>ERZ1023420.40-NODE-40-length-76987-cov-31.318320_pt1 | contig 76987 bp, 84 predicted proteins | sample MGYA00380512_ERZ1023420 | MGnify/ENA primary metagenome ERZ1023420 (study PRJEB33173, sample SAMEA4830390) | metagenome | study: EMG produced TPA metagenomics assembly of the PRJEB25223 data set... | reverse complement strand
GTTGCGTTCGGAATTAACGTTGACATATTGCAATTCAGTTTTCAATGTTCATTAAATTTCTATTTGGAGCGGGTGATGGGAATCGAACCCACAACATCAGCTTGGAAGGCTGAGGTTTTGCCATTAAACTACACCCGCTTATTAAATTAAGGTATTTGATGCGGCCGAGAGGATTTGAACCTCCACGGGAATACTCCCACTAGGCCCTCAACCTAGCGCGTCTGCCGTTCCGCCACGGCCGCTTAGCAAAACGGTTTTTCTTTTAATCTCTATTAAGTAACGTATACTATTGTAATATGTATTTAACATTTTGTCAACAACTTTTTAAATTCAATTTAATGAAGTTAATGTTTTCTTAACAGAAGTAGTTATTAATTTTTCAACGTTTATTATCTTATAACATATATGTCCCAACGTCAATATAAAACAAAAACTAAAATGAGTAAAATCACAACCTAGTCAATTATAATTTACTTATATTGTTAAAATACTCATTTATTTCTTTGATAATTAGCATTTTCAGTCTCTTTTACGTACAAAATGAGTCTTAACATATGGTTAAGACTCATTCTTTCATCTCATTATTCTATTTCTGTACTTGAATTAATTTGCCTCTACATTTACCACAGACCATTTTATTTGTGTTTACTTTCCTTATTCTCGGAAACTCAACTTCGCATTTACTACATTTATAAATGTAATTCGCTCGTTCTTCATATTTTTCTAGAGGTGTACAAAATCTTGGTGCCCCTGTTTGTTTACTTAAACACTTAAAATCTGAGTCCTTGTGTTTGTATCCCTTACCTTGAATGTGTAAATGATAGTGGCATAATTCATGTTTTATAATATCTATAATTGCAGATTCTCCATATTTTATAAATTGCTTTTCATTTACTTCAATATTATGCGAAATTAATAAATAGCGTCCACCAGTAGTTTTTAATCTATTATTAAAATATGCTTTATGTTTAAATTCTCGGTCAAAATACGTTGATGATATTTTTTCTGTTAAATATTGTAAATCATTATTATCCATTTGGATCTATCATCGTCAATGATACTTTTCCTTTTTTCTCATCAATATCTAAAATCCATACATCTACAATATCTCCCACACTTACAATATCCATTGGGTTTTTAACAAACTTCTTAGACAATTTCGATACATGTACTAAACCATCTTGTTTTACACCAATGTCTACAAACGCTCCAAAATCAACGACATTTCTCACAGTACCATGAAGTTTCATATTTTTAGATAAATCTTCAATAGAAAGTACATCTGATTTTAACATCGGAGTTTCAAATTCATCCCTAGGGTCTCTATTAGGTGTAATTAAAGATTTTATTATATCTTCTAATGTTGGTTGTCCAACATTGAGTTTTTCAGCAATCACTTCAATATCCACATGATTTAGCGCTAACTTAAGTTGCTCTGAGCCCAAATCTTTTGAAGTCATCCCAATTTCTTTTAATAATTGATAAGTAACATTATAACTCTCAGGATGAATTGATGTATTGTCTAGTGGTTCTTTGCCATCCACTATTCTCATAAAGCCAATACTTTGTTCAAATGTCTTAGCACCTAATCGTTTTACTTTAGCGATATCTTTATTATGCGTTATTGCACCATTTTCTTCTCTATAATCTATTATATTTTGGGCAATAGTTGGTGTAAGTCCAGAAACATATTGTAGTAATGAACGAGAAGCAGTATTAACATCGACTCCCACTTGGTTAACTGCCGTTTCAACTACAAATGTTAACGCACCTTCTAAAGATTTTTGATTTACATCATGCTGATACTGCCCAACGCCAATAGATTTTGGGTCTATTTTAACGAGTTCGCTTAGTGGATCTTGTACTCTTCTCCCTATTGAAACTGCGCTTCGTTCTTCAACTTGAAATTCAGGAAACTCACTTCTTGCCACTTCTGATGCAGAATACACTGATGCACCCGCTTCATTTACAATAATAAACTGTACATCCAGTTTATGTTTTTGAATCATTGTTGCAACAAATTGTTCTGTTTCTCTGCTAGCTGTTCCATTCCCTATAGCGATTAATTCAACATCATATGCTTGTACAAATTGTACAAATATTTTTTCAGCATCATCTTTTTTATTAACTGGTGGATGTGGATACATCACACCCTTAGCAACAAAAGTTCCAAATTGGTTAATCACTGCAAGTTTACACCCAGTTCTAAACGCTGGGTCTACACCCAATATTTGTTTCCCTTTCATTGGAGGCTGCAACAATAAATTCCTTAAATTTTCACTAAACACATCTATAGCATGATTTTCAGCCTTCTCTGTTAAATCTGCTCTTATTTCTCTTTCAATAGAAGGCATGATTAAACGTTTCAAGCTATCTTTTATAGCATCTTCAATTATATAAGTACCTTCATGCTTATCATTTATTTCATTTTTGCAAATAAAGTTTTCAATGCCCTGCGTATCCATTTCCACTTTTACGCTTAGTACTTTTTCTTTCTCTCCGCGATTAACAGCTAATACACGATGATTCGCAATCTTTTTGACTGGCTCTGCATAATCATAATACATCGAGAATATTTCTTTCTCATCTTCAGCATTCTTTTTCTTTTGAGTAACAATATTACCGTGTTGAAGTGTGTCTTTTAAAATTTTACTTCTATATTTTGGTTCATCTGACACTAACTCTGCAATAATATCTTGTGCACCTTTAATTGCATCTTCTTCACTCGGAACCTCTTCTGTAATAAATTGTTGCGCTTTTAATTCAATCGACATGTCTACCGTCGATTGTTTTAGCCATTGAGCGAATGGTTCTAAGCCTTTTCTTTTTGCTTCTGTAGCTCTTGTTTTCTTTTTCTGTTTAAAAGGTCTATATAAATCTTCAACACGCTGAAGTTTAGTCTGTTTCAAGATATCATTCTTTAAATCTAATGTTAATAAACCTTGATCTTCTATATTATGTATAACTTCTTCTTTTCTTTTTTGAAGGTTAACCATATATTGATATTCATCATCAATTTGTTTAATTTCAACTTCATCCAAACCACCAGTTTGTTCTTTTCTATAACGAGCAATGAAAGGTACAGTATTTTTATCTTCCAATAATGCTAACACTGCATTGATTTGTTTAGTCGTAAAATTATATTTATCCCTTATAGATTGTATTAAATTACTATCCATAGAATCCTCCACTCACAATTATGTATTTATTCTTGTCTATCTTATACATTTTAACATATTTGATTAATACATTATTTTAAATATATTTCTACAAAAGAAAAAGGCAGTCCTCTATATTTAGAGATTCTGCCTTTTGCTTTTAGTTATTATTTATTCGCTGCTTCTTGAAGTTTTTTAATCGCGGTTCTTTGTAACCTTGAAACATGCATTTGGCTCAAACCAATTCTTTCTCCTGTTTCTTTTTGACTCAAACCTTCGATAAACGTACATTGAATAATTTGTCTTTCTCTTTCCGTTAAAATAGGCAATATTTTTTCTAATATCATCCTTTTTTCTGTTAAATCATAATTGTCATCTTGTTGTCCCATTATATCTAATAATGTGACTGTTGAACCATCTTTATCCGCTTCAATAGAATGATCAACGCTTAACGCATTATAGCTTTGACCCATTTCCATTGCTTCTAATACATCTTCTTCATTCACTTCAAGTCTGTCAGCAATTTCTGTAATAGAAGGTGAGCGCTCAAGTTCGTTTGTTAATTCATCTGTTACTTTCTTAATACGTGGTCCAATTTCTTTAATTCTTCTAGGTACATGAACACTCCATGTTTTATCACGTAAATAACGTTTTATCTCACCAATTACAGTTGGTACTAAAAAGGCTTCGAACTTTCTATCAAAGGATAAGTCAAAACGGTTAATTGCGCCGATTAAACCAACCATACCGACCTGAACGAGGTCTTCATGATGAGATTGACCTTTAGAATATTTATATGCCAACGATTCGATTAACTTTCTATAATGCTTTACAAGTTTATCTTGAGCATCAGAATTTTCATTAGTTTGATGCTCTGTTATCCATTGGTTAATTTGTTCAGGTGATACATCATTAACTGATTTCGACTCTCTCGCCATTATTTCGCACCTGCTCTTTTTTAATATACTTTATCATGCTGATTGTTACTCCTGATTTTTTATCAACTGTAACTTCATCCATTAATGATTCAATTAAAAACAGACCTAAACCTCCTTCTCTTAAGAAATCGATGTTTTCATTTTCTTTATAAGGTCCTAATTGTGCTTTCGTTTCTTCATAATCAAAACTTTCTCCTTGATCAGAAATTATGATCTTTATCTTGTCATCAAAAATTTCAAAACAAAGGTTTATCATTCCTACATCATTTGGGTCATCTTTATATGCATGTTTTACTGCATTAGTAACTGCTTCACTAACAGCAATTTTGGCATCTTCTATATCATCATACGAAGCACCTGCACGTGAAAACACACCTGATAAGGTCAATCGTATTAAACTTACATATTCTGCTGAGGCTGGCAAACGCATTTCAATATAATCCTGTTTATGTTGCATGTTATTCGACCTCCGTTCCTTCATTAACATGCATCAAATCTTTTAATCCCGTAATATCAAATAATCGATTTATTCGATCTGAAACACCTAGAATATATAATTCCTTGTCATTCTGGTTTAGTGCTTTTAATGTACCTACAAATAAACCTAAACCAGTTGAATCCATATAGCTTACATTTTCTAAGTTTACATATATATCATGTGTTCCTTCTTGTCTCATTGGAACTAAGACTTCTTCTAACTCAGGAACCGTATAAACATCCAGTTCCCCACCAACTTTCACCTCATAATGAGTATCATGAGTCACAGTTTCAATATTAAGGTTCATAACATTACACTCCTAATTATAGTCTCATTAATAACTTTTATACCCTTAAAGTTAAATTTTAAATCTAAAACATCAAAAACTAATTCACTCTTTTTATTATTAATATTGTTAAGTCATCTCTTTTTTCCGGATTCTGTATCTTTAAAATCGCCTCATATAAAAGCTGCACTATATCCTGAGGATGCATATGTTTATACTTGTGAATCATATCTAATAGATGATGTTTATCTAAAAAGTCTCCAGCTTCATTTCTAACTTCTGTTACTCCATCGGTAAATATAATTACTAAATCATCTAAATAGATCGGAATTTCTTGCTGTTTATAACGTGTTTGTTGACTTACACCTAAGACACGTCCGCGTACAGTGATTTCTTCAAATTCCTCAGTTTCTGCACGATATACATAGCCAGGTTCATGACCAGCTGAACTACAATATAACAGGTGATTCAATTCTTCATATAGTCCATAAAACATAGTTACAAACATATTTTGGTTAACGTTTTTTTCTACCACACGATTCAACCTTTTTAGGCCATCACTTGGTAGCTGAGAATGTCCGTATGAGTCCATACCAAACTTTATCATACTCATAGCTAATGCAGCGGGAATACCTTTGCCAATGACATCTGCTACTGCAAAACTCATCGTTCCGTCTTTATGGTCAATGAGATTAAAGTAATCACCACTTACTTTTTGTGCTGCGACAGAAATCACGCCGATTTGTATACTGTCAAATTGAGGTATATCTGTTTTCAACATAGTTTGTTGTAAACGTGATGCTAAATCAATCTCTTTATCATGATATTGCAAGCGATCTACTAATTGTTTATAGTCTCTATAGCTATAACCAAATCCTTTAACAATTTCTTTTAATACGTTAAATGTTTTTAAAATTTGGGATTCATCTAAACTGTGATTTTTTATGTATTCTTTATGTATCTGCACTATATCTTCAGGTAATAAATCCTTTTTTATCACTTCTTCAGTAAAACGCTTACACTCGTTTAATAATTCGGTCGAATCTTTAGTATATAAACTCTTGTCAATTAGCGCTTTATATTGATTTTTGAATTCTTCCACGCGGTATATCCTCCTCAAAATGCAAATATAAATCGCATACATTGGATGTAACATATATATGTTCTTTATGTATGTTTTTAACGGGGTATTTAAATGCTAACCATTGCTTAAGCATAGCTGTAAACTAAATTATTATATAGAATAGCCTTTACTTTAATATTTAAAAAAGCTTTAGGATACCCTAAAGCTTCTCACTTAGACATCTTATGTAAAGGTATCCAACCACTATAATAAAACTCAAAATTTGCAAACTTAATTAACTCGACAATTAAATGGTTGTTACATGTTATAGCAAATCGATGTCTATCATTTGCTATTATTTTGCTTATTAAGTTAACCCCTTGAAAACTAGGATTTATGATTCCTAATATTATGTAATCCTAAACTTATATCAATAGCAGTATTAACTTCTTTCATTTTTTTCTCAGAAAGATATGTTAATTTTTCCTTTAGCCTATTTTTATCTAAAGTTCTGATTTGTTCTAACAATATAACAGAATCTTTATCAAGTTTATATTTACTTTTTTCTATCTCTACATGTGTAGGTATTTTAGCTTTATTAATCCTACCAGTAATTGCAGCTACAATTACTGTAGGACTATATTTGTTACCAGTATCGTTTTGTATAATAACGACGGGTCTAATTCCCCCTTGTTCAGACCCTTGTACTGGTGATAAATCAGCTAAATAAACGTCTCCTCTTCTCATCATTCATTATTATTCTTAGAGCTAATGTATACTTCATTGCAATCACAAGCTTCACATTCAAATGGAAAGGCTTCTGCTGCAAGGGAGAGATTTAAGTCAGCCATTTGAGAATAGCCTTCTTTTAAAAGTTGTTCAATACTATGATTTCTACTTTGATTAAAACTTGCCATGAATAGAGACCTCCAGGTGACTAAAATAGAATATATCGAGATTTGTTGTTAGATATATAATAACAAATTTTACACACAGTGACTATACTATTTTAGCAATTCATTGTGAATTTCTAAGCCTTTAGTCTCATGATAAATCCTTGGTAATCTCCTACTTAACCTACATAAAACTTCATAATTGATTGTTTTTTGCTGTTGTGCCAATGCTTCAGCAGATTGTGGGTTATCGCTATGATGATCCATAATAATGACTTTATCACCTGCTTGTATATCTTCAGGAATTTTTATAATTATTTGATCCATACATACTTTTCCAATGATTTCACATTGAATGCCATTTACATTAACGTTAAAACCTTTCATCATTCTTGGAAAACCATCTGCATACCCCACTGGAATAATACCTATTCTTGTTGGTGCATCAGCTGTATATACACTACCATAGCTTACTGATTCTCCCGCTTGTAGTATTTTGGTTTGAACGACCTCACTAATCCACTGCGCACTAGGTTTTAAATGCACTTTAACATTCGTTTTAACATATTGAGATGGATAATAACCATATAGTGAGATACCAACTCTAACTGCATTACAAAACTGTGTATCTTTCATTAATGCACCTGCTGAGTTTTGAGAATGTATATATTTCGGTTTATCAGATTGATTAACTATTTCTTCAAATAGAGCTTGTTGCTGATTCATTGATTCACCAGCTTCATCTGCACATGCAAAATGTGTAAAAACTCCTTCAAAAATCAAATGTTCTTGTGATTGGATAAGCGATATAACTTCTTTGTACTCTTCAACGTCTTTCATACCTAATCTGCCCATACCCGTATCTAATTTAATATGTAGCCAAATATCTTTTTCATTTGTTTCTGGAATTTCTTGAATTGCATCAGTCAACCAATCCTTTGAAGGTACTGTAATTGCAACACGATGTTGAATAGCTTTACTTATATTATATGAAGGTATTACTCCTAACACGAGTATTTTGGCATCTATACCATGCATTCTCAACTCAATAGCTTCGTCGAGTGTCGCCACTGCAAAAAACTCTGCACCATTTTCCATAAGTTGTCTAGCAATAGGCACACTTCCTAAACCATAGCCATTTGCTTTAACTACTGGGATAACCTTTTTATTTGGATGTAATTTTCGAAAGACTTGAAAATTAGAAACAATGGCATTTAAATCTATGTTCAAGTATGACGATCTATAGTACTTATCAGACATTAAATTTATACCTCCTGTATGCTTATATAATATACATCTTTTTTATATTAAATTAATTTTATAACACTCACGATACTATAGCCAAATCAAACATACCGAATAAATTAAAAAAATTAATCAACTTCTAAAATAACTTGGCTCATTGCATAGTGTTCTGTGTGCGTAATACTGACGTGCACGTTAAAACCACTGTAATTGATGCAAGGTTTGCCATTATTATCATTAAAACAATCTATATCATTAAAAGCGACTTTTTTACCAATGCCTGTACCTAATGCTTTACTAAAAGCTTCCTTACATGCAAAGCGTCCAGCTAGGAATTCTATTTTACGTTGTTCATTTTGGAAACTGTTGAATTTATATTGTTCATTTGCTGTTAAAATACGTTCCACAAGTTTATCTTGCTTTTGATATAGTTTCTTTATTCTATCAATCTCAATTAAGTCAACACCAACACCGTGTATCATAGCGCTTCTCCTTATTTTCAAATAACTTTTATCCTCTTACTTATAAATACATAATTATTATTTAGTATGACGGATTTTTGTCTTTATTAACGTATTTAATTTGTTGTTTCAACTTTGTAGCAGTTGTTTTATTTATAAACTTAATATTTATATTTCCAGCAGCAGTAGATAATGTTAAATTTGCTAATTTGTATTTTCTCATTAAAAGCCCTTCATGTGTATCTACATTTTGTATTCTAAATAACGGAACTTTCAATACTGACACAAACCACAGACCATTTCTCACTGTAACTACGTGGTCATCTATACTATATTTGAAAATTTTATATCTATAGATAGGAATAAATATAACGTTTAAAATTAAGTATATAAACGCTATACCTACTCCAATAAATAAAATCCATTTCATGGGTTCTTTATCAATCCATTCAAGCCATATGTGGTTGACCACGCTAAATATAGTTAATACTATTATAAAAATAACAACAGTAATAATTGCAGAGAGACGCATGACGGTCTTTCCCGATTCATGCATATTATTATAGTTCTCCATCGTTTTCACCTCTCAAATACCAATTCCTAAGCATTTGTACATGCTGCTGCGGATTAAAATCAAGACCTATTACTTCATTCCCCGCAGCTTTTGCAATAATAAAATCGAAATTCCCTAAATTACTTTTAATAAGAAAAGGATTGCGCTTTATCTCCATCCCCAGTATTTTATTATGCTTAAAATATGCGTTCCTGAATCCAAACAGAGTTACATTCCGTACTACGAGTTCATCATTTCGTAGTTTCAAACCGGAATACTTAACAACAAGATAACTATGTATGATTAATAGAAGTATTATTATTCCGGCGATTAAGAATACCCATGGCTCCCAAAAATAATTTATGATAGCAGCAACAATGATAAGGACCATTGACTCTTTCCAAAAATGTCTGTGAAAACCACGCCAAGGCATACCTTGTTGTGCCTTTTCAAACGACATGCTAGGAATTAAATCTTTAATAATTGCATAGCCTTTATCTCGTTTAATAAATGGAAGAATCATAACATTACCATCTAGTGACACATCATCTTTATCATTGCTATTCATGTCACTCGTAATTACAAAATGAATCGATGTATAGCCAAATAATTTTCTTAAAAAGGATTGTTTTTCAACAATTGCTTGCACTCTATCTGTAGGAACAGTAATGCTTTTCACATTAAAAAGACCATATTTAATATTCAACTGATTTTCATTTTGCGTCACAGTATAATTAAAATTGCGTATGATCACGATAAGTGTCCCTACTATATAACTTATTGCTACAACCATTGCAACCATCATAAGCACGATGACGAAAATTGCTTCTGATATTTGAGCAAATTCATCTGTTAACCAATTCCACGGAATTACGTTAGACAAACTACCAATAATAGGTGATACTGCAGCAAATGCAACACCTATAGCACCGCTAGTCAGTGCCATAAATAGTAATTCTTTAAAATTTAATTTATATAAGCGTATTGATTGATTGGTCACTTCAGTATTATGGCCATCTTCTATCGCGACTTCCATCTCACTTTGCGATTCTTCACTATTTTTAATTAAATCTTTTTGCTTATCTCTCAAGGCTCGTTGTATCGTTTCACTTTGTGATCTTGATACTGTATCTAAATCAACACCATCACTCGGAGTTTTGATTTGTAATTTCACACCACCAACCAATTGATTGATAATTCCTTGTGATGTATCTAGTGTTTGAATACGACGGATATTTAACTCTTTTCTTTCTTTGGTAAATATGCCAGTCGCTAAGACAAAATGATCATTTTCTATCCAATAGCGTGTATTATAAACTTTTAGAACTTGAGTTATAAAAGAAATAATAAAAAATAAACTTACGATACCTGGAAAAATATAAGCATAAATATTAGTGAAATCAAAATCTCTAATGTTAAACACTAGAAAAATAATAATCAAAAAGATATTTTGCTTAATTGCTTCAATAATACCTGTTAAGTATGAAATAGGATGAAGTTTTTGAGGTTTATACATCAAAATCAGCCCCTCTCAAATAATCGAGTGTCATGGATTCAAATGCTTTTGAGTCTTCAATCGATAATAACGGAAAGCTCACCCGATGACCTGCTGTAACTAAAGATACTCGAGCCAAACCAAGCCTCTTTAAGATGGGATTATTTTTTCGCTCAGTAAATTGAGTACGTTCAAGTTTCACAATTTTTTGCGTTTTAAAAAAGAAATCAAATTTAATTTCTATATAATTTTCCATAATTCTAAAATACGTATACCGATAAGTAATCCAAGGCTTTAGGACAGCATACACAATATCAAATAAAATAAATGCACAAATTAAATAAAATATAAAATGCCACCAATCGAAATGGCTCCACAAAAACATTAATACGATTGCTATAATGATATTAACTATAAATGATAGTCCTTCACTTATATAATAGTAAGTTAATGCTTGGCTAGGACTTCTCTTAAATAGTTGTTCGCTCGACATATGCACACTCCTCTATTGAGATTTCAACTCATTATAACATATGGTTATTACACGCTTCACTCCCCTTATGCCGTAAATATCTATTAAACTATATGGCAATACCAATGTATAATTTATGTTTAAAAACAAAAAAATCACCCCAAATAATTGGGATGATTAAACCTAAATTTCATATATGATAAATTATTATTTATTTTTTATGGTCAGCAAATGTGCGACCTTTCATTGATGATTTCTTATTGTTGTTTCTGTCTGAAGAAGGTCTATCATTTTTCTTCTTGTTGTTGAATCCGCCTTTACCTGAACGACGATTTTTGTTGTCGAATTTGCCACCGCCACGTTTGTGATTTCCTCCACCACGTTTTGGTCCACCTTTGCCTTGACGACCTTTGCCGCGAGATAATGGTTTTTCAAATGTTAATTGAACATCAACATCATCATTAGATTCAACTAACTCTTGTAATAATGCTGCAACTAAATTCACATCATTATATTCTTCAATTAACTCAGTAGCAATACGTTGTAATCTAGGTTCACTGTCTCTAGACATCCAGTTTTGAACTTTACCTTTGATGTCATTTTCACGAGCTTTAAGCACTTCTTTACGGTGTGGTGGTCTTAAAGCTGTCATTTGACGTTTATTTGCTTGTTCAATTTGACGGATATAATCCATTTCAATTGGGTTAACAAATGTAATCGCTACGCCTTTTTTACCAGCACGACCAGTACGTCCAATTCTGTGTGTATAACTTTCAGTATCTTGAGGAATATCGAAGTTATAAACATGACTTACGCCTGAAATATCTAATCCTCTTGCTGCAACATCTGTCGCAACTAAAATGTCTAATTGGTCATTTTTGAATTTTTTCAATACTTCTAAACGTTTTGCTTGTGTGATATCACCATGTAAACCTTCAGCTTTGTATCCTTTTGAAATTAACGCACTTGTTAACTCATCAACACGACGTTTTGTACGACCAAATACAATAGCTAATTCTGGTTGATGTACATCTAAAAAGCTAGTGAATGTATCGAATTTTTCTAATTCTTTTACAATAGTATAAAATTCTTCGATTTGTGGATCAGAAGTTTCGTTGTTCATCGTTTTAACAATGACAGGTGATTTCATGAATTGTTGTACTAATGTTTGAATTGCTTTAGGCATAGTTGCTGAGAACAACATAGTTTGACGTTGTTCAGCAGGTATTTTATCCATGATAAATTTCATATCATCGATGAATCCCATGTTCATCATTTCATCCGCTTCATCTAAAATTAACGTATGAATATCAGTTGTTTTTAATGTACGGCGGTTTAAGTGATCAATCACTCGGCCTGGTGTACCTACTACGATTTGTGGTCCTTTTTTAAGCGCTTTGATTTGACGGTCGATTGGCATACCACCAAATACTGTAACTACTTGTACATTTTGCCCTTTAGCAAATGATTTAAGTGATTCAGCAACTTGCATTGCTAATTCTCTTGTTGGTGCAAGGATTAATGATTGAACGCCTTCTTGGTCTGCCACTTTTTCAATTAATGGAATACCAAATGCACCTGTTTTACCTGTACCAGTCTGTGCTTGACCAAGAACATCTTTGCCTTCTAAGGCAAGAGGGATACTCTCTTTTTGTATAGGAGTGGCCTCATCGAACCCCATGGATTGTAGGGTTTCTGCCATCTTATCTGAGATCCCTAATTCTTTAAAATTTTGCAATATAATTCTCCTTTATTTATCTGTATTTCTATACATATATGTTCACTTAAGTTTCTTCAACTTCTTTATAGTACCACCTCAAGTATATAATCGCAATAAACCAAATTTGATTAAATAAGCTATATCATATGTATTGATTGTAACTGTAATCACAATAAACCTTGTAAAACATAGGTTGTAAGCGTTTAAATTTATTTCCCAACATGTGTTTTAACTTCTGAAAAATTTTTGTTAATTTTTTTATTCAGTTAATTGTCAGATTATTATACTTTGAAAGTGCAACTACCTTTTGCCTTAAATATATTAATTTAAACTTTTTTACATCCTTAGAATATTATAATAAATTCCTATATTTAATTTTAAGAATGCATTATTGACTTAAAAGTATAAAAGCAATTTTATCTTTGTATATTGATCTCATTTAGCAATATACAATAATCCCATATGTTAGAGCATAGTAAAGACCGAGACATTTTAAGCCTCGGTCTTGTGTATTTAGATATGTCTCATATTTGAAAACAAAAATCCTAATAGTATGATTAACCTTCACTACCACAACTGCTATTTGATATTAGTTTTCTTAGATTAATGCTTCAACGACTTCTTCTAATTTCATCCCTCTTGAACCTTTTATTAAAACTTTATCTTCTGGTTGTATATATGTTTTTATAGTTTCAATTAACTTTTGCTTATCCTCAAAATGCTCCATATGATTTACATACTGTTTACCTACATTACTGATATAGTGTGATTCCTCACCAAATGTAAATAAGGTATCAATGTCTTTACCATTTAAATACTCTCCAACCTGTTCATGCATCACTTGACTATTAGGACCTAACTCTAATACATCGCCTAATACAAGTATTTTTCTACCAGTCATCACTGTCAAGGTATCTATAGCTGCTTTCATACTTGTAGGACTTGCATTATAAGCATCATTGATTACTAACGAATTATCTGAAGTATGATATTGTTGCATTCTCATACCAGTCAATTGTACTTCACGTAAATTATTAAAAATTGTGTCGTAACTCAAATTCATTCTCTTGCCTACTGCAATTGCAATCGAAGCATTTTTCATATTATGCTCACCTAATATTGGAAGCTCAAATCGTTCTTTTTCATTAATAGTAAATGCAATACCATCATCGTTAATCGACTCAATTTGACTCACAAGTGAATTAGTAGCATTTTTACCTATACTCACTAAATCTACATTAGACAATTGATTTACATAAGGTTCTAATAACGGTTCGTCACCATCATAGATAAACAAGCCACCTGATTTTAGGCCTATTGTAATTTCAGATTTAGCTCTCGCAATACCTTCTCTAGAACCTAAATCTTGCATATGTGACTCACCAATATTAGTTATTACTGCAATATTAGGTTCTGCCAAATTTGATAAAAATTCAATTTCATGAAAACCTGACATCCCCATTTCAAGAATTGATATTTCAGTATCTATATCCAATTCTAAAATTGTTAATGGCATACCAATTTCATTATTATAATTGCCCTGTGTCTTCTTAACTTTAAATTGTGGTTTTAGTACACTTTCGATCATATCTTTAGTAGTAGTTTTACCATTTGATCCTGTGACTGCAATAACTTGAGGATTCACAAACTCTAAATAAGCTTTTGCAAGTTGTTGCAGAGCTGTTAATGTATCTTCAACCCATATAATTGGGCCATCGACATTTTCATCTAACGGCGTACCTTTTTGATAAAATGAAGCACCCGCACCATCTTTTAATGCTTGTGCTACATATTTATGACCATCAACGTGTTCACCTTTAAACGGAATAAATAAGTTTTGACTTTTAATATCGCGTGAATCAATAGAAACACCTTGTATAGCTTGATCCATATACTCATTATCAATTTCACAAGGAATCCATTCTTGAATTTGTTCTAACGTTACCTCAATCATAATTTATCCGCCTCAATCAATTTTGTATTTATTTTGCTTTTTATCATTGTGTTTTTCTTTAGCTAATTCAATTAATTTTTTAATTAAATCTGCATAAGATACACCCATATTTTCCCAAAGACTAGGATACATACTAAACGCAGTAAATCCTGGCATAGCGTTTGTCTCATTTATAAAAATTTGATTATCTTCAGTAACAAAGAAATCGGCACGTAATAAGCCGGAACAGTCAGTTGCTTTAAATGCTTCAATCGCCATATTTCTTAAAGTCATTTGAACTTCTTCATCTAAGTCAGCTGGAATTTCTAAACTAATCTTTCCATCTTTGTATTTTGATTTGTAATCATAGAAAGCGACGTCTTTAACGACTTCACCGGGCCAAGTTGTTTCCGGATAATCATTGCCTAATACAGCAACTTCAATTTCTCTAGCATCAATACCTTGTTCAATAACTAACTTACGGTCAAACTGAAATGCTTCTTCAATACCAACTTTTAATTCTTCTTCATTATTACATTTACTAATTCCTACACTTGATCCTAAGTTAGCTGGTTTAACAAATACTGGATATTCTAATTTATCATGTACCAATTTTAATATATTACCTTCATATTTAAGATACTCACTTCTTAAAAAACTCACATATGGCAATTGAGGTAAGCCTCTATGTGCAAAAAGTTGTTTCATTACTAATTTATCCATTGAGCTTGAGGCAGCTAAAACGCCATTCCCTACATATGGTATATCCAATACTTCAAATAAACCTTGTATTGTACCATCCTCACCATTTGGCCCATGCAATACAGGGAAAACTGCACTATAAGGATTTCCAGTACTACCTACGTTAAGCAACTGTGAAATTTCTCCTGCTTCAACTTCTGTTAAACGTAAAGTGTCTATATCATTTATAGTGTCTACGATATTTTCTTTCTTTTTCCACGCACCATCATTTGTTATGTAAATAATGTCTACTTGATATTGTGCTTTATCAATAGCATTCAAAACATTTTGTGCTGTTAATATTGAAACATCGTGTTCTGCACTTTTTCCTCCGTATACGATACATACATTTTCTTTAGCCATATTTTAGCCTCCATATACAATTCTTAAACTACATCATATCACGATTTTATAATTTTTTGCATTTGTTTAGTAGTATAAAAAGCATTTATTTTCTAAAGATATCTCGACTATATTTTTAATGTTTTACAGTATCATAATAATTATAATTTTCTAAATAATGCACCCTCATTCTAGCAAAATATGCTAAAGTTCGGTAAAATCTAAGTATAATACAAATATTGAGAAATCTAAGTAGTTTAAAGGGGTAAGAAATGAGAATTTCACGTCAATTAAAAAATAACCATTGGATACGGCGGATTGACTGGGTTTTAATAGGTATCCTCGTATTATTAGCAATAATTAGCGTCACAATTATTAACTCAGCTATGGGTGGCGGACAATACAGTGCCAACTTTAGCATAAGACAGATTTTATATTATGTGTTAGGTGGTTTAATTGCATGTTTAGTTATGCTCGTATCACCTAAGAAATTAATGAAATATACATACTTGTTGTATTTTTTACTTTGTGCAGCCTTATTTATACTCATTATTATTCCAGAAACACCTATCACACCTATTATTAACGGGGCTAAAAGTTGGTATAAATTAGGACCACTAAGTGTACAGCCTTCAGAATTCATGAAAATTGTACTCATACTAGCACTTGCAAAATTAGTTTCTAGACATAATCAATTTACCTTTAACAAATCATTAGAAACTGATTTCAAACTATTATTAAAAATTGCAGGCATTTCAGTAGTACCAATGGGTCTTATCTTATTACAAAATGATTTAGGAACGATGTTAGTACTTTGTGCAATAATAGTAGGGGTTATCGTTGTAAGTGGTATTTCTTGGAAGATTTTAGCACCTGTATTTATTGCAGGAATCGCCTTAGGATCAAGCATCATCCTTTCAATCATTTACAAGCCTTCCCTAATTGAAAATAGTTTCGGTATCAAAACTTATCAAATGGGACGTATTAATTCTTGGCTTGATCCATACACATACAGCAGTGGTGACGGTTATCATTTAACTGAATCACTTAAAGCCATTGGATCAGGTCAACTAGTTGGTAAAGGATTTAATCATGGTGAAGTTTATATTCCAGAAAATCATACAGACTTTATCTTTTCCGTTATTGGTGAAGAATTTGGATTTATCGGCTCTGTTATTTTAATATTAGTTTTCTTAGCCTTTATATTCCATTTAGTTAGGCTTGCTACGAAATTCGAATTACCCTTCAGTAAATTATTTATTATTGGTTATGCAACCCTTGTTTTATTCCATGTATTACAAAATATTGGTATGACAATTCAGTTATTGCCAATAACAGGTATACCATTGCCATTTATTAGTTACGGTGGTAGTTCGTTATGGAGCTTAATGTGTGGAATCGGAGTTATATTATCGTTTACTTATCACCAGCCCAAACAATACTCAACAACAACGCAACTAACGCGATCAAAGAATTAATTATCATTAATACCTTCGTTATACAATGTTACGTCTATATAAAACAGAACATCGAGGTAGATTGGTATTAAAAAATTGATGTCCTTAGACACTGGTATACACCCCTAAAATCTATCTTTTAGGGGTGTTATTTTATGTGTAAATATAATAAATATCAATAAGAGAGAGTAACATAATATTTTATATCAAAAAAACAGGACTGATTTTTGTATCAGTCCTGTTTCATACAGTGAAAAGTAAAAAAGCGACTAGAACCATTGGCTCCAATCACTTCATTGGGTAACTTGACTATTTCAATTCGTTAGCGGTTTTCACAGTAGATGGTAGAGTATGCATAACTTCTAATCGTGATTTGGTTTTCTTTATGTTTACCCCTAATGATGATAATAGTTTAACTACGTTTTGAATTTTTTCGTTATCTTTATTCATATCATCACCCCTAAATTTCTAGCTTCTACTATATCTTACCCCTTTTAAATAAAAAATACCACATTATATTCAATTTTTTTAAATCACTTCAAAAAATTGTGACTTTTATTGTGAAATTCCATTTGAATTTTAGTTTTTATTCGTTTTTTTACATTTCACATCTATATTAAAGGGTATTCATACTCAAATTGTAATATAATTCATTTTTGAATTTATTAAAATATTTGATATCCAAGATCATAAATTTCTTTTTCCAAATTATTTAAACTCGCAGGTGTTTCAAAATCGACAAGTATTTCTCCTTTGTCAATATCTATAGCAACATTGTGTACACCTATAACATTCATTAATCGTTGTTTTATTTGATATTGTCGTTCTGAATTAATATCTGAGACGTAAATTACTTTTGATTGCACTTTTGTCACCTTGCCTAATCCTTCATTAATTTTTGAAAAGTTACTAATAACTCTTCCATTGCTTCTTCTTGTTGACCTTTTTCCACTTTATCCATGATGCAACTTTTCATATGATGATCCAACAATTTAGTTGCTACGCTATTTAGTGCAGAACGTGTCGCTCTAATTTGAGTAAGTACATCGTCACAATAAACATCTTCATCTACCATACGGTTTATTGCTCGCACTTGCCCTTCTATTCTATTTAGTCTTGATTTCAAATTTGATTTTATTTGGTCTGAATGATGCGCTTTTTGTATTTCTGTCACTTTCTCAACACCTCCTACGTATATCACTCATATCGTATACCCCTATAAGGTATTAGTCAAGTGATAAAACAGTATGAACATGTTACAATAGTTAGGACTTTCACTAGTTAAAAATTAATTAATTGTATTTTGGAGGTTTAATATGATAGATATATTTTCAATGTCGCTCAATTATACTAATGTGGTGATTAATATCATTTTGATTACTGCATTTATATTAAACCTTGTCTTTGCGTTTACAATTATTTTTATGGAACGAAGATCAGCTGGTTCGATTTGGGCTTGGCTCTTAGTCCTTGTGTTAATACCCATCTTAGGTTTTATTATTTACCTATTTGTTGGAAGACAAATTCAGCGCGATCACATCTTCTCATTAGATGAAGAAGATAAAATCGGAATTGAAATGATTGTAAGCGAACAACTAGAAGCCTTAAAGAATGATGATTTTTCTAAAGGCAATCATCAAATCGTAAAGTTTAAAGATATGGTTCAAATGTTGTTATATAATAATGCTGCTTTCTTAACAACAGATAATGAAATCAAAATTTTTACTGATGGTAAAGAAAAATTTGATTCTCTTCTTAAAGATATAGATGAAGCAAACGACTATATCCATATTCAATACTATATTTTTAGAAATGATTCGCTTGGTGAACGCATCTTGAACGCGCTCGAACAAAAGCTTGAACAAGGTATTGAAGTTAAAATGCTCTATGATGATATGGGTTCTAGAGGTCTTTCACTGAAAGATTTTAAATCTTTCAGGAAAAACGGTGGTCAAGTAGAAGCGTTCTTCCCTTCTAAACTACCACTAATCAACCTTAGAATGAATAATCGAAATCACAGAAAGATTGTTATTATTGATGGTCATATCGGTTATGTGGGTGGTTTCAACGTGGGTGAAGAATATTTAGGTAAGAAGAAAAAGTTTGGTTATTGGAGAGATACACACTTGCGTATTGTTGGTGATGCTGTCAACGCCTTACAGTTACGTTTCATGCTAGATTGGAATTCGCAAGCTACACGTGATAATCTCAAATACGCTGACCGCTATTTTCCGGACGTAGATTCAGGTGGTACCATAGGTGTACAAATAGCATCTAGTGGTCCAGATGAAACGTGGGAACAAATTAAATATGGTTATTTAAAAATGATTGCTTCAGCAAAACAATCTATCTATATTCAATCTCCTTACTTTATTCCTGATCAGTCATTTTTAGATGCAATAAAAATTGCAGCACTTGGCGGTGTTGATGTAAGTATTATGATTCCAAATAAACCTGATCACCCATTCGTATATTGGGCGACCTACAATAACGTTGCCTCTTTATTAGATGCTGGTGTAAATATATTCCATTATAATAATGGGTTCTTACATTCAAAAACATTAGTAATTGATGATGAAATTGCAAGTGTAGGGACTACAAATATGGATCATCGTAGCTTTACATTGAACTTTGAAATTAATGCCTTTATTTATGATACACACATAGCTAAAGAATTAAGATTAGCTTTCGAAAAAGACTTGGAAGTATCTTATAGATTAACGCAAGAGATTTACAAACAGCGAAGCTTATGGATTAAATTTAAAGAAGGCATTTCTAGATTATTATCTCCAATATTATAGTATGCTATGAGGTCTAAGATAATGTTTATGATGTTAAACTACTTAGACCTTTATTTTTATAAATAACATATATTTATCATTACCAATATACAACTTTAGAGGTGATTTTATTTTGAATCATATAAACATACTTAATCAGGCAAATGAATACATGACTCACTTTCATAAAAATGATGCGACTGGCCATGACATTGCTCATGTTAATAGAGTTGTTAAAATGGCAACATACATCTCAAAACAAGAACAAGCAGGAGATTTGTTAACAATTCAACTAGCAAGTTTGTTACATGACACCGTTGATACAAAACTTACAAATACTCAAAAAGCATTACAAAACTTGAAAAGCTTTCTAACAAACTTACAATTAGCTCCCGAACAGTTACAACATATCTTATATATTATCGAGAATATCAGTTATAAAAATGGGCAAAACAACCTTGTATCATTATCTATCGAAGGCCAAATTGTACGTGATGCTGATAGACTAGATGCAATTGGTGCTATTGGTATTGCTAGAACTTTTCAATTTTCCGGTCATTTTAAAGAATCTATGTGGAAAGAACATGATACAAAGAATATTAACGAAGTCGATACATCTCTTTATAGCGAATGGTCCCCTTCTGCTATAAAACATTTTTATGAAAAATTATTTAAACTTAAAGATTTAATGCATACAACTACTGCCAAACAAATTGCACAAGAGCGACATCAATATATGCAACAATTCGTTGAACAATTTTTTAATGAATGGTATTGCTAGTTGTAACATTAAATTTAAATAATCAAAAACTTTCGAACCAAAAAGAATCCCGAACTGATTTAATTATCAGTTCGGGATTCTTCTTATATCTAGAAATTTAACTCTTGGTGTTTATTTTATTTTTTTTTGTTTTTCTTAGATACTACTTGTGTGTTTTTACCTTTACCAGTTGATTCTGCTTTATTTTTCTCCATTGCTTCAATCATCGGTGCCACTTCTTTTTTAGCAAGTTTTGAGTAATACATATTTGCTACTTGTGTTTGTACAATCAAGAACGCCGCACTAACTGACCAATATAGACCTAAAGCAGATGCAGAGCTTAATGCAATCCACACAATCATTATAGGTGAGATGACCATCATCATATAACCCATTTGACGTTGTTCATTTGGCATACTCTTACTTGATACATATGCTTGTAAGAAGTATAAAATACCTGCAATAATTGTAATCCAAATATCTGGTTTTGCTAAGTTAAACCATAAGAAGTTAGGGTGTTCAGTGAAACCACCGCTTGAAGGGTATTTTAATACGAAGAATAATCCCATAATAATCGGCATTTGGATTAAAATCGGTAAACAACCTAACATGCTCTTCATAGGGTTCATATCATATTTTTTATAAACTTCCATCATTTCTTGGTTTGCTGCCATCTTCTCTTCTTGCGTACGCGAACGTTTAACCTTTTCTTGAATAGCATCAATATCCGGTTTTGCAACCTTCATTTTTTCACGCATCATGTGACTGTTTTTATAGTTTGATAACATGAATGGCAATAATACTACACGAATCGCCAATACAAGTACTATGATTGCTAAACCATAGTCGTTATTAAAACTAGTTCCTAACCAATGTATAACTTTATCCATTGGTTCTACGAACGTATTATAGAAAAATCCATCTCTATTTCCAGGTTTTGAATAGTCACAGCCTGCTAAAAAGACCATTACACCTAATAATAAAGGGAGTAGCGCTTTCTTCTTCATTTTTCCACCTCTAATGATATATTCACATAGAATTTATTTTATCATATTAGGAGGGAAGTAGAAAACAAAAAAAGAAATTTTTATACTTTAATCAACATTTTGTAAAAATTGTCTTACTGTCTTACTTATATTGTCACTTTTACTTATTGCAGAAATGATGGATACACCGTTCGCTCCAGCTTGGATTATTTCTTCTGTATTATCGACAGTAATTCCGCCTATTGCAACGATTGGGAAATCCTCAATATAACTTCTTAACTTAGATATCATTTCAGGACCAACTGGGGAGTTTGCATCCTGTTTAGAATTAGTGGCGTACATCGGACCAACACCGATATAATCAACATAAGTTAAATCAGATTGCTCATATTCCTTAATATCACTAATACTTAGACCAATAATTTTATTTTTAAATTTTTGGGCAAACTCCGTAACTTTCATATCATTTTGCCCTACGTGAATTCCATCAGCATTTATATTTTCAGCTAGTGTTACATCATCATTTACAATAAAAGGTACATTATAACTGTGACAAAGTTCTAATAATTGTTGTGCCATTTCCACCTTATCATTTCCAGTTAAAGAACCATCACCCTTTTCTCTATATTGAAACATAGTGATACCTGAATCTAAGGCTGTTTTCACAACCTCTTTTATCGATTTCGATACTGGTATATCTTGAGTACCGCATATAAAATAAACTTTCAAACTATCTTTATCGAACATAATTACACCTCTTGCCTGTTACTCAATGTTAAATAGTCATCGTATTGAATGTGATAAAGTGCATTTAGTAATTCAATCATAAATGAGCCAGGTCCATTATTTTTTGAATTTTGTTCAGCTTGTTCTGAAGCTATATTATAAATTGAAATAGCATCTATTAACCTATCTACAGTCACTTTTTTATCTTGATTTAAAAAACTCGCTATAACTGCACCTAACAGACATCCAGCGCCTGTCACTTTTGCTAATAATGGTGAGCCATTAGATAATTTATACATTTTATTGTCTTGAATCACAATATCTGTTTCTCCTGTTATGGCTATTGCTGTATCAAATTGTTTATATGCATTTTTAGCAATAGTAATTGCATCCAAATCTTGGTCACTATCTGTCCCTTTCATTGTTGTATCTGCATCCATCAATGCTAATAATTCTGATGCATTACCTTTGATTACAGCAACATCAATTTCTTTCAAAAAAGTTGCGCAGAAATCTTTTCGATATTGAGACGCTCCTACCGCTACAGGGTCAAAAACAATGGGCGTTCCTATTTGATTTGCCGTTTTAGCAATCTTTAATATATCTATTTCTCTTGCTTTCGTCAGTGTACCAATATTTATTAGTAGTGCATTTGCATAAGTAAGCATATCCATCGCTTCTTCCGGTGCTTCGCTCATAGCTGGACTTGCGCCTAAGCTCAATAAGCCATTGGCTGTAAAATTCTTTACAACATCATTCGTATAACAAATAACTAACGGATTATTTTCTCTTAATTGATTCAAGCTATTCATCATCTAAACCTACTTTCTTCATATATGCAAAATGGTTTACTGGTCCTCTACCCTGACCTATTTCAGGTGTGTATTTGATACTTAATGAAATAAAGGCTTTAGCTTTTTTGACCGCTTCAAAAATTGATTTACCTTTGGCGAGTTCCGCAGTGATGACTGCTGAAAATGTACATCCTGTACCATGTGTGTGTTTTGTTTCATAACGTGGATCTTCAAAAGTATAAACATTTTCCTTCGTGAATAAGTAGTCTTTAGCTTTATCTAAATCTTCAGCATGCCCACCTTTAATCACAACACCTTTACTACCAATTTCATTTATGAAAATTTCACCGGCTTTATAAATAGATGCTTCATTATCTATAGTCAATCCAGTGATTTCTTCTGCTTCAGGTAAATTAGGCGTTGCGACTGTAGCCAATGGTAATAAAATATTCTGTAAATCTTTTTTAGCATCATCATCCATCAGTGAGTCTCCACTTTTTGCTAGCATAACTGGATCTATAACGTATGGTATATCTGGATACGTTTCTAAATACGCTTGAATAACTTTCATCATATCTTTTGATGCAATCATACCCGTTTTAATTGCATGTGGTAACTCATCATCAAAAACACTGCTAAGTTGTTCAGATAACCATTGAGTTTCTAAATTATGGATGTGTTGTACGCCTTTTGTATTTTGAGCTACAATACTCGTTATAGTGGCCATCCCATATACGCCACACGCATGAAAAGATTTTAAATCTGCCATAACACCGGCGCCACCAGTTGGGTCGGTGCCTGCAATAGTCAAAGCAATTTTCGGTTTCTTCATTTTATTCCCCTCCATATAACCAATCTTCTTCTATATATGACATATTAAAGAAATTACGTTCATGAATTGTACTTTGTAAAAAACACATTTTTATTTCATACTTTTCATCAACTGTACATGCTTCAGTTAGTTTATTCAATAATTTATCAAATACATCGACCAGTTCATCCATTTCAGTACTGTAAAAATCGAACCATTTTGCTAATATCGAATCTCTATTTAATTGATTATCTTCTAACGCACGTTGTGCAATCGCTTGGTAAACATAAGGACAAGGCGCCATTGCAGCAATCGTATATGCTGCATTTTCTTTTGCATACGCATTAAAATACATGTGCTTAATATAATGATCACCACTTGGTGGCCAGACTTTTTCACTTACAATATCATCATAATTTTCTCCAACATATTCAGCCAAGATTTCATGTGCCTCTACTTCACCATCTACAATAAACTGAATTTGATCTACTAAAAATTTCACGTCTTCTAATTTATTCATTTTTGGAATTAGCAATGCATATATATTAGCGAATTCTTTTAGATACGATGCGTCGGCACGTAAATAAAACTTTGTGGCATTAATTGATAAATCACCGTGCAACATCCCTTGAATAAATGGATCCTCGTAAGTATCATTGATGATATATTGTGACTCTTTTTTTAACATTTCTGAAAATAACAAATGATTTCCTCCTATAAATTAAAAAACTACATTCCAACTAGGAATGTAGTTAATTAATAGAAAGGTATAGCAATTTAACTATAATTAAACTACTTTCCTACGTTGGCATTAACCAAATCAGGTTGTAAGGGTCTGACGTAAATCATCTCAGCCAAAAGGCTCCCCTAGTAGATTTTATATATTGTATTTATCTAAAAGATATCAAAGTAAGCCAGCTATTGCAATAAAATGGTTTATATATAAACTAAGGACATAGAAATCAAATTTAGTTAAAAAGATTTCATTAGATTAGTTTATCTCCTACGAATATGACTATTTTCGAAATCACATTAATATTTAACTTTATTATTTCATTAGTATGTTATCTTTACGATAAAAAAGTCCGCGACATCTAGTTATGTCGCGGACTCTAATCATTCACTATATTAAGTTACTATTATATTATGCAGTTACCCATTGTGAAGGGCCAACTTCATCATATAATTTTTGAGCTGCAGCGTCTTGTACTGCTTCTGGTGCATTACCAGCTGGTTGACCTTGATATTGAGCTGGCGCTACTGAATCCCATGTACTTTGTAAGAATTGGAACTTACCTGAAGCACCTGATGATGGGTTTGTAGCATGAATATCGCCACCTGATTCACGTTGTGCAATTTGTTGTAAGTGTGCATTTACACCTGATGAACCTTCTGAAGCTTCATTTGAGCTTGATTCGTTTGAGCTAGTTGAAGGTTGTGAAGTTGCTTCTTGTTGCGGTTGTTGTGTTGTTTCTTCTTGAGGTGCTGCTTCTTGTGCTGGTTGCTCTGTTGTAGTTTGAGCTTGATCTTCTTGTACATTATTATTTGTAGTTTCTTCTACTGGTGTGTTTGATTCTTCGCTAGAACCTTCCCCATAGCTCCAGCTAAAGTTTTCACCGTCTGAAGAAAAGTTAAAGTCTGTATTATTGTATGTGAAATTAATGTCATATGCACCTTCTTGAACTGGTGCTTCATTTAATGATTCTGGATTAGTTAGTGCTTGTTGTGCTAATTGTGCTTTGTCTACACCTTGTTCAGCAGCGTCAGCTGAATTTCCTGCTGCAAATCCTGTTACTCCAAGTCCTACTGCTAAAGTTGATGCGATTACTGTTTTTTTCATTGTAAAAAAATCCTCCTATAAGATAAATAAGTTATTTATGATTAATTTGCAATTACAACTATAACATTCATAAAATCCTTGTAGGTTACAGTGAAGTGAAAAAAACTGCCCTTTCTTTACGATTAAATTACATATAAATATATTTTTAAATTAATTTCATTCTGTTTAAATACCACTGTGAAAGTTTTTCAGAATATTTAATCGTTATATGGCATGTAATATAATTGTAATTTATCTGACTATTCTGGATAATAAAATCTTCTATTTTACTTTTTCATTTCTCAAAAATTATTTTTATATTTAAAAAGCTATCCCTCTTTTTCACTTACATTAAGAGGAATAGCCTGAAGAAGTATAATTGATAGTAGGATTTAATGTATATAGATTTGGGTGGGTTAATTTTGAGGTAGGTTTAAATTGGGAGTATTATACAATTTCATATATTTCATTATCTTGTAAATTTTTTTCTTTATTAGAATTACAAACTTGCTCTATAGGGAATATTTCATGAAATTCATTAACTTCATCTTTGCTTCTCGGAGACATAAATCTAATCGTTTCAATAAAAAGTTCCGATACAAAGTGCATCTGCCCTTCTTTTTCATATTTTCGTGATTGCATTTGACCAGTGATACCCACAAGTGATCCTTTATTTAAATATAGTTCGATATTATTAGCTATTTTACCAACTGCCTTACAATAGAGATAATCACAAATAGTATTTTGATCCTTATCTTTATAATTTCTTGTTATCGCTACACACATTGTAGCTAATTTATTCCCCTCCTTTTCATAAATTTTAGGGTCTTTAGTTAATCTCCCTACTATGACAATGTTGTTAATCATATGTCACCTCCTTTGTAACTTTATACTAATCATTTTCAAATCCCAGGTCAAAATGCATTAATACTAGAATTTAAAAGTGAATTCACACTAAATTCTACAAAATTCACCTTTACTATTTAAAATTACGTTATAATGATTGTATAAATGAAATAATTGTAGAATTTAAATTTATTAAATGGATGTGAGAACGATGAAATCATTTAAAGCTGTTCGATTTCAAATCGTATCAGAAAGTGGCGGCGTCACTGAATACGAATTAGAAGATGGCGTTATAATCAATAAAGAAAATAGTGGCACTGGCTGGTTATTAGAAATTGTTATATCAGACTTTCATTATGAAACAATGAAAACATATATGGAAGATGAAACGTTATTAGATATACGTGTGGTCATCACACGTCCTGCAAATGATCCGGCACTTTTTGATGCAACTATAAAAAACATCAGTAAACTTGAACATTCTATTTCTGTCGTTTTTGAATGTCACATTTATACTCTTAGACAAGTTTATGCAGAAAGCTTATTAGAACAGTTAATTGATGAAGGATTAACTGGTGAAGAACTAAAAAAATCATTTAATCGAATGATGCAATCGAAACCACGTCTAAAAGATGAAAAAATAGAAAAATAAAAAAGCCTCAAGGCTGGTGTATAATACACCTAATCCTTGAGGCTTTTACTTATTTATCTTGAATGGCAAATGTTAATTCACAACTACAAGCCAATTGACCATCTACTGTAGCCTTGGCATTACCTTTACCAATTGGTCCACGCATTTTAGTAATTTCAACTTCTAGTTTTAATGTGTCACCAGGAGTTACTTGTTTCTTAAATCTACATTTATCTATACCTGCAAATAGTGCTAGTTTCCCTTTATTTCCTTCACTATTTAAGATAGCTACAGCACCTGTTTGAGCCAGCGCTTCTGTTATCAATACGCCAGGCATAACGGCGTAATCAGGAAAATGACCTTGGAAAAATGGTTCATTACCAGAAACTTGTTTAATTGCGACGCAACGTTCACCCGCTTCGTATTCAACCACACGATCGATTAATAAAAAAGGTTGTCTATGTGGTATAATTTCTTTTATTTCATTGTAATCAAAAATTGTCTCCATTGTTAACTTCCTCCAAATCTTCTTCCGTTGCAATTTATAAATTATTGTAGCCAGATTTTAATTGTTTACACGTCTAATATCTGCACCTAATGCACTTAACTTACCATGTAAATCAACATAACCTCTGTCTAAATGTTTTAGTTCAGTAACTTGAGTTTTGCCATCTGCTACTAAACCAGCTAAAATCAATGCAGCTGCGGCACGTAAGTCTGTTGCTTTTACTTGTGCTCCTTGTAGCTCACTTTTACCTTCTATCTTAGCGCTTCTACCTTCAACTGTGATTTTAGCATTCATACGCTTAAATTCTCCTACGTGCATAAATCTATTTTCGAATACTGTTTCAGTAACTACTTTATGACCTTCAGCTGTAAGTAATAACGCCATCATTTGAGATTGCATGTCTGTAGGAAAACCAGGGTGTGGTAATGTTTTGATATCTACTGGTTTAAGTTTATCTTCAACAGTTACTCGAATCGCATCATCTTGATAGTCTAAATTAACACCCATTTCTTCTAATTTATATACTAAACTTGTCATATGCTCTTTGATCGCACCATTTACTAAAACGTCACCACGTGTAATTGCACCAGCAATTAGCAATGTGCCGGCTTCAATTCTATCAGGAATGATGGCATGTTCAACACCATGTAACTCATCTACACCATGTATGATAATTGTATCCGTTCCTGCACCAACAACATTTCCTCCCATTTCATTTATGTAATTAGCTAAATCAACGATTTCAGGTTCGCGAGCAACATTTTCTAATACTGTTTTACCCTCCGCTAAAGATGCTGCCATGATTATATTTTGTGTAGCGCCTACACTAGGAAAATCTAAATGAATTGTTGTTCCTTTCAAACCATTTTCAGTACTAGCATAAATAAAACCGCCATCCATGTGAATGTCTGCGCCTAATTCTTCAAAACCTTTAATATGTTGTTCGATAGGTCTTGAACCAATTGCACACCCACCTGGCAAGGCAACCTTTGCATGACCTAAACGTGCCAATAAAGGCCCCATAACAAGAATACTTGCTCTCATTTTACTAACGTATTCGTATGGTGCTTCTTCATTTAGTTGCTTTGTTGCATCTACTGTAACAGATTCTTCTTCTTTATTATAAGAAACGTCTGCATTTAATGTTGAAATAACATTATTAATTGTTTCTACATCACTTAATGCAGGCACATTCATAAGTTTACTGACACCTCTTGATGCTAATAGCGAAGCAGTTAATACTGGTAATACTGCATTTTTTGCACCTGAAACTTTGACTTCTCCAGTTAATCTACTTCCACCGTTGATTTCTATCATATCCATCTTAAATCCTCCACTTAACTACTTATATATTTCGTTTTAATATTTTTACCATTAATTACTCTTATTAATTATATCTATAATTCAAAAAAATATACAAGTATTTGAATTATTGTGCCAAATATTTTATTTGCGTTGAAAATTGTAGTAAATCCACAATAAAATTACTTACAGCAGTGCCTAACAAAATTGCTAAGAAAATCATGCAAATTTGAACTTGCATTGGAAATCCTTTTTTAAAAAACTGCTCTAATCTTACTGCATTTAGTGCCCAATAAGCAATACAAATACAAATAACATGTAAGATAAGATGTACAATCGAAAATTGTCCTAAATATTCCATAAGTCATGCTCCTCGCTTTACACTGTCCATTTATTTTACATGAAAAATGACCGAAATGATACTTTAGAACTATACTGTTTAAGGTATTCTCACTGCTTATATGGTATCTTTTCCCCGTTTCAAACGTATTATTCATATTCTTTCTAAAGATTGACAGCTCACAATACGCATAGTTTATAGTGTCTATCACTTAAAATAATATTATTGATTGTACAATGAATAGTATCGCCTATTTGATATTAAGATCAGTTTCACTAACAACATAAAAAACTGTCGACAAAGCCAGTGACTTTATCGACAGTTTAAGACATTTCTACTTAAGAAACTTTAACAAATAATTTATTGTAAATTAGCAACACGAATACGGTTATTCGCACGATCTAAAGCACGTTTAGCTCTATTAATATCGCTACTATCTTCTTCATTATTCAAATGAGATTCTGCTCTAGATTTCGCTAATTCTGCTCTAGCAACATCTATTTCTTTCGCAGGTTCTGCAGTTTGTACAATAATTGATAATTTATCTTGTCTTACTTCAACAAAACCTTCACTCACTGCAATATATTCTGAACCACCGTCAAAATTTATTTTGACATAGCCAATTTCAAGTGCTGCAACAGTTGGAATATGTCCATACATGACACCAATCTCACCTGCAGTAGTTTGTAATACTGCAAGATTAACATCTTCTCGGTCGTAAACAGAACCATTAGGAGTGACAATATTTAGGCTTAATGTGTTCATTATCTATACCTCCTAATTTTTAAACTTCAACACCCATATCTTTAGCTTTGGCAATTACTTCTTCCATACTACCTACAAGACGGAATGCATCTTCTGGAATATGATCATATTCGCCATCTAAAATTGCTTTGAAGCCTTCTACAGTTTTTTGAACAGGTACATATGATCCTTTTTGACCAGTAAATTGTTCAGCTACGTGGAAGTTTTGTGATAAGAAGAACTGAATACGACGTGCACGTTCAACTGTTTGTTTATCTTCTTCAGATAATTCATCCATACCTAAAATAGCAATGATATCTTGTAATTCTCTATATTTTTGTAATGTAGATTGTACATCACGTGCTATTTCATAATGATCTTGACCAACAATTGTTGGATCAAGTGCTCTTGATGTAGATGCTAACGGGTCAACTGCTGGGTAAATACCCATTTCAGTCAATTTACGCTCTAAGTTAGTTGTTGCATCTAAGTGAGCAAATACTGCAGCTGGCGCTGGGTCAGTATAGTCATCGGCTGGTACGAATACTGCTTGAATAGAAGTAACCGAACCTTTTGTAGTTGATGTGATACGTTCTTGTAATTGTCCCATTTCAGTAGCAAGTGTTGGTTGATAACCAACGGCTGAAGGCATACGGCCTAACAACGCTGATACTTCTGAACCAGCTTGTGTAAATCTGAATATGTTATCAATAAATAGTAAAACATCTTGGCCTTGTACATCACGGAAATGTTCTGCCATTGTTAAACCAGATAATGCAACACGCATACGCGCACCAGGTGGCTCATTCATTTGACCAAATACCATGGCTGTTTTCTTAATAACACCACTATCGCTCATTTCATAGTATAAGTCATTACCTTCACGTGTACGTTCACCTACACCAGCAAATACTGAAATACCACCATGTTCTTGAGCAATATTGTTAATTAATTCTTGAATTAATACCGTTTTACCTACACCGGCTCCACCAAATAAACCGATTTTACCACCTTTAATATATGGTGCAAGTAAATCAATTACTTTGATACCTGTCTCTAAAATTTCAACTTTTGTTGATAATTGGTCAAAAGCAGGTGATTCTCTATGAATCGGATCACGTTTAACGGAGCTTTCAAGTTTATCATCTAAATCAATTGTATCACCTAAAACGTTAAATACACGTCCTAGTGTAGCATCACCAACTGGCACGCTAATACTGCTACCACTATCTCGAACTTCTGTACCACGTTTAACACCATCAGTTGAATCCATTGCAATCGTACGAACTACATCGTCGCCTAATTGTAATGCGACTTCTAATGTAAGAGAAACAGTACCTTCGTCTCTTTCTACATCAAGTACTAAGGCGTTGTTAATCTCTGGAACTTCATTGTGTTCAAAACGAACATCAATTACTGGACCCATAACTTGTGTTACACGGCCTAATCCCATGTTTTTTTCCTCCTTTAATAATTATTCAAGCGCTACTGAACCACCAACGATTTCAGTGATTTGTTGAGTTATCGCTGCTTGTCTTGCTCTGTTATATTGTATTGATAAGTCATCAATAATATCTGACGCATTATCAGAAGCATTTTTCATTGCAGTCATACGTGTAGCATGTTCACTTGCTTTTGCATCTAAAATTGTTCCATATATTAAACTCTCTACGTATTGAGGTAGAATAACGCTTAATATCGCTTCTTTATCTGGTTCAAACTCATATGAAGACATTTGACCATGTCCTAAACTAGAATCTTCAGGAGACAATGGAAGCACAGTTTTAGTTGAAGGCGTATTTTCTAATACACTAACGAAATGACTAAAATAAATTTTAACCTCATCAACAACTTCTTCGCTATACAAATCAATCGCTTTTTTAGCGATAGCTTGTACTTCTTTAAATGAAGGTTGATCTGGTACATCTATAAGCGATTCATGAATTTCATATCCCTTGTTTTTAAGGAAATCCACACCTGTTTGTCCTAAGACTAAGATGGAGTATTCATCCTTACTAGCATGTTTACTCTCTATATCTTTCACTAGGTGCTTGAGTACATTTGCGTTATATGCACCTGCAAGGCCTTTATCACTAGTAATCACTAAGTACCCACTTTTCTTCACTTCACGTTGTTGCAACATTGGATGATGTGAATTTTTATCAGCACCAGCTACTGCAGTAATAGCGTCTTGCATTTTTTCCATATAAGGTCTGAACTGCTTTGTATTACTTTCAGCACGACGCAATTTCGAACTTGACACCATGTTCATTGCTTTCGTAATCTGTTTCATTTTTTTGGTTGATTTTATACGTGTATCAATCTCTTTAAGAGATCCCATTATCTCACCACCTTTTATTTAACTTTAACTATTACGCTTCTGATTTACTGAAACTTTTTTTGAATTCATTAATTGCAGATTCAAACGCGTCATCTTTAGGAAGCGCACCTGAAGTTTTGATTTCATTTAATAATTCAGTCGCATTAGATTTAGCCCATAGATTTAACTCGTCTTCAAAACGTGTAATATCATCAACAGGGATATCGTCTAAATAACCTTTAGTTAAAGCATAAATAATTAAAACTTGATTTTCTACAGGTAGTGGTTTGTTTTTATCTTGTTTCAAGATTTCAACCGTACGTTTACCACGCTCTAATTTTTGTGCAGTGAACTCATCTAAATCAGAACCAAACTGAGCGAATGACTCTAATTCACGATAAGACGCTAAATCTAAACGTAATGTACCAGCAACTTTTTTCATTGCTTTAATTTGAGCTGAACCACCAACACGTGATACGGATTGTCCTGCGTTAATTGCAGGTCTAACACCAGAGAAGAATAAATCTGATTGTAAGAAGATTTGTCCATCAGTAATTGAGATTACGTTTGTTGGCACGTATGCTGCAATATCACCAGCTTGTGTTTCGATAATTGGTAAAGCAGTTATTGAGCCTCCACCTAAATCATCGTTTAATTTGGCAGCTCTCTCAAGTAATCTACTGTGTAAGTAGAATACATCACCTGGATAAGCTTCACGGCCTGGTGGTCTACGTAATAGTAATGATAATTCACGATAAGCTGCAGCTTGTTTCGTTAAGTCATCATAAACGATTAATACATCTTTACCAGCAAACATGAATTCCTCAGCCATAGCAACACCAGCATATGGCGCTATGTAAAGCATTGGAGCTGGATCTGCTGCTGAAGCAGATACGATAATTGTATAATCTAATGCGCCTTCTTGACGTAATTTTTCAACATTGGCACGCACTGTTGAATCTTTTTGTCCAATTGCTACATAGATACAGATTGTATCTTGATCAGCTTGGTTTAAGATTGTATCGATTGCTACTGTTGTTTTACCAGTTTGGCGGTCACCGATAATCAATTCACGTTGCCCACGGCCAATTGGTACAAGCGCATCAATGGCTTTAATACCTGTTTGTAGTGGTTCGTCAACAGATTTACGATCCATAACACCAGTTGCTTTCTTTTCTACAGGGCGTGTTTTAGTAGTATTGATTGGTCCTTGCCCATCAATAGCTTGTCCTAATGGATTAACCACACGACCGATTAATTCATCACCTACAGGTACTTCCATAATACGTCCAGTACGTTTTACTTCGTCCCCTTCTTTGATATCAGCGTATGGTCCTAAAATAACTACACCGACATTTGATTCTTCTAAGTTTTGTGCTAAGCCTAGAACGCCACTTTTGAATTCTATTAGCTCACCAGCCATAACATCATTTAATCCGTGGATTAAAGCGATGCCATCACCAATTTGTAGAACTGTACCTACATCAGTAACTGCCATTTCCGACTCATAATTTTCTATTTGTGAGCGAAGTAATGCACTGATTTCTTCAGCTTTAATGGCCATCTATGTCACTCCTTCTATTTTTATTTCACTCTTGTAAATTGTTTTTCTAATTGTGCAAGGTCATTTTTCAAACTTGCGTCCATAACTTTAGTACCTACTTTTACTCTGATACCACCGATAAGTTCTGGATTAATTTTATTAGTAATCATTGTTTTAGAAAGTTTTGTACGTGCTTTTATAATTTCTTCAATACGTGATACTTCTTCTTCAGAGAGTTCATATACTGATTCGATAACAGCATAATCTTGATTATGAAGTTCGTTGTATAATGTTTCAAATTCTGTGTATATTTCATGAATATATCCAAGATGACGATTACTAGCTAATATCATCAACATATTGTGCATATACTGGTTGGCATGACCAAAAACAATATTCACAAAGCGATGACGTTGGTCAACGTCTTTTTGTGGATCTCTATCCAATTCATGTAACTTTTTTATTTCTGAATGAACTGCTGCATTGATAGTTGAAAATTCTTCATACATTGCGTCAAGGATGTCTGCATCTTTAGCAGTATCAAATAATGCCTTGGCATATTTTTTTGCTATTTTAGCCATTACTTATCGCCTGCCTCTTTAATGTACTTTTCAACTAATGCTTTTTGGTCTTGTTCTGAAATTTCTTTTTGAAGTACTTTCGATGCGATTAATACTGAAAGCTCAGAAACTTGATTGTTGATATCTGCAATTGCACGTTCTTTCTCACTATTAATTTCATTTTGTGCTGTTTCAATCATACCATTTGCTCTGATATTCGCTTCATGAATAATTTCTTCATGTTGTTTACGCGCTTGAACTTTAGAGTCTTCTAAAATCCTTTGAACCTCATCTTGCGTTTCTTTTAGTGTTTGTTTATTTTGTTCTTCTAACTTTTGTGCATTAAGCTTAGCTTGTTCAGCATCGTCAATATCTTTATTGATATCGTGCTCACGTTTATCCATTACATCTTTTAATGGACCCCATGCAAATTTTTTCAATAATAGTAATAAGATACCGAAAGTTATACAGGTAACAATAATAGTTCCCCATTGAACTCCGCTTGCTCCAGCTGCACCAAGTACGAACATATTTGTCGTAGCAGTCACTTACATAGACACTCCTTTCATTCATTATCATCATAAGACATATTTATAAAAACGAACGGCGAAAGTCACAGTGACCTCGCCTGAATAGCTGTTTGAATTATAGTGACATGAAAGCGATAACTACACCGATGATAGGTAATGCCTCAACTAAACCAATACCAATAAACATAATACCCATTAATTGTCCGCGTGCTTCTGGTTGACGTGCTACACCTTCTACTGTTCTTGAAACGATAAGACCGTTACCGATACCTGCACCTAATGCTGATAAGCCGATTGCGATTGCTGCTGCGATTGTATTCATTTATAAAATCCTCCTAATTTTTTTCTTTTAATTTTATTTAATGACTGTCCTGAACTTTATGGGACATATAAACCATTGAAAGCATTACAAAAATGTATGCTTGAATTGTACCTATGAATATTGAAAAACCTTGCCAAACTACGAGTCCAGGTAATCCAATGATCCATCCCCAGGCTGGGAAACTAAATACTAAACCTGACAATAATCCAAGTAATAACTCACCTGCAAATATATTACCGTACAAACGTAAACCAAGCGTTAACGTTGAAGTAAATTCTTCAAAAATGTTAATCGGTAATAAGAAGATAGGTTTTGTATAATTGCCGAAATAGCCTTTAGTACCTGTCATCTTAACACCATAGTAATGCGTCAATAGGATGACTAATGTTGATAGAGTTAAAGTTACAGTGGCATCTGCTGTCGGTGATTTCCACCACAGTGTATGACCTGAAATCAATTGAAATGGTAACCCTAGCATATTACTTACAAATATGAAAAATATTAATGTAACAGCTAAGAAATGGAATTGACCACCCTTGGACCAAGCCATGTTACTTTCAATAATTCCTCGAACAAAGTCAAAAACCCACTCGATAAAGTTTTGCTTACCAGTTGGACGTTTCTTGAGGTTGCGTGTACAAGTAATAGCTATGACAAAAACAATAACCGATGTAATAATCAACATCAAAATTGATGATAGGTTAAACACGATGTCTATACCGAATACATCCCAACTGACAAGAGGGTCTTTATGCTTCATGCTTTCTCACCTCTTTCATATATTAAATTTATTTCTTGTGTATAAATGGTTTGAAAACAATCAAAACATACGAAATCATTAAACCAATGACTACACCAATAATATTAATTTGATCCTTATAAAAATACCAAATACAACACGAAAGTATCACTATTAAATATCTCCAAACGTTGCCCGTTGATATATGTATATTGTCTTTCTCTTTTGCTTTCTCTAAATAATATTCGAAAGTAAAGGTGTTAATTAGTGATCCTAGTGTACCTATTATAAGTCCCAAAACAAATGGCGAGTATGTGAAAATAAACACAATTAATAGCACAATTATACCATAAAAATAGTATTTAATGTACCTATTAAAAAAGATGTTGAAACGTTTCATGACTGTGCCTCACTTCGTCTTTTTCGTTCAATTATGAAAACCATTTCAATCATACAATTTTAATAATAATATAGGGTAGTTAACGTGTCAATTCTATTCAAAATGTAGTTTTATTTTTTACATAATTGTCACAAAAATGACACATTAACACCTTTTATTATTTGAATGATTCTGGCTTTTCAGAAATTATATGAAAATAATATTTAATATTCTCACATATCCGTAATGATGCATTACCATCACCATAAGGATTGCGGGCACTACTCATCGTTTCATATACTTGTTGATTTTCAAGTAATTCTTTTGTAGCCTCAAATACTGATTGTTCATTTGTACCTACTATTTTAAGTGTGCCAGCTTCTACACCTTCTGGCCTTTCCGTTGTATCTCTTAACACTAATACTGGTTTGCCTAATGATGGCGCTTCTTCTTGTACTCCTCCAGAGTCAGTCAATATCATATAAGATTGGTGGGCAAAATTATGGAAATCAACCACTTCCAAAGGTTCGACTAATTCTATACGGCTATGCCCTGATAAATAAATATCAGCAATTTCTCGTACTTGAGGATTCTTATGCATAGGATAAACAACAACAACATCTTCATAAGTATCCACAATATCTCTTACCGCTTTAAAAATATGTGACATAGGTTCACCAATATTTTCACGTCTGTGCGCAGTCAATAAGATAATACGTTTATCTTTATGTTTCGAAATAATGTCGGATTGATAATTTTCGTGAATTGTTGTCTTCATCGCATCAATTGCTGTATTACCAGTTACTACTATAGCATCCAGCGGTTTGTTTTCTGCAATAAGATTATTTGCAGCATTATTAGTAGGAGCAAAATTCAAATCTGCCATTACACCTACCATTTGCCGATTCATTTCTTCAGGAAATGGCGAATATTTATCCCATGTACGTAAGCCAGCTTCAACATGACCAATAGGTACTTGATTATATAAAGCGGCTAAACTTCCAGCAAAAGTCGTCATGGTATCTCCATGAACCAGTATCATATCTGGTTTCACCTCTTGAATGACGTGCTCTAACCTTTGTAAAATACGAGATGTAATTTCTGATAAAGATTGCCCTTGCTTCATAATATTCAAGTCATAATCTGGCTTGATATGAAAACTTTCCAACACTGAATCAAGCATTTCCCTATGTTGAGCAGAAACTACAACAATCGGTTCTAGTGCATCATCATTTTTCAATGCTTGTACAAGAGGCGCCATTTTTACTGCTTCAGGACGTGTCCCAAATACAGTCATTATTTTTTTCATTTTATTCCACTCCTAGGCGAAACTATTTTGTACCGAATAAACGGTCTCCTGCATCACCTAAGCCTGGTGTAATATAAGCATGTTCATCTAATTTCTCGTCTAATGCTGCGATGAAAATGTCTACATCTTCGTGAGCTTCTTGTAATTTTTCCACACCTTCGGGCGCTGCAATTAAACACATAAAGCGAATATTTTTAGCGCCACGTTTTTTAAGTGAGTTAATTGCTTCTATAGCTGATGCTCCAGTTGCTAACATAGGGTCAACAACTACAATTTCTCTCTCTTCGATGTCTTGTGGTAATTTTACAAAGTATTCTACAGCTTCAAGTGTTTCAGGATCTCTATATAGTCCCACATGACCAATTCTAGCTGCTGGCACTAAGTTTAATATGCCTTGCGTCATACCTAAACCAGCTCTTAAAATTGGTACGAAAGCTAATTTTTTACCTGTTAAGCGTTTAGCTATCATTTTAGTGACAGGTGTTTCTATTTCAACATCTTGCAATTCTAAATCTCGTGTTACTTCGTATGCCATTAACATACCAACTTCATCTACTAACTCTCTAAATTCTTTAGTCCCAGTATGTACGTCTCGAATGTAACTTAATTTGTGTTGAATAAGTGGGTGGTCAAAAACATGTACTTTGCCCATAATTTATTTCCTCCAATTTTAGTTATATAAAGGATGTTTAGTAGTTAAAGCTTTAACTCTTTCTTTTCCTTCTTCTAACGCTTTTTCATTTTCCGGATCTTTTAAAACTAAGCTAATAATTTTTGCAACTTCTTCAAAAGCAGCTTCATCAAATCCACGTGTTGTTGCTGCTGGTGTACCTAAACGAACTCCGCTTGTCACGAATGGTTTTTCTTGATCAAATGGAATTGTATTTTTATTACATGTAATACCTATAGCATCTAATGTTTCTTCAGCAACTTTACCAGTTATGCCTACAGAACCTTTGACATCTACAGAAACAAGATGATTATCAGTACCACCTGAAACAACTCTAAATCCTTCGTCAGTCAATGTATTTGCTAAAGTTTTAGCATTGTTAACTACTTGTTGTTGATATACTTTAAAGTCATCTTGCAATGCTTCCCCAAATGCAACAGCTTTGGCAGCGATAACGTGTTCTAAAGGACCGCCTTGAATCCCTGGGAAGATTGTTTTATCAATTTGCTTTTTATATTCTTCTTTACATAAAATCATCCCACCACGAGGTCCGCGTAATGTTTTATGAGTTGTAGTCGTAACAAAGTCAGCATATTCTACAGGATTTGGGTGTAAGCCAACTGCTACTAAACCTGCAATATGAGCCATATCTACCATTAATTTTGCGCCTACTTCGTCTGCTATTTCTTTAAAGCGTTTAAAATCAATTGTTCTTGAATATGCAGAAGCACCTGCAACGATTAATTTAGGTTGATGTTCTTTGGCTACTTTCAATACTTCATCATAGTCAATTTGTTCATTTTCTTCGTCTACGCCATATTCAACAAAGTTATAAAATTGACCACTAAAGTTAACAGGCGCGCCATGTGTTAAGTGTCCACCATGACTTAAATTCATACCTAATACAGTATCACCGTGTTCTAATGCTACGAGATAAACAGCCATATTTGCTTGAGAACCTGAGTGTGGCTGTACATTAACATGCTCGGCACCAAACAATTTTTTGGCACGATCAATTGCTAAAGCTTCTGAAACATCCACAAATTCACAACCACCATAGTATCTTCTGTTTGGGTAGCCTTCAGCATATTTATTAGTTAATACTGAACCTTGCGCTTCCATAACTGCTTCTGATACGAAGTTTTCTGAAGCAATCAGCTCGATATTGTTGTTTTGACGGTTAAATTCATTTTGAATCACTTCATATATTTCCTTATCTTGCTCTTGAATAAATGACATTTGGTAATTCCCTCGTTTCTGTATTAGTTGTATTTTGCTCTTTCGCCACCAATTTTTTTTGGTCTTGAAGAAGCGATTGTAACAATTGCTTCACCAATTTGCTTGACACTTGTACGCTCTGGAATAGCAACATGTTTAATATGCATTCCAATTAAAGTTTGGCCAATATCAATACCTTTAGGTACAGAAATATGCTCAACAACCATTGGATCAACCATATGTTGATACGCATAAGTTGCTAAGCTTCCACCAGCATGAACATCTGGCACAACTGTAACTTCTTCCATTATAAGGGGATCAAAATTTGATTTCTCAATGGTCACTGCACGATTAATATGTTCACAACCTTGAAATACAAACGAAACGCCTGTTTCGTTTTCAATTTCTTTTAATGCTTCAAATATTTCTTGAGCAATTTCCATTGATCCAACACTACCGATGCGTTCACCAATTACTTCAGATGTAGAACAACCGATAATGCATAATTCATCAACTTTAAAAAATGATTGTGCTTTTAATTCGTTTAATAGTAACTTTAAGTCTTCCATTCTTCCACCCCTTTTAATTAAGTTGAATAAAAGTATGTAACTACCAATGTGCTTTAACAACATACAAAATTGACTGACAACAAATTTGCTACACGTTATCATTATAACGTATTTAGGAACGCTCTCATACTCATTTCACAAATTTAATTTTTTTATATTTTATTTTTTAAACTATCTATCAGCACATTTAATTCATTATATATTTTAATGTAGTCTTCTTTGTTGCCACCAAATGGGTCTGAGACTTCGCCACATAGCCCAGCATATTCATTCAATGTATAGACGTGTGCTGTATTATGACCCATTTGTTGAACGGCTAACTTATGTGACCAGCTCATGGTCAAAATCAAATCTGCACTTAAATCTTTATGTGTAAACGACATCGCATGTTCTGGTATTGGCAATCCTTCTTCTTCTATTATATTTAATGAATGTTTAGAGATAGGTTGACCATCCATAGCATAAATACCTCTTGATACGATAGTATGGTTAGGTAATTTTGCTTTTGCTATACTTTCTGCTAAAGGACTTCTACATGTATTACCTGTACACACAAAAACGATCTTCATAATTCGTCTCCTTTTATAACAGTTTGGTTAGCTGCTTTCATCATTCTATTCATAATCGCAGTAGTATTATCATTCAACGGGAATCCAAAGATATAGGCATGCGCTATTTCACAATCTTGATCTAATCGATGTAATATATGATAAAGGTTATGATTAGCACCTTTAATATCATTTTCATCTTTACATAGTGGTATAAATTTTGCTTGATTTGGAACTATTTCACGATGACTCTGCGGGACGATAAAAGCAACCTTGCTCCAATTCTTACCTGATGAAGGTTTCTTATGAAAATTTTCTAATATTTTTATAGGCGTGTCAGGTGAATAATGTTTATATTTCATACCTGGAGCAATTGGCTTGTCTGTGTTCAATGATAACTCTGTCTCAATGCACTCAGGTAATACTTTTTCAATCATTGATTTTGTAATCGATCCTGGCCTAGCGATTCTAAAAGGAAATTGTGTACAGTCTAATACTGTGCTCTCTAGTCCCTCTTCACTTTGATCACCATTAACAATCCCATCTATACGACCATCTAAATCATGGTACACATGATCAAAGGTCGTTGGTGAAGGCCGGCCACTTAAATTTGCACTAGGTGCAGCAATAGGAATATCAATTAATTGAAGTAATTCTCTGCCGATAGGATGACTTGGCATTCGCACAGCTATTGAATTTAGCCCACCGCTTACACGATCACATAAATATCCTTTTTTTAATGGTAATATGAAGGATATGGGTCCTGGCCAAAATGTATTCATTAATAGTTCAACTTCTTGTGTTAAGTCATTAGTAAATGACTTCAACTGATTAAGTTCATGTATATGAACAATTAATGGATTATCAGAAGGTCTACCCTTAGCTTCATAAATTTTTTTTATCGCTTCATTATTACGTGCATCTCCACCTAATCCATAAACTGTTTCAGTTGGAATAGCGATTAATCCACCTTTTTCAAAAATTGATTTTATTTCTTCAATCCCATCATAAGCAGTCAGATTCCGCTCATAGTGGCGTAAATCCCATATATGCGTTTTCATCTAGGCACATCCTTTCATCTTGTTATTCATTTTAAAGCAAAATAAAAAGTTATGCACTCTCATGATTGTCCATGTTCAGTGCATAACTTTTTTTACCATACGAAAGCAATTATGCGATCGTTATTATTAATGTCTTTTATAATTTGAACATCTAATGTTGGATATTTAGCTATAATCTTTTCTTTTAATTTTGGACCTTGGGCAAACCCTATTTCAAATACTACTTTAGCATTCGGTAGTAAAACTTCTGGTAAGCGATCTAAGATCGTATCATAAACTTTATAGCCATTATTAGCTGCGAATAGCGCAGAATGTGGTTCATATTTCAGCACTGTATCTTCCATCATTTCCGCTTCATCATTATCAATGTACGGTGGATTCGAGATCAATCCGTTTACTTTTACGCCTTGTTCTATAAGGGGTGTTAAACCGTCTCCTTGCAAGAACTTAATTTCAACTTGATGATGTTGAGCATTTGCTTTAGCTACTGTTAATGCATTTCGATATAAATCCGTTGCGTACACATTGAGCGTGCTATCTAATTTTTTGAGTACAATTGGAATATTACCACTTCCTGTACCCACATCCACTACAGTATCGCCTTTTTTAAGTTGATGGTAGAAATGTAACATAACCTCTTCAGTTTCAGGTCTAGGGATTAGACAATTTTTATTTACATTAAAAATCTCACCATAAAAAGTTTGTTTTCCCGTAATATACTGTATCGGTTCACCATTGAGCATTCTGCACTCTGCTTCATCAAACATTTTTAAATGTGATACTGATATTTCATCGTTCATATGCATTAAATAATCCGCCTTGGACCATTCAAACAAATCAAGCATCAGCCATTCAGCTCGAGCTGTCTCAATATGTCGTTCGACGCATTTTTCTTTAGCATTGTTTAATATAGTTTTATAATTCACCATTGTTAAGTTCTTTCAATTTATCAGTTTGTTCAGCTAAAGTTAGAGCATCAATAATTTCATCCAATTTGCCTTCCATAATTTGATCTAACTTTTGTAATGTTAAACCAATTCTATGATCAGTTACACGGCTTTGAGGATAATTGTATGTTCTAATACGTTCCGAACGGTCACCTGTACCGACCGCAGATTTACGTTGTGCTGCATATTTTTGTTGTTCTTCTTGTAATTTCATATCAAATAAACGTGCTTTTAATACTTTCAAAGCTTTTTCACGGTTTTGAATTTGAGATTTCTCTGATGAAGTCGCAATAATACCCGTTGGAATATGCGTAATACGTACTGCTGAATCTGTCGTATTTACGTGCTGACCACCTGCACCACTAGAACGATAGGTATCAATTTTTAAGTCTTCATTACGAACTTCAATTTCCACATCTTCTACTTCTGGCAAAACAGCCACAGTAGCTGTTGACGTATGAATACGGCCACCAGATTCTGTTTCTGGGACACGTTGTACTCGGTGCGCACCATTCTCATACTTCAATTTACTGAACGCACCATTCCCAGAAACTGAGAAACTAATTTCTTTATATCCGCCATGATCACTCTCTGTAATTTCTACAATATCTGTCTTGTAATTGAGCGCCTCAGCATATTTAGAGTACATTCTAAATAAATCTCCTGCAAAGATAGCCGCTTCATCTCCACCTGCGGCAGCACGAATTTCTACGATAACATCTTTTTCATCGTTAGGATCTTTAGGAATTAGTAAGAATTTAAGTTCTTCTTCTAATTTAGGCACTTTATTTTGGAGCGTTTGATGCTCTTCTTTTAGCATCTCAATTTCTTCGCTATCTTTTGTTTCACGTAACATTTCTTCAACTTCTGCTAAATCTTCTTTTGTTTGTTTATAGTCACGGTATACTTCTACCGTTTTTTGTAAGTCTGATTGTTCTTTTGAATAATTACGCAAATTATCTGGGTTGCTCACAACATCTGGATCACTTAATAATTCATTTAATTGTTCATATCTTTCTTCTACAATATCTAATTGATCAAACACTACATTTCCTCCTTCTCATCATTACTCGGTGCGACGATGTGGTGTGCCCTACATCTCGGTTCATAACTCTCATTTGCACCAACTAATATAACTGGGTCATCTATTTTCGCTGGGTTACCATCTATTAATCGTTGAGTACGACTTGATGACGCCCCACAAACCGCACAAACAGCTTGTAATTTCGTTACATCTTCACTCACTGCTAACAGCTCTGGTATAGGTTCAAAAGGTCTGCCTCTAAAATCCATATCTAAACCAGCTGTTATGACTCTATGTCCTTTTTCAGCTAATTGCTCAGCGATATGAACAATTCCATTTTCAAAAAATTGTACTTCATCTATACCGATTACATCTACATCTGATAAATCGTGTTTAAAAATCTCTGCTGCTGTTGATATATTAATTGCTTCTATTGCATTACCATTATGAGAAACAATTTTGTCTTTATGATAACGGTCATCTATAGCTGGTTTAAACACAACTACTTTTTGTTTAGCGTAAAGGCCACGTCTTAACCGACGTATTAACTCTTCAGATTTGCCACTAAACATACTTCCAGTAATACATTCAATCCACCCGGAATGATAAGTTTCATACATTATGCGTTCCACCTTTTTCAAAACATAATCGGTTTATTATATCATATTTTTTAAGTTAAAATATGATATATTTCCAAGTTATTGCGTTTATTTATGTCTATGTTTCTTGAATATCGCTATGCCATTATGTGATATTTATTTATTATTTATGTAAATGTAAAAAAGCATCCTCATAAAATGAGAATGCTTTAAAACAACAATTATTCGTTGCTTGATTTGAATCCGAATTTTTTGTTGAAACGTTCCACACGACCATCCGCAGCAGCGAATTTTTGACGTCCTGTATAGAATGGGTGTGAATCAGATGAAATGTCTAAACGAATAACTGGGTATTCGTTTCCATCTTCCCATGTCATAGTTTCTGATGAAGATTTAGTTGAACCACTTAGGAATTTAAAATCCGTAGTAGTATCTAAAAAGATAACCTTATGATATTCAGGATGAATATTTTGTCTCATTACTTTTCAGCTCCTTTGCCCTGAACCATCTGGCACAGAGTTTTTTGTGAGTTTTTACCCAATACTTGATAATTATAATGGCTTTAAATATAAAACGCAACCCCAAATCAAACATTGCTTTGATATATACCTAATTATTTCAGATTAAATAATTGGTTTACCTGTTTTAGTGCTTTCTTTAGCAGCTTTTTGTAACTGTTCAAAGAATTCTTTGTTGTTATCTGTACGTTTCAGTTTGCGCACGAATCTTTCTGTAAAATCTGTAGAATCCGTAAACATATTACGTAATTGCCACAATGACTCAAGTTCTTTTGAATCTATTAGCAATTCTTCTTTACGTGTAGAACTACGACCTATATCGATTGCTGGGAATACACGACGTTCAGCTAATTTACGATCTAGATGTAATTCCATATTTCCTGTACCTTTAAATTCCTCATAAATCATATCATCCATTCGAGAACCAGTATCTACTAGAGCAGTAGCTAAAATTGTCATACTACCACCCGCTTCAATATTTCTGGCAGCCCCGAAGAAAGCTTTAGGTTTGTGTAAGGATGCAGGATCTAAACCACCAGATAATGTACGGCCACTTGGTGGAATTACAAGATTATAAGCACGAGCTAACCTAGTAATTGAATCCATTAAAATGATGACATCTTTACCAATTTCTACTAGACGTTTTGCACGTTCTAATAATAATTCTGCAACTTTTACATGGTGTTGTGGTGGTTCGTCAAATGTAGAGTGTACTACTTCTGCAGATTCGACTGATCTCTCTATATCTGTAACCTCTTCAGGCCTTTCTCCAACAAGCAACACAAATAACTCTGCATCTGGTTTATTTATCGCAATTGCATTTGCAATTTCCTTAAGCAATGATGTTTTACCAGCTTTTGGTGGGGCAACGATTAAACCACGTTGTCCTAAACCAATAGGCGTTACTAAATCCATTATGCGCGTTGAGAAGTTTTGTTTTGTTGTTTCTAGTAAAATGCGCTCTTCAGGATATAACGGTGTCAGCGCTTGGAAATGCGGACGCTTTTTAACTTCTTCTGCATTCTCACCATTTACGAAATCAACTTGTAATAAACCATAGTATTTTTCATTATCTTTAGGCTTTCTCACTTTACCAGTCACTTTATCTCCGCGCTTAATTTCAAAACGACGAATTTGACTAGCAGAAATATAAATGTCTTTTTCACCTTTAGAATAATTAACTGTTCTTAGGAAACCATAACCATCTTGTTGGATATCATCTAAAATACCTTCCATATAATAGTTACCGTCTTTTTCCATTTGTGCTTCCATAATGGCAAGAACAAGTTCTTTTTTATTCAATTTACTATAATTTGTTAGTTTTAGAGATTTTGCTTTTTGAGTGAGATCTTTTGTAGTGTAATTTTTGTACAATTCGTGGAACGATTCATACTGAGGTGATGTTCGTACTTTTTCAGGCATTATCTTGCACCCATTTCATAAATAAGTTTTTAAATAACGTAGTAACTACGCTACTTACTTTTATAACTATAGCAAATTTCCTTTTTAATTACAAAACGTATTTCAATTTCTAAAAATCAGAAAAAAGATGGAGCATAAGTTATATGCCCCATCTTCAAACAAATTATATTTTTAAAATTTATTATTTATAGTAACCTGCGATAGATTTAACTTCTAGGAATTCTTCAATACCATAGTCTCCCCATTCACGGCCAATACCTGATTGTTTGTAGCCACCGAATGGTAAATCTGGTTTGCGTCCTGCTTCATTAATTTCAACTGTACCAGCTTCTAATGAACGCGCTACCTTGTGTAAGGTATCTTGATCTTTACCATATACATATGCAGCTAAACCATATTCTGTGTCATTTGCGATTTTAATAGCTTCGTCTACATCGTTATAAGTGATAATTGACATAACAGGACCAAATATTTCTTCTCGAGCGATCGTCATATCATTATCTACATTGTTAAAGATTGTTGGACGTGCAAAGTATCCTTTGTCCAGACCTTCTGGTTTACCAGGGCCACCGTAAAATAATTCTGCACCCTCTTCTACGCCTTTATCAATATATGATTGCACTTGATCAAATTGTTTTTTACTAATGATAGGTCCAACTTCTGTGCCTTCTGCACGTGGGTCTCCTACTTTAACTTGGCTAAATTGCTCTTTTACAGCTGTTAAGAACTCTTCTTTAATACTTTCAGGTACAAGTGTTCTAGTACCCGCTGTACATACTTGACCAGTATTTGTAACAACTTTACCAGTTGCTGCACTTGCTGCTTTATCTATATCTACATCATCTAAGATAATATATGGTGATTTACCACCTAGTTCAAGTGATACTTTTTTAAAATCATCCGCGGCTTTCTTCATAATACTTGAGCCAGTTGGGCCAGAGCCAGTAAATGACATCATTCTAACTTTAGGATGTTCACTTAAAGGATTCCCTACGCCTTGACCATCACCATTGACTAAGTTAAACACACCTTTTGGCACGCCTACTTTATCAAAAATTTCAGCTAAAATAATTGCTGCAAATGGAGTTTCTTCCGATGGTTTTAAAACTACCGGACTTCCTGCTGCAAATGCTGCTGATAATTTAAGAGACGTTTGGTTTGTAGGGAAGTTCCAAGGTGTGATTAAACCAGCTACACCAATTGCTTCTTTGACAACTAAATCATCGCCACGGCGCTCTTCAAATTCAAAATTATCTAATGCATCACGTGCTGCTTCAAAGTGATCTAGTCCCATTCGATAATGGACATTTTCCGATACGTCTAATGGCGCACCTAGTTCATCAGTAATAGCTTCTATAATATCTTCTTTTCTATTTTTATACTCTTGAACAATTTTATCTAATAGTTCTCTTCTTTCTTGAACTGAACTGTGTCTAAATTCAAAATATACATTCTCTGCTGCGTCCACTGCTTTATCAACATCTTCTTTGTTACCTTTCGCTATTGTGCCCGCTACTTCTTCTGTTGCTGGATTGATGACTTCTATCGTTTCGCCACTTGCACTTTCAACCCATTCACCGTTGATATATTGTTTAGTGAAATTTCTCATTATATATTCACTCCTTAAGTTATGTTGATAATTATATTTTAACCGAGATTTTATATTTTTAAACATAACTGCTCACAGCTACTAGTGCATAAAAAATGAGCCTAAAACATCATCTTGATGTTTCAGACTCTATTCTACAAGGCATTTAGTCACTTATTTTCAAGTTCAATATACTCTTGTGCCCATTCTTCCATTGGTACTAATGCTGCCGCTAAAGCATCACCTTTATCTGTAAGCTGATACAAAATATTCATCGGGCTTGTAGATACTACATTTTTCTCTACTAGTCCCCATTCCGTAAGGTCTGTTAATTTTATGCTAAGTGCACGTGGTGTTATTGTCTTCAAATCACGCTTCATATCTGAAAAGTGAGCAGATTTTTCCGTACATCTAGATAAATAATTAATAATAAGACCATTCCAGCTTCTACCTACGATTTTAAAGGTTTCTTCTAGATAAGGGCAAACCTCCATGGCTATCACCTCATTATCGATTTTTTTCTAAAATACATATCACTAAATACACAACTTTTTTACTTAGTATATTTAGTATACCACATTTTTTAAACTTCTTCAGTCCAAATATCTGCGCCAAGTGCTTTTAGAGTTTTTACGATATTTGTGTAACCACGATAGATATGTTTCACATTATAAATAGTTGTAACACCTTCTGCTAACAATCCAGCTACAATAAGGCAAGCGCCTGCACGTAAATCACTAGCGTAAACCTCAGCCCCAGTTAACTTCGATGGTTTTATAGTCGCTGTACCATCATCTGCAGAAATATTTGCACCCATATTTTTCAGTTCATCTACATGCTTAAAACGAGCTGGGTAAATTGTTTCAGTAACAAACGACACACCATCAGCCATAAATAATAGAGGGGTAATTGGTTGTTGTAAGTCTGTTGCAAATCCTGGATATACTAACGTTTTAATATCAACACTTGAATAAGGCGTACTACGTCTAATAAATACGCTATCATCATCAACTTGGATATCTACACCTAATTCTTTTAGTTTAACTGTAAGTGGTTCGACATGCGTTGGAATAATATTATTAATTCTGATGTTCTCACCACAAGCAGCTGCAATACACATATATGTACCAGCTTCAATTCTATCTGGAATCACTTGATGATGTGAACCATGCAGTCGTTCTACCCCATTAATTTTAATTGTACTTGTACCTGCACCTTTAATATCAGCTCCAAGGCTCATTAAGAAATTAGCTACATCTACTACTTCTGGTTCTTTTGCAGCATTTTCAATAACTGTATGTCCTTCAGCACGTACTGCGGCCAACATAATATTAATCGTAGCGCCTACACTGACGATGTCTAAAAATATATTTGCACCGACCAATCTATCTGCTTCAATCTTCATAGAAGTACTACTTGATTCATCAACTTTGGCACCTAATGCTTTAAATCCTTTAATATGTTGATCAATTGGTCTTGGCCCTAAAGGACATCCACCAGGTAAACCAATGACACATTTTTTAAACCTTCCTAACATTGCACCCATCATATAATAAGAAGCACGTAATGATTCTACTTTATTATTTGGTAATGGTGCATTTTCAATATTTTCAGGATCAACATGTAATGTCATACCTTCTAATTCTGTCTCAATGTTTAAATCTCCAAGTAAACTTACTAAAGTTTTTACATCAGAGATTTCTGGAAGGCCTTCAATTGTTACTTTGTCTTCAGCCAAAATTGCTGCTGGTATAATTGCTACTGCACTATTCTTAGCACCGTGGTTATTCACTTCACCTTTAAGTGTTTGCCCACCTCTAATTTTAATCACTTCTTGAGCCATTCGCTTGTTCTCCTTTGCCTTTCAATCGATATTCTATTCCAATATATCATTTGCATTATAAATTAAATGATTACAGTTTGCAAAGCACAACAGTTTCATAAAATCTATTTCAAATTTAATTAAGTGCTGCATAATGCATATATTTTTTACTATAATTTCTAATTCCCAATATTTTGCAATTTAAATCATTTTTTAAAGTTTATTTATAAAAATTATGTAAAAGACTGTAATTCTATTTATCAGCTTTCAAAGCCTAACAAATTATAACATAAAAAAAGGGACGAAACAGAAATCAAAAATTCAATTTTGATTTCTTATTCTCGCCCCAGAAAACGACTAGATATCTAAAAGCTCGTTTAAAGCTTATTTAACAATTAAACAATTGCAGTACTTATGAATGAACCACTTAGCAATGGCTGAGATTGTAATTATAAACTAGTCAACTTTCGCTATATAATAGTTAAATTATTTAGCTCTATTTGATGTACCAAACTCTTTAATTTTACCAATTACTGTAGCTTTAATTGCTTCACGTGCTGGTCCTAAATATTTACGAGGATCATAAACTTCTTTGTCGTTATCTAACGCTTCACGAACAGCTTTAGCAGAAGCAATTTGGTTCTCAGTGTTTACATTGATTTTAGCTGTACCAAAAGGAATTGCTTTTTGGATGTCTTTAGTTGGGATACCAGTACCACCATGTAATACTAATGGTAAACCAGTAGAAGCACCAATTTCTTCCATTTCTTTGAATCCTAATTTAGGTTCACCTTTATAAGGTCCGTGTACTGAACCTAAGGCTGGAGCTAATGTATCGATACCTGTTTTTTCAACAAGTTCTTGACACTCTTTAGGGTCAGCATAGATAACGCCTTCAGCAACAACATCATCTTCTTGTCCACCAACAGTTCCTAATTCTGCTTCAACTGAAACACCGTGCTCATGTGCATATTCAACAACTTTTGAAGTAATTTCAACATTATCTTCAAATGAACCATGAGAAGCATCGATCATTACTGAAGTGAAACCAGCGTCAATTGCTTCTTTACATTTTTCAAAGCTTGAACCGTGGTCTAAATGAATTGCTACAGGAACAGTAATTTCTTTGTCGTGCATTAATCCTTCAACCATTTTAACAACAGTGTAGAAACCACCCATGTAACGAGCAGCACCTTCAGATACACCTAAGATTACTGGAGCGTTCTCTTCTTGTGAAGCTTCTAAAATCGCTTGTGTAAATTCTAAGTTATTTAAGTTGTATTGACCAACCGCGTAACCATTTTCTTTTGCGTCTATTAACATTTCTTTCATTGAAACTAAAGGCATGAAAGTTCCTCCTTGGTGCTTTAAGCACATATTTTTACAATCTAATTATATCAAAGTCATATCACTTTTGCATTCTTCTATATAATTGTAAGCGTTTTTATTTAACATTTTTTATTCAAAAAGTGAAAATCTTATAATTTATGCCATTTTTTAAATAAATATAGCAATTTAAATTTTATATTTTAATACAACTATAAAAAACGCGATATTTAGAAATTAGTTAAATACTAACTTTCTGATATCGCGTTTAATCTATATATTATTTACTTTGTTTATGTTTTAAAGACGCTTCAATAAATGCTTTAAAAATTTGTTGAGGACGATTAGGTCTTGATAAAAATTCTGGATGGAACTGACAAGCAACAAAGAAGTCATTTTCAGGAATCTCTACCATTTCAATCAAACGACCATCTGGACTTGTACCAGAGAATACCATCCCGTTCGCTTCAAGCTGTTCTCTATAATCATTATTAAATTCATAACGATGACGATGTCTTTCTTCAATATTCGTTTCGTTGTAAATACTATGAGCTAAAGTACCCTCTTGAATATGACAAGGATATAATCCTAATCGTAAAGTACCGCCTAAATCTTCAATGTCTTTTTGTTCAGGTAATAAATCAATAATTGGGTGTGGTGTATTAGGATCTAACTCCGCAGAATGTGCACCTTCAAGACCAATTACATTTCTAGCAAACTCAACAGTGGCAAGTTGCATACCTAAACAAATACCAAAGTAAGGTACATTATTTTCACGCGCATATTTAATCGCAGAAATTTTTCCTTCACTTGCACGGAAACCAAATCCACCTGGTACTAAAATACCATCTACATCTGCTAGAACTTCTGAGACGTTTTCATCTGTTACTTCACTAGAATCAATCCATTTTACTTCAATATCTTTTTTCAATGGGTATCCAGCGTGTTTTAATGATTCTACGACTGAAAGATAAGCATCTTGTAAACTTACATACTTACCTACCAAACCTATTGTTATTTTTCCATCTAAACTATTCACAGTATCTAATAGATATTGCCATTCATCTAGTTGAGTTTCATATTTCGCGTTTAACTCTAAACGTTTTATCACAATGTCATCCATATCTTGGTTACTTAATTGTAATGGGATTTCATAAAGCGATTCAGCATCACGACATTCGATAACACTTGCTTTATCAATATCACAGAATAACGCAATTTTATCTTTTAAATCTTGTGTTAATTCATATTCTGTTCTAACTACAATTAAGTCTGGTTGTATACCAAGACCACGTAATTCTTTCACACTATGTTGTGTTGGTTTTGTTTTCATTTCACCAGCAGCTTTAATATAAGGCAGTAACGTACAGTGTACGTACATTACATTTTCACGGCCTAAATCACTACGTATTTGTCTAATTGCTTCAATAAACGGTAATGATTCAATATCACCAGTTGTGCCACCGATTTCAGTGATAACAACATCTGCATTTGTACTTTCCCCTGCTAAAAGTAAACGCTCTTTTATTTCATTCGTAATATGTGGGATAACTTGTACAGTACCACCTAAATAATCACCACGACGCTCTTTTTTCAATACATGAGAATAGACTTTACCTGCAGTTACATTTGAATATTTATTTAAATTTATATCAATAAATCTTTCATAATGTCCTAAGTCTAGGTCTGTCTCTGCACCATCATCCGTTACAAATACTTCACCATGTTGATACGGACTCATCGTACCTGGGTCTACGTTTAAATAAGGATCAAATTTTTGGATAGTTACTTTTAATCCTCTATCTTTTAATAATCTACCTAAAGATGCTGCTGTGATACCTTTACCCAATGAAGAAACAACTCCACCAGTTACAAAAATAAATTTTGTCATGTTCTGCCTCCTATTATTAAAACAGTAATTTCCTTCAATACCTATGATTGACAAACACATTTCCAATTCAGTGGTTAATTAATTTGCGGGATAGCTTTTACATAGCAAATGATTTATACATACGAATTGCCTTTACAAACAATCACCTAAATTAAAAATATTATAAAGCTTATATAGTAATTTAAATAAAAAAATCGCTCCCTCTCACATGGTTGTAAGGGGGAGCGTATATTATTTATACACGTCGTCCTATTTAAAGGAGCCCGAATAAAATTTTATCATGTTCCTGGAAAAAGTCAATTAAATCTCGAAGAATTATTCTTCTAAATCTTCATCGTCCTCTTCATCATCTTCTTCGTCTTCTTCATCATCAAAATCTTCATCATCCTCATCGATAACGATATCTGTTTCATTTAGATCTTCATCTACATCGTCTTCTTCAGGATCTTCTGGGTCATTTAATGTTTCTTGGTCATCCGTTACTGCCGGAATATCATCATCGTCATCAGTTTCATCTTCACCAAGTAATTTTAAGTTTTTGTCTTCTTCAGCATCGTCATCTAAGATGTCGAATTTTTGAATTGTTGGAGCGATTTTTTCTTCGATGTCAGCAACTGAATACCAATCACGTAAACCCCAAATATTTTCTCCAACATTTAGAAAACGTCCATCTGTGTTTAAATCTGTATAGAATTGAACGATTCTATCTTCAATTTGTTCGTCTTCATAGTGTCCTAATGCTTTAAATTCATCAATGATATCGTATAAGTTCATCGTATCATTTTTTTCACTTAATAATGTGTAAGCCATATCGATAAATGATTTCTCATCAACCATTTCTTTTGTATAATCTTGAATTCTCATTATTTATTCTTCCTTTCAAAGGCATTTATCCAATTCAGTACTAAGTTTATCATAAGTAATAATAACAAATGTAAATTATAAATGACAATGCCTGATTTCGCAATCGCATTTAGTAATTTATATATTTTTCAAAAACAATAAAATCATCAGCTGCCTCAATTTCAACAAAATTACTATTTATACACAATGGTTTTAATTCATTATTCTCTCCATAGAGTGTAATTGTCAAAAGTTCTACATCATTAAAATGTTTTCTGACATATGTTGCTAATTGTCTCAAGGCACTTTCTGCAATACCGTGATTTCTTTTATCTTTATTGACTTCAATCTTAGAAATATTCATTCGTCCATCGTGTCTCTCAATAGCTATAAAACCAACTTTTTGATCATCTTTTATTAAGTCTATGATGTGTATGTTAAAGGGTTGTTCATCTGTATTAGGTCTTAACTTTAAAGACGAGACATGCTTAGAATCCAAATCTAAATAATATAATCTTTCTTTACCAATTGGCCCTTCTTCTTTCGTTGCAGCATGCATAAAACCTGCACGTTCATATACATTCCATGCACCTTTGTTCTCCGCATCAACCACAAGATATAAATGATTAAAATTCGGAAATAAATCTTGAACATATTGAGGCAAATACATCATCATCTTTGTGCCGTACCCATAACCTTGGTAATCTTCATTTACGGATAAAGACCTAACATAAATAACTTGGTTAGGCGTATCATATCCTTCATGCTGATAATATTGATGTAACACAAAAAATCCAATAACATCTCCCGCTTCATTTAGTGCAATGTTAGCAATCCTATCCTCATCATTTATTGCATCATCTAATACATCTTTCGGTAAAGACGAATAGATTTGTTGACGTTCATTTAAATTAAAATCATAAAGTGCCTGTCTATACTTCTCTTCAAACACTTGTACTATAATATTTTCAAAATTTTGCTTAATCACCATTTCAATATCCCCTATTTAAAACGTAGTAGTAATTATTAATACCACTATTACACATAAAATAATCTATAAATCTAGAATTAATTTAAAAAACTATTCATTGACTGTTAATAATTTAGAATTTCAACTCTTAAAATGCATATTAAAAAGCCAAAATATATGTTTATATCTTTTTCACATTTATTTTTCATAATATAAAGCTTAATTCAAGTGAAGAAATTGCTACTCTAGTAAATTCATAGTTGATTTTCTTAAATTTTATTATACTATTAGTTAAAATGGAAATTTTTTAGGAGGAATTTTAGATGAAAATTGGCATCGATGCTGGTGGAACGCTTATTAAAATTGTTCAAGATTATGCCGATAAACGTGAATATAATACAAGATTAACAACGGAAATCGATGATGTCATAGAATGGTTGAATCAACAAGACTGTGAAAGTATCAGTTTAACTGGCGGTAATGCTGCACTCATAAATGAAAAATTAAATTTTGCTTCACGTGTTTTTGTTGAATTTGATGCCGCTGCCAAAGGGCTAGAAATACTACTTGAAGAACAAGGTCACTTTTTAGATGACTACATTTTCACTAATGTGGGTACCGGCACTTCTATACATTTCTCTAATGGAAACAGTCAACAGCGTGTCGGTGGTGTCGGCACTGGTGGCGGTATGATACAAGGCTTAGGTTACTTGTTAACCGGAATTAAAGACTATAAAAATTTAACTGATACTGCTCAAAATGGTAATAGAGATATTATTGACTTGAAAGTAAAACACATATACAAAGATAGTGAGCCACCAATATCTGGTGATTTAACAGCAGCAAACTTTGGTAATGTCTTACATAATTTAGATACTAACTTTACAGAAGCGGATAAATTAGCCTCTGTTATTGGTATCGTCGGTGAAGTTATTACTACGATGTCAATTACCGTAGCTAGAGAGCATAACACAGAAAATGTTGCATATATCGGTTCGTCATTTCATAATAATGAATTATTAAAAGAAGTCGTTAAAGACTATACCGTATTAAGAGGCTTCAAACCTTATTATATTGAACATGGTGCCTTTTCAGGTGCTCTTGGTGCTATTCATTTATAATCTTAATTTCATTTAAGTTATTTACTACCTAATAAAGACAAAAGGGCCCTTAGACATATCTTCATGTCTTAGAGCCCTTTTATTTTAAAAAGGAAGCTGATCTATTACTTTTTGCGCAGGTACTACACTACCTAAAACGCCTGGTTTCAAATCAATTGCAACTGCGTTGTCATCATCTCGTAGGTTATCTAACCATTCGGCAAAGACTTCGCCTTCCACTTCTATAATGTCACACTCTTCAAAGTCTTCATCTCTTACCTTCTCAGCTCTATTTTTGATACTCCAAACAGGCATAATATTAGGTCTTTGATGTGAGTCATCACTAATCATAAGGAATTGTTTAACGCTTTTATTTGTCAAACCGAACACTGCATCTTCTTTAGCAACATCCTTAACAAATTCTTTCAATCGAATATTATCTAAATCAGACATTAATTCATCCGTAACTTCTGTGATTGGTATAAGTTCACCGTCTTTCTCAGAGGTAGGATTCATCAATACTTGTTCGTTAGCGTCAAAGACATTATCTATTTCATAAGTTACAAAACGATCGATATCTATCTTTTTGATTTTATCGTAATCAATTTTTTGTTTTTTCAAATAAGCTTCAGCAGTCTCTTTATCAGTCCAAGTACATACGACTTTATTTTCATCTATTTCTTGTCTGATTAATTCCTTTGCTTTCGTTGCTACATAAAACACTTCATTAATTAATATTTCTTTAAAAAATGAACTTTCTTTATAAGACATCAATACACCTTCAATCCATTCATAATAATTTACCTATATTAAGAATATAAAGGACTGCATGACTCTAGTCAATCGCTGATAATAAACGAGACGCTATACAACCGACATTCATGATAGAACTGTAACAGCGAACAATTGCTACTGCAATGGTATCTTATGCTTACAATTATAGAGATATTAGCCACCTTATAATAACTGATAAAATTGCATGCATCCACCCTTGAAAGTTCCTATAAATGAGATTCTCCTTTTTTCAGTTCTTCTAAAAACTGTCGCTCCATAGATTCCACTAATGCTTTACTTTCTCCATGCCAAATACAACCAAACCTCGACTTAACAGCTTCATCCTTATACCAATCACCATCATAGTAAGATAACGGAAATAATATGCCTTTATCTACATATTTCTTAATTATCTTGAAAAATTGTTCATTATCACAATTATATGGTGCTATATAACTAAAGAATTTATGATATTCACCTCGTAATATAGGTTCTAGTAATAACATACTCGTTGAGCCATTTTGTCTAAAATTTAAATCTATAGCAAATACTTCTCCATGCTTATCTAATAACAAATCGAATCCAGCGATACCAAAATATCCCTCCGCTACACCTATTTCCATTATTTCTCTACCAGCTTGAATGACCGATTGTGGAACATCATGTGTATTTTGATTACCTTTGTAAGAACCATAATCATCTGTAATTTGATCGGATGTACCAATATATTGAATACCTGTTGCTTTAGAATATGCATATTGCACGCAATAATTCGTAACTGCCTCTACTTTTTGTTCTATAATGATTGTGTCTGTTTCACTTTTAGCTTGTTCAATCCGGATTTTAGCTTGTTCTAAATCTCTTTCATTATTACAAATCATAACACCATATCCACCTGCAGTAGGTAGGTCGTCGCCTGGTTTTAAAACAAATGGAAATTCCCAAAAAGAAACCGCATGTTCAAAATCATCAATTGCTATAACTTCTCTTTTAGGTAAATATTTGTAATTAGTCCACTCTGGGATACGTGCTTTATTATTTAAGGCCGTAAAAACATCTTTGTTTAATGCATAATGTGCTTTGTTTACAATATCTTCACCATGAATATATTGGAAGTATATTTTTTTATTGTCATTCAATGCTAAATCTTGAATCACTTGTTCATAACTTCTTTGATTATTAAATTGGATAATATTTGAAGGCATGGATTTCCCCACTGCTTCAAACAAAATTTTCAATTTATTTGTAACACATGCCTCATGTACTATCACAGGCATCTGGTTAGCGATGATGAGCTCTCTACCAGTTAGAAAATTAGATTGATGTTCTTCAGGCTCTAACCAAGGATTTGAAACATATGACGGCCGTGAAGTATAGACAATACTAGAATCATATAGATCACTAAGTGTTAGTTGAGGACGTAGAGAGCTTGGATTAGTCATTTTTTATGCTCCTTTATATATCGGTGTTGCTCGATAATTTCATCAAACACCGATTTATTAGTGATTAATTCTAAACCCATTAAGGCAAGAATCTTCGTGCCTCTAATTAAGGCATTATCGCCTTGTGTACTTGCTGCAGCTTCACGAAATCTATGTGTATGACCAACTAAATTGCGAGATCCTATTTTAATATGAGGATGTATTGTAGGGACGATATGACTTACGTTCCCCGTATCTGTTGAGCCATATCCAAAATCATCATCTATAACGGCTTCTCCCATTTCAGTTGCATATTTTACAAACAAATCGTCTAGCTTAGAAGATTTTATAAATTCATTTACGCCATTTTGTATTGGTCCAAATTCATAATCACATCCAGTTTGAATGGCTGCACCTTTTGCAATTTGTCCTACCCGTTCTGTTAGTATATCTAATTCTTGGCGCGAAGTTGCTCTTGTATAAAAACGTGCATGCGTATAGTCCGGTATAATGTTAGCCGCCTTACCACCATCTAATATGACACCATGTACACGTTGGCCATTTTTAATATGTTGTCTTAATTGTGCTACACCATTAAAATAAGAAATCATTGCATCCAATGCATTTCTTGCTTCATCAGCATTTTCAGAAGCATGTGTACTTTTACCATAAAATTTAATATCTAAAACATCTACTGCTAATGTATTAATCGTTCTATAAGTTTCATTTCCTGGGTGCACCATTAACGCAATATCTAACTCGTCAATCACACCTTCTTTAACGTAAGTTGCTTTAGCGCTGCCATTTTCTCCACCTTCTTCAGCAGGACATCCAAGTACGATAACTTTTCCTCCAACTTTATCTATAAGCTGTTTTAACGCAATACCCGCAAAAGTACTTGCCGTTCCAATAATATTGTGACCACAAGCATGACCTAAACCTGGTAATGCATCATATTCAGCTAAAAATCCTATTGTAGGACCAGGCAAAGCTGATTCATATCTAGCTATAAAACCAGTAGCATGACCAGCGATATCTGTTTCAACTTCAAAATCATTTCCGTCTAATATTTCAATCAATGACCTTGATGCAAAAATTTCTTCATTCCCTAATTCAGGTCTTTGATGTATTTGATGACTCATTTCCAAAAATTTATATTTATCATTTTCTATGTAGTCTAAAATAATTTGTTTGTTTTCCATAGTATAAATACGCCCTCCTAATATTGCCTTTATAGCAATTGACACTAAAATGAAACGCAATAAGTAATTTATTTAATAACGCAATTTACAATTCATAATGTACAAAACCTGTTTTAATCATTACTTATTTTATCGGGTTTATCAGATTCTGTCATCAATTTTCTGAAATTTATAATAATTGTTAGCTACTCTATGGTTTTACCCAAATACAGAAATTGTAAATACTGTTTTGACTTGTTACAATTAGTTTATGTAAAATATTAGGAGGATAACGCCATGCCAAAAATGAATGTTGAAAGCTTCAATTTAGACCACACAATTGTATCTGCGCCATTTGTAAGACTCGCAGGAAAAATGGAAGGTGCAAACGGTGATGTTATTCATAAATATGACATTCGCTTCAAACAACCAAATAAAGAACATATGGATATGCCAGGATTGCACTCATTAGAACATCTTATGGCTGAAAATATCCGTAATCATTCAGATAAAGTCGTTGATATCAGTCCAATGGGTTGTCAGACTGGCTTTTATGTTTCATTCATCAACCATGATGATTATAAAGATGTACTACAAATCATCGAAAAAACAATTCAAGACGTGTTAAATGCTACAGAGGTACCGGCTTGTAATGAAGTGCAATGTGGTTGGGCGGCGAGTCATTCATTAGAAGGTGCAAAAGAAATTGCGCAAACATTTTTAGATAAAAAAGATGAATGGCACGATATTTATGGTGAAAATAAGTAACTTTAAACTAAAACCTTTACAAAGAAAATAAACCTTAAACAATTACTTATTATTAACAAAAAAGATGAAGTTAGACATACAATCCCATGTCTAACTTCATCTTTTTTATAAATCATAAAATTTTTAATTCGCAAATATATAACATTCTTATTTCCACATAAAAACGCTTCAAAGCAGACATTTTTCAATGCACACTTTAAAGCGTTTCTCTTTATTCAAGCCATAACTTATAGTTTACTTATCATTTTGATCATGACAAACTGTAGCGGAAGTCTACCGTACAATGCCCACTTTGGTAGTTCTTTGCCACCTAATGGAATATTATTACGCGCCATGTATATATTAGCTGGAAACACAGCCAATAAAAACGCAATGATAGCCTTTTTCAAGCATGTCGAAGGTTTGCGAGCTAGCAATAACAAACCAAAAACCACTTCAAACACACCAGTGATTAATACTGCCGCTTTTCTAAACGGAAGATATGTTGGTATGATTGCTCTAAATTTTTGCTCATCTTTAAAATGCAAAATACCAGCAATGCTAAAGACAATACCAAAAATTATTCTCGTTATTTTATTCACTTTTCAACACCCATTTCTTTTAAGTAGCTTCTGCCAAACTCTGGTAATTTCACACCAAAGTTATCCGCAATCGTCGCTCCTAGAGAACTGAATGTACTATCGACTGTTAATTCATGGTAGTCATTAATTTTAGGGCTAAACATCAATACTGGTACAAACTCTCTTGTATGATCTGTGCCATCTGCAGTCGGATCATTTCCATGGTCGGCTGTAATAATCACTAAGTCGTCTTCTTGCAAATGATTAATAAGCTCTGGTAGACGCTCATCAAACTCTTTAAGGGCTTGCGCATAACCGCCTTTATCACGACGATGACCATATAAAGCATCGAAATCAACAAGATTTAAGAAACTCATACCATTAAAATCTCGCTGTACAGTTTCAACTAATTTATCCATACCATCCATATTATCTTTAGTACGAATTGATTCTGTCACGCCTTCCCCATCAAAGATATCATTGATTTTACCTAAGGCAATCACATCATAACCGTTATCTTTCAATTCATTCATTACTGTTCTGCCAAACGGTTTTAAAGCATAATCGTGTCTATTAGAAGTTCTTTTAAATGAACCAGGCTCACCTATATATGGTCTAGCAATAATTCTACCTATCAAATATTTTGGATCTTTAGTTAACTCTCTAACCTTTTCACAGATATCATATAATTCTTCTAAAGGTATAATATCTTCATGCGCAGCAATTTGAAGCACAGGATCCGCTGATGTATATACTATCAAATCACCTGTTTTCATTTGATGCTCTCCCCACTCATCAATAATCTGCGTTCCTGAGGCAGGACGATTTGCCACAACCTTACGACCAGTTAATGATTCAATTTCACTAACAAGCTCTTCAGGGAAGCCTTCAGGATATACTTTGAAGGGTTGCATTATATTTAGCCCCATAATTTCCCAATGACCAGTCATTGTGTCTTTACCTACTGACGCTTCACTCATTTTAGTATAAAACGCTTGTGATTGTGACTCTTGTCCAATAATTGGCAAGGGATCAATGTTACCTAGACCTAGCTTTTGTAAGTTAGGTAAACTTTGATTAAATCCTTCTAATGTGTGTTTTAATGTATGACTGCCTTCATCGTTAAAAGCTTTAGCATCGGGGCCTTCTCCAATACCAACTGAGTCCATAACGATTAAATGTACACGTTTAAATGGTGTAGTCATGACGTTCACTCCTATTCGGTAATAATTTTATGAATCAATGTCGGTTCGGTACCAGTTTGACTTATCGTAATATTTTCATTGAGTTTGTCTTTGACGTCATCAATTTGCTCTTTATTACTATGAATGGTTAATAATGCTTCTCCTTCATTCACCTTGTCTCCTACTTTTTTATGCAATACGAGACCAACACTTAAATCAATATCATCTTCTTTTGTTTGCCTACCTGCACCTAACATCATCGAAGCAACACCTATCTCATTAGCAACGATTTCAGTTACAACACCTGTCTTTGTTGATGGTAATTGAATTTGATATTTAGCTTGTGGTAATTTTTTTACATCATCTACAACTGAACCGTCACCATCTTGATTTTCTAAAAATGTTCTAAATGTTTCTAACGCTGAACCATTTTGAATTGCATTTTCTAACAATTGACGTGCTTCGTCTAAATCCTTAGCTTTACCACCTACAACTACCATTTGTGAGCCTAATGTCATCACTAATTCTGTAAGGTCTTTTGGTCCTTTACCTTGTAAAGTTTCAATTGCTTCTTTGACTTCTAGAGCATTTCCAATGGCGTTACCTAGTGGTTGACCCATATCAGAAATGATAGCCATCGTATTTCTACCTACACTGTTACCGATGCGAACCATTGCGTGCGCCAACGCTTCAGCTTCTTCAATTGTCTTCATAAACGCACCATTACCTGTTTTCACATCTAAAACAATAGCATCTGCACCTGCAGCAATTTTTTTACTCATGATTGATGAAGCAATTAATGGAATTGAATTTACAGTCCCCGTAACGTCACGAAGGCCATATAATTTTTTATCTGCTGGTGTAAGGTTGCCTGTTTGACCTATCACTGCGACTTTCGCTTCATTGACTAATTTAACAAATTTGTCTTCACTGATTTCCACATGGAAACCTGCTACAGATTCTAATTTATCAATCGTTCCACCAGTATGTCCTAGACCACGGCCACTCATTTTGGCTACAGGTACGCCTACTGATGCTACTAAAGGCGCTAATACTAGTGTAGTTGTATCACCCACGCCACCAGTTGAATGCTTATCTACCTTAATCCCATCAATATTAGATAAGTCTATGACATCGCCAGAATTCACCATAGCCATTGTTAGTGCTGCTCGTTCATCATCATTCATGTCTTGAAAATATATCGCCATAGCTAAACTTGATGCTTGATAATCCGGAATATTACCATTGGTATATTCCTCAATAAAGTACTCAATCTCTTGTTTAGTCAATACTTGTCCATCACGTTTTTTTTCAATAATATCTACCATTCTCATATGAGTTGGCCTCCCTTTTCAAATAAAGACGTAAAAACATTGATATTCCAGTGTTCAATGATTGATTAATAGTCAGAATTACTTTCTAAACCTTGAATGATTTGAACACCAGCGCTTGCACCAATACGTGTAGCGCCAGCTTCAAGCATTTGATTAAAATCATCTAGGTTTCTTACGCCACCAGAAGCCTTAACTTCTAAGTCTTCTCCTACAGTATCTTTCATTAATTTTACATCTTCTGGAGTAGCACCTCCACCTGCAAAACCTGTTGAAGTTTTAACAAAATCAGCACCTGCTGCTTTACTTAATTCTGATGCTTTAACTTTCTCTTCGTCTGTTAATAGGCATGTCTCAATGATAACTTTAACTGTTTTTCCATTAGCAGCGCCTACTACACCTTCAATATCCTTTTGAACTTCATCAAAACGACCGTCTTTTAGTGCACCAATATTGATGACCATATCTACTTCAGACGCACCATTTTTAATCGCATCTTCAACTTCAAACATTTTTGTTTCTGTTGTAGATGCACCTAAAGGAAATCCGATAACCGTACATACTAATACATCAGAATCTTTAAGTTGTTCTGCAGCATATTTAACATGTGTAGGATTGATACAAACTGATTTAAAGCTAAATGATTTAGCTTCCTCAATAATTTTATCAATTTGAGCTCTCGTAGACTCTGGTTTAAGTAATGTGTGATCTATATATTTTGCATAATTCATATTAAATCCTCCTAATTATCTATATGTTTTCATACCACTCATAATTATAAAGCAAAATTAATAACATATCCTTAATAAATAACTTTTCTTTATCTCTATATTACAAAAATTAGCAAAAATAATAAACAAATGTTATCTTTAATTTGATAAAGAATTTAAAGGAGAAGATGACTATGACAAAAGCAACACCTCATATTCAACCTAATGGGACTAAAATCGCTAAAACTGTATTAATGCCAGGCGATCCGCTTCGAGCAAAATATATTGCTGATAATTATTTAGAAAATGTTGAACAGTTTAACGAAGTACGTAATATGTTCGGCTATACAGGTACATACAATGGCAAGGAAGTATCAGTGATGGGGTCTGGAATGGGCGTACCAAGTATTGGTATCTATTCTTATGAACTTTATAATTTCTTTGACGTTGAAACGATTATTCGCATCGGTTCTTGTGGTGCATTACAAGAAAATGTAAACCTTTATGACGTTATTATTGCTCAAGGTGCTTCAACAAATTCTAGTTATGTTGAGCAATATAACATTCCTGGCCACTTTGCACCGTTGGCAGATTTTGACTTAATATTAAAAGCAAAACAAAAAGCAGATGATATTGGTGCAACAACTCATGTTGGTAATATCTTATCGTCTGACACATTCTATAATGCTGACGAAACATTCAATGAAAGATGGCAACGTATGGGGGTCTTAGGTATAGAAATGGAATCAGCAGCATTATATTTAAATGCTACTTATGCAAATAAAAAAGCCTTAGGTATCTTCACTGTAAGTGACCATATATTACGCGATGAAGCTACAACAGCTGAAGAACGTCAAAACTCATTTACTCAAATGATGGAAATTGCATTAGAAATCGCAGAATAACTCAATATTAACCTTACTTAAAAGCTATACTGTATTAGTCCATTTACAGTATAGTTTTTATTTTTAAAATAACTAAAAAGAAGCTTCTCAGTACACTAAATGTCTGAAAAGCTTCTTTTTATATTTACTTATATTTTATCCTGAATGGGTTATCTACCTAAATAAGATTTTAACATCCAGTTATGTTTATCAATGTTTGTTTGCATACCAATGAACATATCTTCAGTTACATCGTCTTCTGCATTTGAAGCAACTTCAATTGCTTGTTCTAACTGTTTTGATATATTATCGAAGTCTTTTGAAAGCTCTTCAACCATTTCTTCGGCTTTATAACCTTTTCCAGCTTCTTCGATAATTGAAAGTTCTAGACTTTCTTTTAAAGTTGCTACTGGATTACCACCTGTTGCTAAAATTCGTTCAGCTAAATCATCAATGTATTGGCTTGCTTCATCATATAATTCTTCAAATTTAGTGTGTAGTGAGAAGAAATTTGGCCCTTTTACGTACCAATGAAAATTGTGTAATTTGGTGAATGCTACTGTCCAGTTTGCTACTTGTTGATTTAATACTTTTACTACTTCTTCATTACTTTTTGCCATAAAAAATCTCTCCTTTTAAAAATCATTATCGTCATAAGAGACGACATAAATCTTTGATTACAATAAATATTATATAATAACTATTATAATCTGTAAAGAGGAAAACACTCATAAATTAGAATTATTTTAATCTAGGCCCAAGTTAAAAAAGCCACTTATATTATAACAAACCAACTTGGGTTTATTCTAAGTCTTTTCTGTATGGCATTGCACTTTGAGCTCCTAGTCCAGTCACTGAATAACTGCCTGCTAAATTAGCAAAAGCAACTGCTTGTTCTAATGGTTTATTCTCAATTAGCGCTACTGCTAAAGCACCATTAAATGTATCACCTGCGCCTGTAGTATCAACTACTTGCTTTTTGTAGCCTTCAACTAATTGTTGAGAATCACTATAATACATTGCACCAGAGGCACCTTTAGTGACAATCAATTTATGTGGATATGCCTTTAATGCATCATCAACTTGATTATCAAATAGCAACTCACTTTCAGTCTCATTTGGTGTTAACCATGTTACTTTATCGATTATTGTGTTAGCCAATTTTCGATATGGTGCTGGATTTAATATAACCTTCATATCATGGTCAATAGCATAATCAACAACGTCTTTTATCGTTGATTCAGGTATTTCGTGTTGCATTACAATAATGTCTCCTGCACTAAAATTCTCAAGTTTTGGTAGCACACTTTCTGCTGTTACATAATTGTTTGCTGCAGGTACTACAATGATGCGGTTATCATCGTCAAATAGAGTAATATGGGCGGTCCCGGATTTCTCATTTTCTATAATATCCATATAAGTTGTGTTCACATTATTCTGTTCTAAATTTGATAGAATTTGTTTGCCATTATCATCGTCACCTACAGCACCAATCATATAAACCTCATTACTTAGTCGAGCTGCTGCGACTGCCTGATTTGCACCTTTGCCTCCTGGATTAGTAAAGAAAGATTTCCCCATCACCGTTTCTCCCGCTTCAGGTAAGATTTCTGTTTGTACTACCAAATCAATTGATGCACTACCTATCACTATAATTTTTCCCATGTCTGTATCCTCCGTAGTTTCAGTTGAAATTCATTAATCAATAAAGAAAGATTTCTCATAATCATTCGGCTGATGCCAATGTGTTTTCCACATATGGTTTCTATTGTCAGCAAATAATTGATAACCTAAATCTCTAATAAATTTAGGTGTCAAATGTAATAGTATCCCTATCCATTTATAATTAGTCAATGACGTTATCAACGTTGTAATTGCATCTGATTTATATTCTAAATGATCTCCTTCTTGTAATATAACGCTATCATATTGTTGAGTTTCAGGATAGTTTGATAATAGGTTTTGTGCTGTTTCGCCTTGCAATGATGCGAATTGATAGCGTCTAGACAAACCTTTTTGTATCAGCCATATCGCATAATTATAACAATAAACACAATTGCTATCGTAATAAACTATTGGCATATTCAACACTCCTTATATTATATAACTTTATAGTTAATTATTCATAAATTAAAATGCTCCTAACATTATTATAACCTAAATTACTTAAAATAAATCATACTGCTACCAACTACAATTGAGCTATTATTCAATTTATAAAATAAATCATCACAATAAAAAAAGCTTACCTCGTCTATAAAATAAGACGATTGTAAGCTAATTTACGTGTTTTAAAAATATCTAAATATCTAAACCTTAAACATCATAGACGGTTGAAATATTTATGATATGTCATCTATGATTAGTGATATTAATTTGGACTAGTCTTGATTCACCTTCACAATTCTAGTGTATTTTAAAAATTGTTCAGTATATTTTTGTTTAATATCATTTATATTATCGTACGTTACGCCCACAATATGCCAATTAGGATTAAAGTGGTAATATGAATCTTTCTTTCTAGACCATTTTACCATTGTGCCATCTTTATTATAACGTGGTAGTGTCACTTCATAACCTTCCAAAACGTTAATATAAGCTTGGAATACATCTGGATCAATTCGATTAAAGTTGTCTATTACTAAATAGCTTTTATCTTTTCGAGGCATGAGGTTAGTAATAAATCCTTCTCTATAATATAGCGCGCCTGCCTCATTCGGTAAATATTTACCATAGAGCATATCTTCTTTAAAGTCAGGGTGTCCTGTTGTAATTACAGGGTTCGCGTTAGTCTTCTGTAATAAGTCCTCTGCTGCTTTAAGACCTTCACCCTTATCTACAACTAGCAAAATAAATGGTTTTAATTCTTCTTGTACTTTATCAATGACATTTTCAGTAGGAACGGACTCAAATTGCGATTTCAGACCATCATTTGCGCTCATATCAAGAATTGCTTCAAATTGTACTTGTGACAAGCTAGCAATAGCCTGTTTAGCATTTTCTTGTAAAAAATAAATATTTTTTAATTTAGGATGCTTGTTCAATGTACCAAGTGATACAGGTTCAATTTCTTTTTCAAAATAAACTTCTATAGCAGTACTATTGGTCCTGCCAGGTATCGGTGCCTTTTCATGTATATGCTTACTGACTTCTCCTATACCAATGACAGATTGATCTCGTTTCTTATTATAAAAAACGATTTTATCCCCAATTTCAAGTTGCGTATAAAAATGGTAGCCATTTCGTTTAATACCATTATACGTATGCGTGTATATTGTATTATATGAATTAGGTTCAAACTCTTGTGCTTCTGATACAAAAAAGTATCTAGGTATTTTGGTTTCCCCTTTACCTAAACTAACGATTAATTCAAATTCTTCTTTTGTAATTTGATTAAAGAGTGTTTCTTTCATGTTGCTCATTCTAAATTCTAATTGATCACTTCTCTTCAAATAATCAGCTGTTAAGGGCTTCAGTTGTTCTTGTAATTGAAAATGAACACGAATTTTGTTTTGTGCACCAGTTTGAACACTTGTAATTTCTCCAAAGCCTAATAATCCAGTATCCATTTGTACTTGATAGAAGACGACTTGATCTCCTACTTTAGCTTGTTTAAAGGATCGGAAACCTTGTGAAGGATTAAATTGTGCACCTGATTCAAATAATGTCGTTTGCCCTACCATTGGTTCGTTATGATTCCAGCGATTATAACCGCAGTTCAACCAAAAATAACTTGTTTCCTCTACCATTTAGATACTCCTTATCTCATATATAATTCTATTTTTCCTATTATATTCAAAAAATTCATTTAGAACAAACATTATAGTAAGTTAACTAATTTCATTGTTATCAAACTTGTAATAATCACTACAACCCATGTCACTAAACCAAGAAGTATTGGTTTAAAACCAGCCTGTTTAAATTGATTAAAGTTAACATTTAAACCAATACCCGCCATAGCCATTGTAATTAAAAATAATGCTACTTGTTGGAAAAAGCTTATGACTATTGGAGAAAAATTGAAAATAGTACTAATTAAGGAAGCTACAACAAACCATACAATAAACCACGGAAAGATTTTAGCAATTGATGTATCTGCTTGTGCTTCTCTTTCTTTTCTTATCGTTCTATATGTAAAAAATAATACTACTGGGATAATCATTAACGTGCGTGTTAATTTTACAATTGCACCAGTTTCTAATGATGTTTTACCATAATTTGATGTGGCAGCAATCACACTTGAAGTATCATTAATTGCTGTTCCACCAAAATAGCCAAATGTACTTTGACTCATGTGCATAACGTGACCTAAAGGTGGAAAGATAAAAACAGCTAATAAATTAAATAAAAAAATAGTTGAAATTGCAAAAGCAACTTCACTTTCTTTTGCCTTAATAACTGGGCTTGTTGCTGCGATGGCAGAACCGCCGCATATCGCTGTACCAACACCAATCAATATACTAAGATGCTCATTTATTTTAAATATTTTCATCAATAAGAATACTGCTAAAAACGCTGCACATAATGTAACAATAATAATTGGTAATGATTTCCACCCAATGATACCAATTGATTGAAAGCTTAGTGTAAATCCTAACACTACGATACTATAATGCAGTATTTTCTTACTGCTAAATTTGATACCTGCTTCATATTTTTTGGGAATCAAGAATACATTATTAATTATTATACCAAATATTATAGCAAAAATAGCACTTCCAATTATTGGAAACTTGCTCCCCATTATTGTAGCTACCATCGCTATAACCAGCGTCATAACAATCCCTCTTACTTTATCCAACCTTGTCACCCCCAATTTAAATTCTATTTTAACATATTTATTCATCGGTAAACTTTGAAAGTTTAAATGGATTTAGTAAATTTTAACAGTTTTTATAAATGGGTCAGAAGGTCAAATCGGCTTTTAACCTAATTATAAAATTGTTGATTTGGTGACTTGTACAACAAATCTAATCAGTTACTTTAAAATTTACTGTGTAACTATTCTATGTTAACTGAATATTTATGACATCATATTTGAGGCTGAGACATTTATTTATGTCTCAGCCTCAAATTCACAAATCATTACGCTAAAGTTAGCGCCCCCATAATAGGCATCAAATTAATTAATACGCCACCAAATTTCAACATACCGCTTATCTCTTTATCTGGAAGCGTAATTAATGCTGAAATAATGCCAAGCGCACCGATTATAATTGGAAAAGCCATTGAGGGGAACATAGGTATTTTCAGAAAAGTGCCGGCACCAGCTAATAGGCCACAAATTAAGGAAACATATAAAAATTTATACACACTCATACTCTCCCACTTTTTTAACTATAAATAACTTACGATTAATTCGTAATCACCTTCAAATATTGTATCTAAATCATCTGAAGTTAGGATAAAATTCTGTCCTTGATTTAAGGTATATACCTCTCCATCTATAATGACTTGTCCTTCACCTTTAAGTACAGAAACTAATACGAATTCTCTTGGTTTCATATAATTTAAAGTTCCAGAAATTTTCCATTTTACAATAGTAAAAAAGTCACTAGATACAAGTTGGGTTCTTTTATGATTTTCGATAATTTCTGTATCTGTAGGTATATTAATATTATCATTAGAAAGCTCAATGACGTCTTTAGCTTTATCCTTATTTAACACACGTTTATCACCAGTATCGTGCACGCGTTCATAATCATATACCCGGTATGTAACATCTGAAGATTGCATTGTTTCATAAACAAGTATACCTTCTCCTATAGAATGAACTGTTCCTGCAGGTATAAAGTAAAACTCGCCCGGCTTAACTTTCACCTTATTCAACAATGATTCGTAGTCTTCTTCGTTAATTTTATCTATTGCTATATCTTTTGATTCTGTATTTAATCCATAAATGATTTCTGCGCCTTCTTCAGCATCAATGATATACCAACATTCTGATTTACCATATTGCCCTTTTTCGTTTTCATAAGCATAGGCGTCATCTGGATGAACATGAACCGATAACGATTCTCTTGCATCTACAATTTTGGTCATCAACGGAAACTCTTGACTTGGAAAGTCACCAAATAACTCTCGATGCTCTGTCCATACTTGGTCCAAAGTTTGTCCTTCATATGGACCATTCAATATTTCACACTTACCATTTGGATGTGCTGATATTCCCCATACTTCTCCTACATAATCGCTGGGTAAATCATATCCATAATCCTTTAAACGATTGCCACCCCAAATTTTCTCATGAAATACTGGCTTTAAAAATAACGGCATACATCACACCTCCAAATTCTTAAGTTGTAATTTAATTATTATATTTATCTTATATACTTTTGTATGATTGTCATTTCATAATTTTCAGAACCATTGTGATTGTATCACATTCATACCTCTAGATTAAACGCATAAATCACAACGCTAGCACTTTAGAGCTACTGTTAATTATATCAATGCTTTTTAAAATTCGATAGTCTATTATGTTTTGTTCAATAACATTTTATGACATTTTATTGAACAGTTATTTTATCTTTCTAATTTTTAATCAATTTATACTTGCCAATTGACTGTAATTGATTTTATAATTAAATGTAGAGTTACAGCAATGTACTCTATCTGTTTTTTACATATAAGGTAATGTATTAATTATGATTTAGTTGAAATTGTTGATTACTTTTTCAACACAGTTAATTTGCGATAAAGTCCAAACTTCGGAAAAGTTTGGGCTTTTTTTATCTAAATTAATTTGGATTTTCTACCTCTTTTAATTACAATACTCAATGGCTTTTATCATATACATTTGAGAGTTATTGATCATGCATTCCCATACACGATTATGCTTTGAAATTAGCCAATATAGTTTCCTTTACTTCTAAAAGATGTGCGCGCATTGCATCTACAGCTTTGACATCATTTTGGTGTAAAATTGCTTGATATATCACATCATGTTCCTCTAATAATTTATTCATAGTTTTTTGTTTACTATAAATAAAAATCTTCCTTGTTTCTTCCATAGAATTTCGCATTAGTTCTGAAATATTATTTAATAGCTCAACTAATAATGTGTTTTTGGCAGCTTTCGCAATTGCGAGATGAAACTCTAAATCTGCTTTCTCACCAGAAGTACCATCTGTTACTGCTTGCCCCATTTCAACAAGTGCTTGCTTCAGTTCCACCAAATCTTCTTCAGTTCGATGTAAAGCCGCTTTTTCTACAGTAGCACTTTCAACAATTTCACGTAACTCTAATAACTCTTTAATTTGACTTAACGACGTGAATTTGTCACCAAGTTCAAAAAAGGTAGGCTCCGTCTGCTTAATAAACGTCCCATAACCTTGTTTCATTTCAATAATCCCTATTGTTCTTAAAGCATTTAATGCCTCTCTTACCGAAGCAACGCTTACGCCATACTGCTTTCCAATCTTTTGGATAGAAGGCAGTTTGTCGCCCACTTGGTAATCACCTGCTTTAATTTGCTCTAAAATAATATCTGCGACTTGCTCATAGATTTTCGTGTTTGAAATTTTCATATTTACCTCCAAACGATATCTTTCATTGTATCAAATTTTTGCTGAAAGATACTATAAAATGGCTATAAAAAAAGCGTTAGCTAATGAAATCTAATCTTTTATCATAAGATTTCATTAACCCACGCTATAAAAAGCTATAAAATTGCAATCAGTATTTTTAGTACTCATCTAACAGTCGCTTCTTTTTGTATTAATAACACTTTGGATATCTTTAAATTACTTGTGTCTTGATTATTTATTAAAATTTGCTAATGCATCAGATACAGAGGCATCCCCACTAATAATTTGGAATTCTGTATTTAAAAGATTATCACTAGTTAATACTTCTCTAATAACAGAAGCTACATCTTCACGAGGAATCGTTCCTCTACCTTCGAAGAATGCACCAACTTCTATTTTATCTGTGGCAGGATCATCTGTTAAACCACCAGGGTGTACAATAGTATAGCCGATATCTGCTTGTTTTAAATACTCATCAGCATAGTGTTTTGCAATCGTGTAAGGTTTCAAATCACCGCTTGCATCAAAGGCTTGTCTTCTTGAATCATAAGTTGAGACCATTACATATTGTTTAACATTATTCGCTTCACTCGCTTTGATTGATTTAATTGCACCATCTAAATCAACACTAATTGTCTTGTCTGCACCAGTGCTACCACCAGAACCAACTGAAAATACAACTTTGTCAAAGCCATTAATTTTTTCTGTTAAAGTATCAATATCGTCTGCTTCCACATCGATTAAAATTGCTTCAACACCTTCTGAGGTTAAAGCTTCAACTTGAGATTCTTTTCTAACACCTGCTGTAAATGATTCTCCACGTTCTTTTAATTGTTTAACCAAATATTGACCTACGCCACCATTTGCTCCAATAACTAATGTACTCATATTTTATAGCCTCCTTAAAAAATTATTAACTAGACTTTACCACTTTTACTTAATTTTGAAACGAAATCTGTTTGTCTTTGACATTTTCTAAAAAATAAATTAATATATGAACATATATTCATATATTAAAATCAATAATTAGAAATGAGGGCTTCATTTTGGAAGATTCATTTAATGAACAAACGATTGAGCAAGTAACGGATATTTTCAAGGCACTTAGTGATGGCAATCGTCTACGTATAATGCATTTATTAATTCAAGGTGAAAGTAGTGTAGGTCATATTGCACATGCATTAGATTTAAGTCAATCTAACGTTTCTCACCAATTACGTATACTTAAACAAGCCCATTTGGTCAAAGGAAATCGAGACGGACAATCTATGATTTATACAATAGATGATACACATGTTACAACATTACTTAAGCAAGCAATTCATCATGCTAGTCATAAACAATAATTGAAAGGTGGACGCTAAATATGTCTGGACATCACGGTCACGATCATGCACATGGTCATGTACACACAAATAATAAAAAAATATTACTTATCAGTTTTCTAATTATTGGACTCTTTATGATTGTAGAAATTATTGGAGGATTTATATCAAATAGCTTGGCGCTATTATCTGATGGTTTACACATGTTTAGCGATACAATTTCTTTGGGCGTTGCCTTAGTTGCTTTTATCTATGCTGAAAAAAATGCTACCAAAAGTAAAACTTTTGGCTACAAGAGATTTGAGATTTTAGCTGCATTATTTAACGGTGTAACACTCTTTATTATCGGCATTGTTATCATAGTAGAAGCGATTGGTCGTTTCTTCAATCCGGAAGACGTCAAGTCAACAGAGATGTTTATAATAAGCGTAATTGGGCTTATCGTTAATATCATTGTCGCTTTATTGATGTTTAAGGGCGGTGACACTTCAAATAATATTAATATGCGTGGCGCCTTCCTACATGTAATGGGTGATTTATTAGGTTCCGTAGGCGCAATCACTGCTGCTATACTCATATGGACTTTAAATTTAACGATTGCAGACCCTATTGCAAGTATTATTGTCTCTATTCTTATAATAAAAAGTAGCTTAGGTATAACAAAATCTTCTTTGAATATATTAATGGAGGGCACGCCATCTGATGTTAATATGAATGAAGTTATTTCTACAATTACTGAAGAAAACGAAATTGAAAATGTACATGATTGTCATATATGGACTATTTCTAATGAAATGAATGCATTGAGTTGTCATGCTGTTGTTCCTAGCGATATGTCTGTCGAACAGTGTGAAAATTTACTAGATAAACTAGAACACAAGCTCCAACACTTGAACATTCAGCACATGACTATTCAACTAGAAACTATAAATCATAAACACGATAATGACACACTATGTTCAGCACATGATACATCAAAGTCTCATCATCATGCACATAGCCATTAACTATTAATCATATAACAATAAAAAGCTGATAGTTTCCATAAGTTATCTTTCCTCTCGAAGTTAAGACTTTGAGGAATACATACTTAGGATATAACTATCAGCTTTTTTATAGCTATAATTATAAAAATTTATCAAAAATAAGTTTTTTAGCAGGAACTTGCTTCTCATCAAATCCTCTAATAAATTCTTCATTATCGTATGGTACTTTCACACGTTCAAACGAAAATTCATTTTCATCTACTGTTACGATTCCATAAACTGCATACGCACCATTATTTAAACCAACAGAACCAGGATTGAAATAAACTGTTGATTTATCGTCAAATAAGTGCACCGTATGATTATGTCCAAAGACAATTAAATTGGCATCTTTATCTTCAAAAAGTGCTTTCATATTTTCTTCGTTTGGTTCAACAATTGGGCTGAATGGTTGCCCATCAATTGGCGTATTTAATTGGTCATTAGGAATTTCATAATGAATAAATAATACTTTCTTATTACAAAATGTTTTCTCAATAACACGAGGTAACTCATTTAATCTGTCATAGTAATCTTCATCTAAATGACTCTCTATCCATTGATGATGTTCATAGAATTTATCTTTTAAGTCTTCAGGATAAGGTGTACCATTAACAATTGACATTACCGCTTCATCATGATTACCTGCAATGATTTCCATATCATCTCTATCAAAGATTTCATCAAGTACTTTATTCGTTTCATGTCCAACACCAATATTATCACCTAGATTAAATATTTTGTTGATATCTTCTCTTCTATCAATATCATCCAAAACAGTTTCTAATGCATCAAAATTACCATGAACATCAGTTATAATTGCAAATTTCATGATGATATCTCCTTTCAACTTTTTCTCATTAGGACATTTTAACATTTTATATCGATTTTGTTACCTATTTATTTTAAAATCTTCAAATTTTTGATATCGTATGCTTATGATGAAAAAGGAGTGCTTAAAATTTGTTTAATTTCCATAAATTAGCATTACAAAATGCAAAACCCCAAAATGCTAAAGTATTACTGTTTACAATCGTAAGTTTTATAATACTATTCGCTTTAACTATTTTAACGTTTATGCCATTACAACCAGCTATTTATAAGTTAATGATGTCAATGGCTATGCAACAATCTGTGGTTGGTCCAATAATTGGAATCGTCCTTGCAATACTTGTACCTATATTAGTATTTTTATTTGTAGGCTATCCATTAATTGCTGGAACTATCTACACTATAGACAAAGCATTAAATAAAGACAAGGTTAATTTTAAAGATTTATTTTCAGTGTTTGCAAAAGGTAAATATCTAAAAGCAATAAAACTTTCACTAATTACGGTATTGTTAATCATTATCGCATTGGTATTAGGAGAATTAATCGCGCAATTGCTTCAATTAGGTATCGTTCAATTGTATCAAGCAATACAAGGTCCACTTAGCAAGTCAGATCACGCGCTTGGATATTCACTAACGTTCCAAATAATTGCTGGGACTTTAACGCTTTTCATTAAATCATTTATTTATTGGCTATTAGCTATAATTATCATTAACTATACTGTAGCATTTATTAAAGTGCCTAAAAATGGTGCATGGAATTCCGTGAAACGCGGATTTAAAGGCATTAAAAATGGCCAAAAAACATGGTTTAAATTCTACATTGGTTTATTACTATTAAACTTAATAGTTATTATCTTAGCTAGCCCAGTCAGCCAATTGATTTCTATCTTAACTGGTGGTATTTCTCAAAATATGGCTACGATTTTGATTTATATTGTCCATATTATTGTTATCATTGTTAGATTAGCTGTTTACTATACAAATACGCTAGCTATCATTCAATATTATAACCGTAATGGTGAACCAACTAATCATAATAAATCAAAAAAAGATAAGAAAAAGAACGCAAATATTACAGATAATCAAGATTCAAAAGTAAACAATAGCGTAACTAATACTACTGAAAAAGCAAAAGCAAACGTAGATCAAAAATCAGATCAACTTCAAGATAAAACAAAAGATGAAGCAAAAAATTTAAAAAACAATTTAAATCAATCTGATAAATAACTTTCATGCAAAATTAAAGGAAGCCAGACTTTTTTTATATCTGGCTTCCTTCAGAACGTAGATAAACCCTAGGTGATAGTGGCACTGAACCCTTAGAATGGGAACTTAATAAAAACACTTTGTTCTAGGCTGCT
>ERZ1023420.39-NODE-39-length-78238-cov-11.311884_pt1 | contig 78238 bp, 80 predicted proteins | sample MGYA00380512_ERZ1023420 | MGnify/ENA primary metagenome ERZ1023420 (study PRJEB33173, sample SAMEA4830390) | metagenome | study: EMG produced TPA metagenomics assembly of the PRJEB25223 data set... | reverse complement strand
TTACTGTTTTGGAATTAACGTTGACATATTGTCATTCAGTTTTCAATGTTCATTTAAAGCAATTACATTTATTAATTATATCAATAATCTTTATATCATGTCAAGAACTTTTTTAAATTTTATTTTATTTAAAAATTCTTCTGTTCAAAACTTAATTGATTATTTCAACAAATAATATCTTATATTGTCTTGCGAAGTTTTTCAATAGTCAAAATTACACTTTCTTAACATTAATTTAATGAAATTAATTTCTGAAACAAGAAAGTTTACATTCGTTTTTGACGACTTTTATATAATAGCAAGTTTGCAAAGGAACGTCAATCATTTTTGCAAGATAATAATGGCTAAATTTTCACCTCTAATGTATTGTTTTGAATTAAGAGTATAATTTATATAATTTTTAGCATTATTTTGTCGATGGATCTATTATAAATACTAATGTATATGATTTTCGTGCTTAATAAAACATTTAAGGTGTGTCTATTTTTCACTTATAGCTAGTTTAATAAAAAAAGCAATGGTTTAGTACCATTGCTTCTATTACTTCTATTCTTCTTTATCTTTGCATTCTTTACAAATACCATATATTTCCATACGGTGATGTGTTACGTCGAACTCTGTGATGTGCTGTGCAAGTTGTTCAACTTCATCAAGTTGAGGATAATGAAAGTCTACAATCTTGCCACATTTCTCACAGATAACGTGATAATGATTATGAGTATTAAAATCAAATCGACTTGATGCATCTCCATATGTTAACTCTTTAACTATGCCAATACTTTTAAACACTCTTAAATTATTATATATAGTCGCAACACTAATATTTGGAAAATCAGGTGAAAGTGCTTGATAAATTTCATCCGCAGTTGGATGTGAATGAGATGCAATGAGATAACGAATGATGGCTTGACGTTGTGGTGTGATTCTTACACCAGCTCTTCTTAGGGCTGCAATTGACTCTTCTAACTCATGATTAATAGACTCTAATTCTGCACTCATATGATTCACCACTTTCTACTTAATAATAATTATTACTTGATATTAATATAACTGTTTCCAAAGTGTGATGTCAATAAGTACGAACGATTTCCGTTAATAACCTTTATATAAATCGACTCTATTCTCAATTACATCATTTTTATTGAGAAAATCTTCCAAATTCCTCTCAAATAGTTTTGTAGCATCACTTTTTATATTTTTGTCATTTCCTGTTATATGCGCTGTAATAGTCACATTATCTAATTTATATAATTCATTATTTTCATCTAATGGTTCATTTTCAAATACATCTAAATATGCATGGCGAATTAAGTTATGGCTTAAAACTTTTATGAGTATTTTTTCCTCAACAATTGTTCCTCTACCTACATTAATAAATAAACATGTATCATTCATAATTTCGAAGTGTCTCTCTGACAATAAATGATATGTTTCTTGAGTTTCAGGTAATGTATTAATAATAATATCAGCTTTATTTAAATGTGATTCTAAATCTTCTATTGTATAAATATTATCGAAACCATCTTTATGATGACCGGATTTACTTATACCGATTATTTCCAATTCAAACGGTTTGAGTAATTTGACGGTTTGTTGAGCTAACGATCCTGTTCCTAGTATTAATACTTTTTCATCGCTCAATCGTTTACCGGTTAGTTTAGAATCATACACTTTATTTACTTGATTAACATATGATGTGCGCATTTTCTTATAGTCATCAAGTATGAAGGATAAAACAAATTCTGAAACTTGTTTAGCCTGTATTCCCCTAGTATTAGTTAAAATAATATTTTTTTCTTTAATAACTTCTAATGGTAGATTATTAACACCGGTAGCATACCAGGAGATCCATTTTAAGTTTGGACAAGCATTAATAAAGTTCTTATCAACGCCACTATCATAGCCAATCAATATCTCTAATTCATTTTTAAGTTCTGTCGGTATATCCATTGCATTCTTGAAAAAGTAAAATTCTAAATCTGGATAGTTGTTTATAAGTGAAGCTTCTATTTCTCCTAATCGCTTTAAACTAACTATTTTCATTGATTTCACCCCAAAATTTGATTTAGTTCTTCAATTTGTGTTTTTACTTTAACCTTTTCAATGACATCGATAATAACGCCATCCTCATCAATAATAAATGTTGTGCGAACAATACCCATTGATTCTTTACCAAATGATTTTTTCAATTGATAGACACCTGTTGCTTTAGATAATTGAAAATCCTCATCAACTAATAAATCAAAATTAAGATTATGTTTTGCAATAAAATTTTGATGTTTTTTCTTAGTATCACCACTAACTCCATATATTTGAACATTCAAGTCATTAAATTGTTCTAAGTTGTCTCTAAAGTCACATGCTTCTGTTGTACAAGTTGGAGTATTATCACGTGGATAAAAATAAATAATTGTTTTACTTCCTTTTATTGTCTCATTAGTAATCCATTCACCATTCTGATTTTCTAATTTAAATTCTGGAAATTTTTGACCTTTTTTGAGCACCATATCACCTATTTCTTAATTATATTAATTATATGATACGATAATAAGGAATAAAATTAAAATAAGAGAGGTTGAAATAAGATGAAATTCACTGAGAGTGAACGTCTACAACAATTGTCAAATGAATATATTTTGGGTGGCGTTAATTCACCATCACGCTCTTATAAAGCGGTTGGTGGAGGTGCTCCTGTTGTAATGCGCGAAGGACACGGCGCATACTTGTATGATGTTGATGGCAATAAATTTATTGATTATTTACAAGCATATGGTCCTATTATCACAGGTCATGCTCATCCTCATATAACTAAAGCTATTCAAGATCAAGCAGCTAAAGGTGTACTTTATGGCACGCCAACAGAATTAGAAATTGAATTTAGTAAAAAATTGCGAGAAGCTATTCCGTCACTTGAAAAAATACGGTTCGTAAACTCTGGAACTGAAGCAGTTATGACAACGATTCGTGTTGCTAGAGCTTATACCAAGAGAAATAAAATTATTAAATTTTCAGGTTCCTATCACGGTCATTCCGATTTAGTATTAGTAGCTGCTGGTAGTGGTCCATCACAATTAGGATCTCCTGACTCTGCAGGTGTTCCAGAAAGTGTCGCTAAAGAAGTAATTACAGTACCGTTTAATGATATTGAATCATATAAAGAAGCTATGAAACATTGGGGAGAAGAAGTAGCTGCTGTGCTAGTTGAGCCAATTGTTGGTAATTTTGGTATGGTTGAACCACAACCAGGTTTCTTGGAAAAAGTTAATGAAATTACTCACGATTATGGTGCATTGGTGATTTATGATGAAGTTATTACTGCATTCCGCTTCCACTATGGTGCAGCCCAAGATCTATTAAATGTATATCCAGACTTAACTGCATTCGGAAAAATAATTGGGGGTGGCCTTCCAATTGGTGGCTATGGTGGCCGACAAGATATCATGGAACACGTTGCCCCATTAGGTCCGGCTTACCAAGCTGGAACGATGGCAGGTAATCCACTTTCTATGAGAGCAGGTATCGCATTACTAGAAGTACTAGAACAAAAAGGTGTTTATGAAAGATTAGATCAATTAGGAAAACGACTTGAAGATGGTCTATTAGAGCTAATTGATAAATATAATATTACAGCAACTATTAATAGAGTATATGGCTCTTTAACACTTTACTTCACAGATGAAAAAATCACACATTATGAGCAAGTTGAGAATTCAGATGGAGAAGCATTTGCTAAGTTCTTTAAATTAATGTTGAACCAAGGTATTAATTTAGCTCCATCAAAATTTGAAGCATGGTTCTTAACTACAGAGCATACTGAAGAAGACATTGATGAGACACTTAAAGCTGCTGATTATGCGTTTAGTCAAATGAAATAGCAAATTTTTAACCTACAATAAAGGAGCGTGAATTATAACGTTGCCTTTATTGTAGGTTTTTAATTAATCAAAACAAAAACTTGTATCTATTCAGTCTTCAAGTGTATACTAGTTTAAAATATTATTATAAAAATATATTTAAAGGAGCGTTATAGTTGAGGCTAGGAGCTCGTATACTAAAGACTGGTATTGCAATTATTCTTGCTTTGTTTATAGCGTCTTTCTTACCTGATAATGTCGGTTTAAAATCTGTAGCAGGAATTAGTGCAATTGTTGCTATGCAACCTAATATCTACCGTTCTATTAAAACTATTTCAGAACAAGCTACAGGTAATGTCATTGGTGCTTTATTAGCAGTCATAATGGTAACAATATTTGGAAAAAATATCGTTATTATGGGTGTTACTGTCATTTTATTAATTGCTATATTATATAAATTAAATTTAGCTCATGTTGCTACATTAGCTGGCGTAACAGCGCTTATTATAATGGGACAACATACTGGGTCATTCTATGTCACTGCAGCTTTTAGATTTATACTAGTAATGATTGGTGTTGTCAGCGCTTCTGTAGTTAACTTAATATTTTTACCACCCAAATTTGAAACTAAGATATATCACAACTCAGTGAATATTGCTTCTGATATTTTCATTTGGTTTAAACTCGTATTAAATGACGCATCTGACTATCATCAGATTAAAGAAGATGGAGAACAAATTGAATCACGTATATCAAAACTTGAACAGATTTTTAATTACTATAATGAAGAAAAAGCATTAACTAGAAAGGCTGCCTTCCAACAAAATAGAAAGAAAATTTTATTTAAAGAAGTTGTAGGCACTACAAGACAAGCTTATGAAGTACTAAATCGTATGGCTAGATATCAGAATGATCTTCACAATCTAAATTACAATTTAATTTTCCAGATAAAATTAGAATTAGATTCATTAACAGCCTACCACGAACAAATTTTAAAAAGCTTGTCGAAAAAAGCTCGTTACAATGTGGAACATTTTGATAATCAAATCATGAATCCTCAAAAGAAAGACCTAATGGATGCTTTTCAACAACAGTTAATTCAAAACCCTTATCAAGTAGAATATTCATATTCAAATATCATGCAAATTATTGCTACAATAGAAGAATATCGTTATTATTTAGAACATTTAGATCGATTAAGATTAAGTTTCTTCACTTATCACCGCAATGACACTGATATAGATATTGCTGATGAGGATTTTGATTTATAACAAAAAAATGGGGTTACGAAGCTTGTAAAATTTTCTTTATGAAATTCTCTTTGCTGACCTCCGACCACTCCGGCAAGGTTGAGTAGAATTAAAATAGATTGTTACAAGTGCATTTTAACCAATCAACTACTGCCAATATATATTTGAAGCCTGAGGCATTGAATTATGCCACAGGCTCATTTTTTACTATAAATTTTGTATGCTATATAAATGCTCATAAGCACCTTGTTTTTCAATCAACTCTTTGTGCGTTCCTGTTTCTACTATTTCACCATTTTGCATTACAATTATTTTATCTGCATGTGTAATTGTTGATAGTCTATGTGCAACAATGAGTGTAGTTCTGTCTTTACTTAATACATCTAATGCTTCTTGTATAATTGCTTCACTTTCTAAATCTAATGCTGATGTGGCTTCATCTAAAATTAAAATTGGTGGATTATTTAAAAAGATTCTTGCAATTGAAAGACGTTGTTTTTGACCACCAGATAATTTAACGCCTCGCTCCCCTACTTCAGTATCATAGCCATCATGAAGATTCATTATAAATTCATGCGCATTTGCCATTTTAGCCGCTTCAATAACTTCTTCCTCAGTAGCATCTGGGCGACCTAGTAAGATATTTTCTCTCACTGTATCTGAGAAAAGAATATTATCTTGTTGGACTAGACCAATTTGATTTCTTAAACTACCAGTAAGAAAGTCTTTAACATTATGATCATCTATTAATATTTCACCTTCAGATACATCATAGAAGCGAGGTATCAAGTTAATTAAGGTTGACTTACCACCACCACTCATACCTACAAAAGCTACTGTTTCACCTTTATTAATATTAAGATTTATATCTTTTAGTATAGTCGATTCATCTTCATTGTATTTAAAACTTACATTCTTCAACTCAATATGCCCTTGTTTAATTTCAATAGGTTGAGCGCCAATACCATTTTTTATATCGTAATCTTCATCCATCAATTGGAATACCCTATCCATTGATGCAAAACTTTGAGTTAGTGTCGTAAAAGAAGAAACCAATCTTCTCAGTGGTCCGAATAATTGTTCCAAGTATCCTACAAATGCAGCAAGTGTACCAACAGTAATTGAACCATTTATGGCTAAATAGGCACCGAATCCAATGACGATAATTGGTCCTAAATCTGTCACAGTATTAATTGCTGCAAATGAGTAGGCATTCCATGACGTATGTTGAAATGCTCGATTTAAGAAGTGTTGGTTTTTATGATCAAAGTTTTTAGCTTCATTATCTTCTATCGCAAAACTTTTAATGACAGACATACCTTGTACACGTTCATGTAAAAAGCCCTGTACTTCAGCTAAAGCTTGCGAACGTTTACGAGTCAATTTTCTTAAACGACCGAAGAAGAAATACACTGTCAAAATATAGAATGGGAAGATGAATATAGCTGCGAAAGTTAACTTAACATCTAGGAAAAACATAATGGATAGTGCAATGACAATTGTTATACAATCTAACCATATGTTCATTAAACCGGTTAAAATAAAATCTTTAGTTTGTTCTACATCATTTATCACTCTTGAAATAACTTGCCCTACCTGATTGTTCGCATAAAATCTAGCACTTAAAGCTTGCAAATGATTATATAATTGTTTTCGAATATCATATAAAATCTTGTTACTTGTCCATTGCGCAAGATATTGACGTAAGTATTCGATTGGTGGTCTCACAATTAAGAATATAAATAAAGCTATACCGATAGCTACACTTAGATGTTGAAATTTTTCGTTCGTAGAAAGTGCACTATTATTAATTACGCCATCAATTGCATATTTGATAAGTAAAGGAATTAACATAGGAATGCCGAATTTTATAATCCCGATAATTATCGTCGCTATTATACGATATTTGTAAGGTTTAACAAATTCTAAATAGCGTCGTATCATACTAGTCCCCCCTATAATTTTCAATTTAATTTTTTAGAAAATTAATAGAGGTTGAAACTTTCAATTGCAAGCATCTCCTTTTGCAACTTTAAAGTAAATTCAACCTCTGCTTATTATTACTCAAGTACTATAAAACATATATGTAGCAATTACATCTTTTATGCTTAGTAATTTCGAATTTTTTTGTAACGCTCTTTCCAAACTTTTATAAAATCAGGGGCGAACGGACCTTTCTTTTGTTCTATCCACTGCTGTAAAATATCTACATTACGGCGTAAAATAACATCGATATCGTGTGGATAATTCATCTGATTCATGTGTTGTTCATACTCATCTTCATCTAGCAGATGATATTTACCATTAGGATAAACTTTAATGTCTAAATCATAATCAATATATTTCAAAGCTTCTTCATCACAAACGAATGGTGATGAAAGATTACAATAGTAATAAATGCCATCTTCTCTAAACATACAAATAACGTTAAACCAGAATTCTGAGTGAAAATAAACGATTGCCGGTTCTCGAGTAATCCACGTGCGACCATCACTTTCAGTAACTAAAGTATGATCATTTCCACCAATAATAACATGATCTGTTCCTTTTAAAATCGTCGTTTCAGACCATACTCGATGAATATTACCATCGTGTTTGTAACTTTGAATTTTTATATTTTCGCCTTCTTTAGGTATGGATTCTTTTACCATACTCCACACCACCCTTTTAGTAATTTTCGCACTTTAGATTATATCATAATTTTAATTAACTCTTTAAAAATGCGTTACTATTTTTAATATAGCCTCCAAAAATCACCTATAAATTTATGTTTTCAACCATTTATATAATTATATATTTTATCCATTGATACAGGTAATGTATATTCATCACGGCGATTTAAATTCATCCACTCAAGTTTATAGTCTTCCATCATTTTTTTAGAAATAGATACTGTCTCAATTACACTATATACACTAATATCCCAAGTCATATGAGTGAATTGATGTTTAAGTTTAAATACTATTTCCCCAGCTATCGATAGTGACATTCCTAATTTATTCTCTAATTGTTCCAATGCATTTGGTGCTTCAAACATGGGAAATTGCCACATACCATTTAACAATCGCTCTTGTCGTTGCTCAATTAAATATTCCCCTTTTGCATTTCTAACTAAAAACACATGTTGCTGAATCGTTTTCTTCTTTATGTTTTTAGTTTTTACTGGTAGATTTAACACAGTCCCTTCTTTGAATGCACTGCAATTGTCTTGAACAGGACAGAATAAGCACAACGGATTCTTAGGTGTGCAAACTAATGCGCCTAATTCCATCATTGCTTGATTGAAAGTACCAGAATGATGATAAACATAGGGCTGTAATTCTGTTTCATATGCCTTTCGTGTTGATTGCAATTTAATATCTCTTTGATCATTATTTAATCTAGACCATACTCGAAAGACATTACCATCAACGGTTGCTAAAGGTTTATTAAACGCTATACTCAATACAGCTGCTTGTGTATATGGACCAACGCCTTTAAGTTTTCCAAATTGATCTGGTGTTGAAGGAACAACGCCATTGTATTCATATACCACTTCTTTTACAGCAGTATGAAAGTTACGTGCACGGCTATAATAACCTAAACCTTCCCAATATTTAAGCACTTCATCTTCATTTGCCTGACTCAAGTCTTCTATGGTTGGAAAACGGCTAATAAACTTATGATAGTAGTCAATAACGGTTTTAACTTGCGTTTGTTGAAGCATAACCTCACTCAACCAAATATAATATGGATTAGAAGTCTCACGCCAAGGCATTTCTCTTTGATTTTCATTAAACCACTGTATTAAATTCTTTTTAAATGTAGATTCATTTAACATATTTACATCCTTTCCAATCTCATTATTTATTTCATCTAATCGGTTTATAGCAAACTAATAGTATTTTAATAAGTTTCTTAATTTCGTTATTTCAATTTTTAGATTATAATATATATTAAATTAACATGAAAAGAGTGAACGTTATGGATACAGCCACGCATATAGCAATAGGTGTTGGATTAACTGCTCTAGCTAGTCAAGATCCAGCTATGGCAAATACTATGGCAGCTACTGCTACAACCTTAATTGCCGGATCGTTAATTCCAGATGGTGACACCGTTTTAAAATTGAAAAATAACGCCACATATATTTCTCACCATCGTGGTATCACTCATTCTATACCATTTACAATTTTGTGGCCTATACTGATCACATTTATTATTTATGTTTTATTCCCAGGAGTAGATACAACGCATATATGGTTATGGGCACAGTTAGCAGTATTTTTACATGTGTTTGTTGATATATTTAATTCTTATGGTACTCAAGCTTTGCGTCCACTCACAAACAAGTGGATTCAATTAAGTGTTATTAATACATTCGATCCAATCATATTTATTATACTTTGTGTAGGGATTGTCGTTTGGTTATTCGGTGTACATCCATTCATAGTATTCTTTCCAATTATTGGTATACTCATCATTTATTATATTATTCGTTTCAAAATGCAGAATATCATTAAAAAGCAAGCATTAAGCCAGATAAAAGCACAACATAATCCTGTTAAAATATTTGTGGCACCTACGATGAAATTCATGGAGTGGCGCGTTGCTATTCAAACTGAAGAACATGATTATGTTGGAAGAGCATTTGGTCGATATGTTGTCTTTAGTGATAAAGTTAAACGACAAAAATTTTCTCCAGACACTTTACTCTGGCAGATTAAAAGTAATAAAGACATTAGAACATTTCTGAACTTCTCATCAATTTATCGATGGCAAACTCGTAAGCTGGATGACGACACCACAGAAGTTCGTCTAATAGATTTACGCTATTTAAATAAAGGTCACTATAGTTTTGCAGCAATAGCACATGTCGATAATGATAACAATATAGATCACTCATATATAGGATGGGTTTTCACTGAAGAAAAATTACAAAAAAAATTATATTCTAATTAAATTTTAAAAAGAGTGAAGCAGAACCATAAACGACACTATGATTCTGATTCACTCTTTTATTTATTTTTTGTCGAAATTATATTAGAGGAGTATTTATATTTTGAATGTGCTACATATCTCATAAGCATAAAATTAATTGCTCCAATCGTTACTATTATTAAAATGAAATAGATATGATATGAAATATTATACATATTCACTTCGCCATAAATCGTAGAAGTCGCTAATCCATCAATTAAATAAAACAGAGGATTTAACTTTAACAATTGAATCATTAAATTCTCATTTGCAGAAGGAATAAAAATAATAGGCACTATAAAAAAGTTTATAACTACAGCTAACAAGAATATCATAGTCATATTTTTATATATAATATCTAACAATCCTAAAGTAACAGATATGAATATTATAAATAGAATCATCATTATATAAAATACAATAAATGCAATGAAAGATGCATCGAAATTCACTGGTTTAAACAATAAAGTAATAATTGATAATATACAACAAACAGAACTTCCGATAAGTGTGTTCGCAACTGTAGTTATCAATGGTGTTGATTGGAACGACTTAGTTATTAAATAATCTTGACTATACTCTTTAAAAGATTTAAAAATTGTCGCAAACATTGTAGCAAATGTAATCATAGCAAAAATTCTATATAACCACCTAGCTTTACTAAGATCTTCAATCTCGATAAACGACAGCATAATTAGTGCTATTAATACTAAGACAAGTTCAACAATTAAGAGAATTGCAAACCATTTCCAAGTATCTATTATACGTTGCTTAGTAAACTTTATTAGTGATGGGAAAAGTTTTATATATAATAAAATGTTATCTATCATTTTTACACCTACAATTCAATGTATATCCACTTACTATTTTTCATATCTGCGATAAAATATCCATCACCTGACTTAACAATCCATATATCTTGATTAATATGATATTTATCTTTAAGTTCATCTTTATTAATTATTGGAAAAACAAATCCTGTTAATTTGTCTTGATCATTAAATAACAATTCTACTGGTTGTTGCGTTACGCCTACAACATATCTAGAATCCTTATCGGGAACAAGTGATTTTTTAACTTGATCATGTTTTTTATGTAAATGGCTATTATAATAATCTACAAAATTACTATAATTTGATTTCATATATGGAGATAATTTTTTAAATGAATGCGACTTATATAAAGCTGCTGGGTTAAAATATTGTAGTTTATGTTTTTCTACAACATAATCTTGATTATCGATATTCACACGATATTTTTTTGAATTTTCACCTGTTATTGTTAAAAATGCGTATTTAGGAACTTTTGTATTAGAATCACCATTTAACGTTATCGAGTCGTCTAATACGATTCCATATGCCAATTTTTCCTCAAATGGGTCTTTATTTTCAACTTTCTTTTGAGCTTCAATTATAGGAACATCAAAGCGCCCAATGTTGTTAATGACTAATGCTCCAACGATGGCCAAACAAATCAAGCTTGCAATCAAAATTGTCCAAAACCTCACGACAAAATCAGGAACTTTCGCATGTCTATATCTTTCTACTCTTTTAAAGTTATAGCTCATTTCAGGGAGTCGGCTACGACTTTCTTTCCAATCTAAATCAAAATTTTGCTGTTCTTCATCATTTCCTATACTCATTCGATCTTGCTCATGTTCTTTAAACACAGGTAAAACTTGATTTAGTGAACCTTCCATCCTCACTTGCCCATGTGAAATCCATGCTACATAATTACTTACTTTTTCAACTTTTTCAAGATCATTATCGATGAATACTAACGAATTATTATCGTTAACATAGTCTTTCGATAATTGTTTTGCTTTCTCTAAAAAGTCTTCATCAAGATGTTCAATGATATGGTTTAAAATAATCAATTCTTTTCGACATACACGTGCAATGCTTAAGATTAATTGTGCAAAATCAGAGTGACTAAGCATATTTATATTAAACGTAGACTTATCATCTAAATGTGCAAATTTGATAATTTGATCAACACTGTGCGATGTTGTTTCGTAAGAAAATAATCTTTGAATTTCTTTTACATATTGTCGCACTGTTATATGTATTAAATGTTTGTCTTTTATATCACCATAATAAGTAGAGACCGATTTATTAATTTTACCTCTATCAGGTTTAATGTCACCAGCCATTATCCTACCTAATAAAGTTTTAGAAGCCCCTGGCTCGCCAATAATAGCTAAAGCCTCACCTTGATATATATGTAGTGAAATATTGTTTAATTCTATGTCTTCTGCGGCATAACCAAATGGTAAATACCACTTTCTATTTTTCTTACTTCTATAATAATGCGTGACATTGAGCATTTTTAAGACTATTGAACTTCCCATTCATGTTACATCCTTCTAAATTTTTAATAAAGCGAGTGGCAATCCTTCTTCAGGGGTCTTACTATTAATTCTATATCCCCATGCAAATACACCTTTTAATCGTTCGACTTTGAAGTATTGGTCGCTTCCATCATTAAGTTTATACATTCTACCAAGCACTACCTTAGTACGATCGACTAAGTAACTTTCAGCAATGATGACTTTACTTTGATATACATCGTACTCATTCATGATGCCATTCATTTCAGCTTTACGCATTTTTTCTTTATATGTTTGTATTTCATGTCTTAATTCTTGCTCAGACATTTCACTTAGCTTTTTATCATTCATCAGAAATACCACTTTCTTCTAATTTTAATTTAATTTTATCATATTTATATCCTTTTCTCATAAGTGACTCTATCGTCTTCATTACTAATTGTTGTCCGTCGTACTTACGCCTTTGTTTTGTATATACTTTTTCAAGATCTTTTTGCAATAAATCATCTAATATATTTTCATCTTGTTCAAAATTTAATTCAGCTATTGCCTGTTGTGCAACATCCATAGAATATCCTTTTTGAATCAGACTTTGAAGTACCTTTTGACGTATTTTAATTTCAGGGCCTTTTTTAGTTTTCATAACTTTTTTGGCAACTTCAATTACCGCTTCAAATGATTGCTCTTCTTCGTAAATCGGAACATATGTATTTATAATATTAGGTTCAATTCCAACTTGATATAATTTCTGTCTATAAATTTCAGGACCTTTGTCAGTAGTGTTTATCATGGTATTCTTTAAGCTTTCAGCATAATCTTCATGGTTAATATACGATTCTTTGTAACAATAATCTATAACTTGTTGGATTGCTATGTCACTTATTTCATTTTGTTGCAAGTGTTGTCTCACTTCTTTTTCAGTTCTTTTTTTATATGATAAGTATTGAATTGCCATATTAATACCTAAACGATAATGCTCATACTTTTGAATATTCTCCATATCTGATGGCTCAAGAATTTGACCTTTTTTTAAATTAAACTTTACAAGTGTATCGATATCTATTCCCATTTCAAATGCTTCATCCAAGAATAAATTAAATCGCTCTTTGTTATTCTTTTGTACTTCTATTTTCGTTATTTTAGTCATATACCCACCACCTTAACTTCTAAATATGTTCTCTATTAACTCATTCAGTTTAAAATATTCTAACAACCATTATTTTATATCACTTATCGCGTTACACAAAATGTTTTACCTATATAAAAAGTCCTCATAAAGTTCATTTATATTATGACTACTTTATGAAGACTAAATTATAATTACGAATTTTGTATATACGCATGCAAAACAATTCAATAGTTATTTAGTTGACTTAATGCCTCTTGATATTGGCTATCAGATATATATTCTTGTTGTTTCATTTTTTCAAGGTTTGTTTTAATTCTATTTTTAAAGTTATCAGACATATTACTTATATCATAAACACTAGGTGCATTGACCTTACTAGCTAATATCGCACTTTGTAATACTGTAATTTGAGACATACTATCACTATTTTTATTTACTGTCGTACCAAAATAGTAATTGGCGGCACTTTCGATTGTATATTGATCGCTACCGTAATAAATGTTATTTAAATAGAAGCTCAATATTTCATTTTTACTATATTGTTGTTCTACTTTATGTGCTACAAACAATTCTTTTAATTTTCTAGTGAAAGAACGTTCATTATCATAATAATAATTTTTCACAGTTTGTTGCGTAATTGTACTTCCACCTTGAACATCTCTATCCCCTATCGTTGAAAACAATGCTCGTGTTGTACCTTTTACATCAAAACCGTGGTGTTTATAAAAACGTTCATCTTCCATTGAAATAAATGCACCTTTTACATAATCAGGCATATTGTCTGCAGATACATAACTGCTTTTATTTTCAATAGTTTTAAGGTCATCAACATTTGCTCTAGAAGATAAGTAATACATTAATCCGATAAACAATGCAAATATGATGATAAATATAATAAACAGACGTAAAAATATGCGTTTACTCTTTTTCTTTTTAGGTGGTTTACCTATAGGTTGATAATACGTATTGTAATGTGGTTCATTACGGTATTGTGAATGTCTCTCAGGCGAGTTGTTCATTCTTTGGCTTCTTTTCATGCGGTAGCTCCTTTACTTAAACTCACTCTATATTTGAGAGTTTAACAGTAGTTCTTATAATAAGCCATACTTAAAGCGAAAAATCGGTCCCAAGGTGTATGAGAATATATGACTATGAGACCAATATCTGAAGTTAAGTCATTAAATTACTATAACTAAATTTTGAATAAAAAAAGAACTGAGAAGAGACATATTAAAGTCTCTTCTCAGTTCATTAAATATTGCGAATTTGTAAAATTGACGTATTAGATTATATCGAATAATATTCAAGCTTTACATCAACAAGATTTATGCTTGAAGTTGTTTAACAATTTCTCTATTAAAATCGTCTAAGTCATCTGGTGTACGACTAGTTACGATATTTTTATCAACTACAACTGATTCATCTACTACGTTTGCACCAGCATTTGATAAATCTTTACGTACATTAAGTACAGCTGTTAGCGTACGTCCATTTAAATCATCAGTATCAATTAAAATTTGAGGTCCATGACAAATTGCAAATGCTGGAACATCATTTTTAGTGAAGTATTTAGCAAACGTACCATATCGACCTTCTGCATCTCCGCGAAGATGGTCTGGTGAGAATCCACCTGGTATTAGAAGTCCATCATAATCTTCTGGTTTAGCATCAGCAATACTTACGTCTACTGTAAATTTTTCACCATGCTTACCTACTACTTCAGCATTTGCAGTATCACCAATGATTTCTGTTTCAAAACCAGCTTCTTCAATTGCTTCTTTAGGGCTAGTTAATTCAATATCTTCAAATTCATTTGATAAGATAATTGCTACTTTTTTAGTCATGTACTAATCACCTTTCTTGTTCGAATTATATTTATTATATAGACGAAATAGAAGGATATTAAACATAGTTGAACTTAACCGGTTATTATTTAGTTAGACACTTGCTTTACTTTTTCTTCTAATTGATCTAGTAACCCAATCCATTCATCAATGTCTTCAACACTTACTTCATCAGGATTAACATGATCAATATCTTCTAAGAATTTTGATAATCTCGTTTTAATTTGTTCCATTGTTTGTTGTTCATTCATAAATGTTTCTCCTTTTTTATATGATTTTATTTAACAATACGTTAATTTTATCCTAACAGAATTTGACAAAAAGGGATATAATCTTAATAATGTTTACTGTACTTTTGCAACGAATAGAGGAATTTTTTTAGTTTAGGAGTAATAAATATGTGGATGACAAATCAGAAAAAATCCATTTCAATTTCAAATGATCCTTGGGAAGCTTATAACGATATTGAAGATTACGGACAGTTGACGTTGAGTAATATAGAATTTACAACCACAACGCTATGTAATATGAGATGTAGCCATTGTGCAGTTGGTTATACATTACAAACAAAAGATCCTGATGCATTACCTATGGATATTATTTATCGTCGTTTAGATGAAATACCTCAATTAAGAACAATGTCAATCACGGGTGGCGAACCAATGTTCTCAAAGAAATCAATTAAAAATATCGTTAAACCCTTATTAAAATACGCGAAAGATCGAGGTATTTATGTTCAAATGAATTCTAATTTAACGTTGCCTCAAGATCGTTATTTAGATATCGCGGAATACATAGATGTTATGCACATTTCACATAATTGGGGAACTATACAAGAATTTACTGATGTTGGCTTTGGCGCCATGAAAAAACAACCACCTTTAAAAGCAAAATTAAAATTATATGAACAGATGTTAGATAATGCGAGTACCCTATCAAGTCAAGGTATGTTTGTTTCAGCTGAAACGATGTTAAATCAGAGTACTTTACCTTACTTAGATAAAATTCATAAAGAAATCGTTAATGATATGAAATGCAGTCGTCATGAAGTTCATCCTATGTACCCAGCAGATTTCGCAAGTCAATTAAATGTTCTTTCTCTAAAAGAAATGAAACAAGCAATTCATCATTTATTAGATATTCGAGATGAGAATGTATGGATGCTGTTTGGTACGTTACCTATCTATCCATGTATTAATGACGAAAATGATCAAGCACTATTACAACGCTTAAGAGATGCAAAAAATGTGACAACACGAAATGATCCAGATGGACGAAGTCGCTTAAATGTAAATGTGTTTAGCGGAGATGTCATTGTAACAGACTTTGGAGATGAAAATGGTACCATCTCAAATATAAAAACAGACAAATTGACTGATGTATTTAATAAATGGCTCACTTCAGATTTAGCAAAATCTTTAAATTGTCATTGTGAGGCATTTCATTGTTTAGGCCCTAATGTATTAGTGAAAAACATGTATTATCCAAACACTGATTTCAAACAGAAAGAAATAGAAATGCACACAGAAAATATTTTTAGTTAAGCATCAATAATTCACATATATCTATAAAATAAGCACCTCATAAAGTGAGTTTTAGAATAATTTTATGTGGTGCTTAGTTCTGTTTTATGAGAATTATAATATACTAGTTACAACGTTTAACTTGTCCGTGATTTATAATTCTTCAATATGTTGTGCATTTGATAAAAATTCAATAGTATTTTTACTTTCTTCTCTTCTATCTTTTCTACGTTGTACACGCTTAGGCGCACTTTCATAGAACCATTTTTCAACTTTTGATTCTGGATAGACATCTGGTACTTGGACTGGCTTACCATTATCATCTAATGCAACAAAAGTTAAGAAACTTAAGGCTGCTAAATGTCTTTCTTTATTTAATACATCTTCAATAATTATTTGAACACAAACTTCCATTGAACTTGTACCTGCATAACTAACCATCGCTTCATAAGAAGTAATATCTCCTGTTTTGATTGGTCTTAAAAAATCTACAGAATCAGTTGATGCTGTAACTACTTGGGCATTAGCATGTTTCATTGCAGTAATGGCTGCAATTTCATCTATGTTAGCCATCAATGAACCACCAAACATTGTATGGTGATGATTGGTGTCTTGAGGAAATACTTGTTTAGCTTTATAACTTTTTGATTCAGACATTGATTTACGAATACCTTGAGAATTTGACATGCGTTATACCCCTTTTATTTTAATTTCTATTTTTATTGAGCCCAATTGCCGTTTTTAAACACTAATTCTTTAGTGTCATCCTGTTTAATTCCATAAATCGTTAAATCTGCACTTCCTATCATGAAGTCAACATGGACATTTGAATCATTAAGACCACTAGCAATTTTTTCTTCAGTCGTCATTTCAGTACCACCTTCAACATTAAAGCCATATGCCGAACCAATGGCTAAATGACATGATGCGTTTTCATCAAATAACGTGTTGTAGAAAATAGTATTACGATTTGAAATTGGAGAATCATCAGGTACTAAAGCGACTTCTCCTAGTCGCTTAGAACCCTCATCAGTATTGATCAAATCTCTAAGCACATCTTCACCTTTATCCGCTTTGAAATCTACGATTTGTCCATCTTTAAACGTTAATGTAAAGCCATCGATAATTGTACCATTATAACTTAATGGTAGTTTGTTTGTTACATATCCATTAACGTTGTTACGATCAGGTGCTGTAAAAACTTCTTCAGTTGGTAAATTAGCTATAAAAGCTTGTTGATTGCCATTAACATAGCTCGTAGCATCTTCCCAAATATGTCCTTTAGGAAGTCCTACAACTAAGTCTGTCCCTTCGGATTGATAATGTAACGCTTTATAATTTTTTTCTTGCATCAATTTAGCATGTACACTTAAGTTTTCTATATGTTTTTTCCAATTTTCAATAGGATCGTTACCGTCAATTCTTACGATATCAAACACTTCATCAATAAACTTCTCTAATGCAATTTCTTCATCTAAATCTGGATAAACACGTCTAGCCCAATCTTTAGAAGGAAAAGCAGCAACAACCCATGGAAACTTATTCTTTTGACTTCCTTCCATATATCCTTTGAATGCTTGACTATAACTCATTTGATTGGCTTTGAGTTTTTCAGGGTCTATACCATTTAGCAAGTTTGGATCACCACTAAGTAAAGCTAAATTTGCAGCGCCACGATTAGCATAATCCATTCGTTCATCTACTTCATACGATTTAACTGCATGATTTTCAAAGTAATTTACTGATTCATACTCAAATTTAAGTCTATTTAATTTAGAATCTGAATAATTTACTTTTACGTCTGAAGCTCCAGCTTTATATGATTCTTCAACAATTAAACGTGTTAAATCGACGGCATCAACTGAAGATCTAATAAAAACAGGTTGTTTAGGTTGTACATTCATACCTATTTTAACTAATAATTCTGCATACTGTTGTAATTTCTCGTTATAACTTAATGAAGTCATATCATCATCCTCCCTAATCTTGACGTAAGTTCCCCAACTCATCAGCAATTGCTGTAACTTCGCTTGGCGAAAAAGAATCTTTAGACATAACAAAATTATGAATTTCTTCTATATCTTGCTGATTGGCATTTTTAAATTTATCCGGATTTAACAAACCTTGATTAACAATATTTAATTTTTTTCTAATATCTGCAATCATTGTTTCATTATTATTTTGACTCACGTTATCACCTCTTTAATACAATATTCTATCAAAGTATGATAATTTAACAAACTTTTATTGGATATAGTATTATTATGTCTTTATAAAATTTTAAAATAACTATAAAATGGTTTATATAGGATTAATTAGGGGGAATAGAGTATGGTAGATGTAGCATTTGTATGTCTAGGAAATATATGTCGCTCTCCTATGGCTGAAGCAATCATGCGTCAACGTTTGATAGATAGAAACATTTCAGGCGTTAACGTTTACTCAAGAGGAACAGGTAAATGGAACCTTGGAGAACCTCCTCATGAAGGTACTCAAGATATTCTTAATCGCCATAATATACCTTTTGATGGTATGATTAGTGAGTTATTTGAATCAAGTGATGATTTTGATTATATTATTGCTATGGATCAGAGCAATGTTGATAATATCCAATACATCAATCTTAATATAAAAGGAAAATTGTTCAAATTGCTCGAATTTAGTAACATGGAAGAGAGTGATGTGCCAGATCCTTATTACACTAATAATTTTGAAGGTGTATATGAAATGGTACAATCATCTTGTGACAATCTAATTGATTTCATCGTCAAAGATGCAAATTTGAAAGAGGGGTAAATAAAATGGAAAACAAATTAATTCCTGGTATTTTAATTGGCGCTATTGTTGGTGGTGCTGCTACTTTAGCTGACAAATCAACACGTAACGCTTTAATTCAATCTGTAAAAGATGTTAAAGAAGGTAATCGTACACGCAAACCTTCTAAATTCAATTCTATTAAAGACGAAGTTTTATATTGGAAAGATACAATTGAAGAAATTCGTCGCAATAACCCAGAATTAGAAAAATCAATTAAAGATGCTAAAGATACTTTCGTTGAACGTAAGAATAACCGCATTGGTCAATAATTGATTGTTTATTTTAGCTAAATCTCTTTTATAACTTTAGTTAAAATAAAAACTAACTGAAAGTGATAAGTAAAATATTATTTTTGTTTTTCACTCATAGTAAGGCGGGACAATGAAATCTTTATTATATAACAGGTTTCTGTCCCGCTTATTTTACTATTTAAATTAATGTATGTGGTTAAAGCAAAGGAGATTGTTATGTCAAAAGAAAATAAATCAAACTCGAAGTATCTTAACTCTATTAAAGACGAGCAAGAGAAGAATCAAGATAAAATTAATGTTGATCGTACATATGTAGAGCCTCAAGAATTTCAATCTAAAGAACCAAAAAAGGAGAATCAAGTCTTTTTCGTTTCACGGTTAAACAAACCAGCTAAGTATACAAAAAATTCTAATTTTCTTTCTTATTTAATTTATCGAATAGGCAAAGATGACGCTTCAGGCTTAGCAGCACAAATGACTTATCATTTTGTATTAGCTATGTTCCCAATGTTAATTTTCCTATTAACATTGTTACCATTATTTAACTTAGATCAAAGCCAAATCACCGGTTTATTAAGTAATGCACCTGCTGACACATCAAGTCTTATTAAAGATGTAATTAGCGATGTCACTAAAAATTCTAGTGGCGGTTTACTTTCTATCGGGTTAATCTTAGCAATTTGGTCAGCTTCAAATGGTATGACTGCAATTATGAATTCATTCAATGTAGCTTATGATGTTGAAGATAATAGAAATGGTATTCTTTTAAAGATACTAAGTGTTATTTTCACAATTGTGTTAGGCGTCGTATTTTTACTTGCCATGGCATTACCTACTATGGGGTCAGTTATTGCTCATTTCTTATTCGGTCCTCTTGGATTAGATAGTCAAGTTAAATGGATCTTTAGTTTAATTAGAGTTGTATTACCATTAATTATTATTTTGATTCTATTTACAATTCTATACTCAGTAGCTCCAAACGTTAAAACTAAACTAAAATCAGTATTACCAGGAGCTATATTTACATCAGTTATCTGGTTACTTGGGTCTTTCGCATTTGGTTTCTACATTTCAAATTTTGGAAACTACTCTAAGACTTATGGCAGTATCGCAGGTATTATTATCTTATTAATTTGGTTATATTTAACAAGTTTTATCATTATTATTGGTGCTGAAATTAATGCAATCATCCATCAGAAACATGTTATTAAAGGACAAACTCCTGAAGAAGCAGCGCTCGACCATGATGATAATAACCAGAATCACTTTAATGAAGATACTACTTATGAATATAAACATACAGCTACTGGCAAAGATGAAGACTATAAAGTCGATAAAGATCCAAAAGATAAACAAGAAGAAGATGCTTCATTAACTGAGAAAATTAAAGATAAATTTACTAATAATGACGATGATAATAAAAAATAAGTGTTTAATTACTAATTAAATTAATAAAAGGTTGAGGCAACGGTTTATCGCCTCAACCTTTTTTATTGAATCAAATTATGTTGGAATGCATAAATTACGGCTTGTGTTCTATCTTGTACTTCTAATTTACTCAATATATTACTTACATGAGTTTTAACGGTTTTAATTGTAATATGAGAAGCACTCGCTATTTCTTGATTTGAATACCCTTTTGCAATTAATAATAAAATTTCCATTTCACGCTCAGTCAGCATTTCATATAATTCTGCACGTTTCTTCATTCTGTTACGCATCTTAACTAAAACTTCAGGTTCAAATACAGATTCACCATTATAAGTTTTGCGTACTGCGTCGGCTATATCACTAGCACTAGTCGTTTTTAAAATATAGCTATCTACACCAGCATCTAATGCTCTATATACCTCTTTATCTTCAATAAAACTAGTTAACATTACAACTTTAATATGTGGCAAACCTTTTTTGATTTGAGTAGTTGCTTCAACGCCATCCATGTCATCCATTAATAAATCCATAAGAATTAAATCAGGTTTTAATTCATGAGCTTTTGCAATGGCATCTTTACCAGATTCCCCTTCTCCAACTATCTCAATGTCAGATTGTGTTGATAGATAACTTGATATCCCAATTCTAACCATTTCATGGTCATCAACGAACAAAACTTTAATCGTCATTATTATCATCCTCCCTATTTAACGGTGCTTTAACTTCTATTCTCGTTCCAGAATCCGGTAACGATACAATATGGAATGTCGCACCAATTTCTAATGCGCGTTCTCTCATATTTTTTAATCCATAACTTTGCTCTAATTTCTCGTCAACATTGAATCCTTTACCATTGTCTTGAATTCGAAGTAATAGATAATCTTGTTGGTTAAATAATTCCACTGTGACTTTAGTTCCATTTGAATGTCTTAACGTATTTGATATAGCCTCTTGTGTAATTCTAAATAAATGATCTTCTATACCTTTAGGCACCTTGAAATCTTGAATATCGTGTATGACTTTCATAGGCACTTTCTTTTGCAAATCAATAACTAAATCTTTGATACCTTCACCTAGTGATTTATCTTTTAGACCTAAAGGTCTTAAATGAAGTAATAATGCGCGCATTTCAAGTTGAGACTCCTGAACCATTTTCTCTAAAACTGGTATTTGTTGATCAAGCGGTGCCTCTAACTTTGTTTCTTTTATTGCAGATAACATCATACTTGCTGCAAAAAGTTGTTGACTTACAGAGTCGTGTAACTCGCGAGCTAATCTCTGTCGTTCATCCTCAATGATTTTCTTAACTTTGACATCATTCATATTGTAATTTTCATTAGTTAAGTTTTGCGTTTTCATTCGTAAACGGTGCAACTCTTGATTTAGCGGAACTAATGTTTGATAAAGGTCTATGGTTTCGTTATAAAGCTCAATATTTTGATCATTAATACCTACTGTTTCTCCTTCAATGGCATGTTCAATTTGTGACTTAATCCACTGATTTTGTTGATTAATTTTATATGCGAGAATTGAACCTACAATAATACAAAGTAAAATGATGACTAAATTTAAAAATAGAAAAACAGGTATCCCAAAAATTTGAGTATAAAACATACCTTGGAAATAGATAATATTAACAAATACTTTATCTATAAATAAGAACGCGGTTAACATGCTATAAACTAGTATAAGCATTGAACCGATAGCTCTTAAGTAGTGGTTCATCGATAAATCACCTCAACATCTCCTATGAATGTTGAAACATAAACATTGACATTATAATTCTCTTCTTTAGGCTTCTCTTCAACTTGGATATGATTATTTTCAACTTTATACGATTGGCCATTTAAATAAGCATTTCCATATAGAGCAGCCATGTGTAAATTAATATTATAATTCAATGGTACCACTAACTGAATTTTCCCTAAAATATGTCTTACTACTATTGTATTATTCTCTTTAATATTTGCAGCTTTTGTCATATCAACGTGTATATCACCAACACCATGTTGGATTTGTACATCTTCCCATTTATAAACATATACTGGTGTGCGTTGCTCTCCAAACCACTTTTGTTTAATAAATTGAGGGGATGTAACTTCATCTTCTGAAGCAATCACTTTTAAAGGTTTAAACTTAAAAATGAGATATCTAATGATTACGATAACTAGAAAGACAAATAATATTATGATGGTATATTTATTCGACAATAAAGTAAATGCAATAAGCAATGCACCTATCCAAAACGCTAAGAGACCCCTTACTTTATGAAAGTAAAGGTAGCCTACATAAACTAATATACATCCTAAAAGTAATACAAATAGATAGCCTATTTTCTCAAAAAAGATGTAATAAAAATTGGCAATAATCATTAATGCCGTAAATACGATTAATAACTCTGTCGATATATATTTTCGAGTCAATGTGTCGCCTCCTATTCCTTTCAATTAAGCTACTACACTCATTTGTTCAATTATGTCACATTGGCCTTGTGTTGTGATCTTTTCTTTAGAGCAACGATGAATATCCGCTTCAATTTTTGCACAATAGGCTTCAAATAGATCAAGCTGTCTTTTAAGACCTTCAATTTCATAATTATTAATTTCTTGTGCATGTTTAATATTATACGTATTAGTAATATCAATATATTTATTTTCTAATGTTGCAGTTAAACTGTCAATTAACTTATTCATTTGCGCTTTCTTTTCTTTTAAATATTCAATGTAATTTTCAATACTCTTTAATTTTTGATCTAAACTGATTTTGTAATCATTAATGTTTCGTTTAATAACTACTTTAAGAAAGTGTTGTAAATATAAGTCCATATAATTCATAGAACCACCTCGTCCTTGATTAAGCTCAATTATAGTTTAAAGTGACTCAAACTCATATAGGCTCTAGGACCATCTTACTCTCATACTTTAGTACGATGTTTATTATTTCTATAGAATTTATATAAAATTCATGTAAGTTATACCTCAAATTTTATTTTCAACTTAAACAGGTGTATGATTAATTATATTTATTTTTGAACGAAAGTAACATCAATGATTAACACACATCGTCTTAATTGGCTTCCTTATGTACTTATTGTGATTCACTTCACATTCTGGGTTTGGCCTCCTCTATTTAGCAAATACTAATCATTTACTACTTGGTATGAGATTACTTGCTTATACATCATTAGGACTTCGATACGCTTTTGATGCAGACCATATAGATGCTATTGATAATACAGTGCGTAAATTAATCCAACAATAACGTAATCCAGTAGGTGTAGGTTCCTACTTCTCAATTGGACATTCTACAGTAGTCTTTTTTTTGGCTGTCTTTTTAGGCATTTCAATTAATGGGCTAAAAATGCATTACCCCACTTTCAAGAAATTGGTGGAATTATTGGCACTCTCGTTTCAGGAACATTTTTATTTATCATAGGTATATTAAATCTAATGATATTAATTTCTTTAATAACTTTATTTTTAAAGTTTCGCAAAGACAAAATTAATGATGAAAAGTTAAATGATTTATTAGATACACGTGGCTTTGTTTCTCGTATGGTCGGACCATACTTTAAATTTATTAGTCATAGTTGGCATGTCTTGCCACCAGGCTTTCTATTTGTTTTAGGATTTGATACTGCTAGTGAAATATCATTGCTAGCTTTATCTTCAGGTGCATCACAGCAAGCAATTTCATTCGTAGGTATAATATCTTTATCTATATTGTTTGCTTCCGGAATGAGTTTGCTATATACATTAGATGGTATACTTATGATTTCTGCTTATAATTGGGCATTCTTCAATCCTATTCGAAAAATTTATTACAATATTACAATTACTGCTATATCTGTTATCGCTACGCTATTAATTGGCACTGTTGAATTACTACAAATACTAGTTGATAAGCTTCAATTAAAAGGTTCTTTCTGGGAATTTATTGAAAACATACAATTTGATAATATAGGTTATATTTTAGTGATTTTATTTATTATCAGTTGGCTCATTTCTATTTTAATTTGGAAATTTGGCAAAGTTGAACAACGATGGTCTTAATAGATTCATTTCTTTGACATTATTCGTAGAATAGTTAATACTTTAGTGACTTTCACAAAGGAAATTATGTTATGAATAAAACTATTGCTCTAGTTACTGGCGCTTCATCAGGACTAGGATTTGAAACATCGCTCATGCTTGCTGAAAAAGGATTTCAAGTATATGCCACGATGCGTAATTTAGAAAAATAAATAAATTAAAAAAATGAAACGACTAAAAGAAATGTAGACCTAATCATTTTAGAATTGGATGTAACAAAATTAGATAGTATTAAATCTGCTGTTGAATTCATTATACAAGAAGAAGGTCGCATAGACATTTTGATTAACAATGCTGGCGCCGGCTTTAATAAAACTACAGAACAAACAACCGATGAAGAAATAAATTGGCAACTTAATTTAAATTTAATGGGTGTTATTCGAATGACCAAAGCTGTATTACCAATCATGAGATCACAAAGAGAAGGTCGTGTTATCAATATTTCGTCAGTTGGAGGCCTAGTTGGATAACCTTTCAACGAAATATATTGTGCCGCTAAGTTTGGTGTTGAAGGTTATACAGAATCTTTAGCAAGTTATATTCAACCTGAATTCAATATTAAATTTACTATTATTGAACCCTGAGGCATCCAATCTGAATTTATGCCCAACATTATGAACCACTTAACTCAAACTGGTGGCATACAAGAAGATGAATATACGCACTTATACAATTCATATATAAGTGGTATTAAAGAAAATTATGGGCATGATGTTTCTCAAAGTTCACATGAAGTTGCGCAAGTCATTTAAAAAACAATTGAAATGAAAGAGCCACCTATCAGAACGCGTACGTCTGATTGGTCTGAAACTTTCACAAAAATTAAAACCAAACTAGACCCAGATGGCAAACAACAGCAGAAACAAGTCTATAAATTATTAGGTAAATAACTTTATAAAACTAACTAGTATAAACTAAAAAACCAGTAAATGAGCGTTGTCATCTCATTTACTGGTTAATTTATATATATCGAATTTTTAATTAATAGTAATTAAATATGAAATCAATCAATTTTTGTAGTTAATAATGGTCCATCTTTAGTAACGATAACCGTATGTTCAATTTGAGCGACAAAACTCTTATCTCTAGTTTCGAAGGCCCATTCATTTTTACCTTCTGTTACAAAAGTTGCTTTAGAAGAAATAAATGGCTCTACTGCAATTACAACCCCTTCTTTAAGTAAAGTTTTATCTTTAGGATCATAATAGTTCATAACATGGTTAGGGGCCTCATGTAGTGATTGACCTACTCCATGCCCAGTTAGATTTTTAATGACAGTTAAATCATTTTGACGTGCTGTTGCATGTACTGCTTTACCGATATTACTTAATTTAGTTCCAGGTTTAACTTTTGCCATTGCATTTTCAAATGCCATTAGTGCAACATCACATACTTTTTGTTTAAGTGGGTCACTTGCTTTACCCACAACAAAAGAAATACCTGTATCAGCGTAATAACCATTTTTTAGAGCTGATACATCTATATTAACTAAATCTCCTTCACGAATGATTCGTTTGCCAGGAATGCCATGCGCTACTTCTTCATTAACACTTATACATGTTTGCCCAGGGAAATTCTCATCATGAATAGGTGCTGAAATAGCACCATGTTCTTCAAACAAATCTTTAGCTATATTGTCTAATTCTTTAGTTGTAATACCAGGTTTAGTAGCTTCTTGCATAGTATCTCTAACCTTAGCACAAATGTAACCTATCTCTTTTAAGGCTTGTAATTCTTCTTCTGTTTTTACAATCATAATATCCCGTTCCTTTTTAAATTGTGATTACATCTTATTATACCAAAAAAATTTTGATATACTAAACATACAAAAAATGAAGCGCAAAATAATTTCTGTTTAAAAGATAAAATTATAATTGTTATTTTCGTACAACGAGAGGATTTATCATATGGATAAATGGTACAAGAAAATTATAGGAGCGAGAACAATCAAAACTGGCCTAGCGACCTTTTTAACATCGCTATTTTGTTTGATGCTTGATCTCACTCCAATCTTCGCTATATTAACTGCTATTGTAACTATCGAACCTACTGCAAAGGCATCATTAAAAAAAGGTTATAGAAGATTGCCCGCAACGGTAATTGGTGCATTATTTGCTGTACTTTTTACTTTTATTTTTGGTGACCAATCGGCTTTAACGTATACGTTTAGTGCACTTTTTACTATCTTAGTTTGTACTAAATTAAACCTGCAAGTTGGTACTACTGTTGCGGTGTTAACATCGGTTGCCATGATACCTGGCATACACGACGCCTATTTATTCAACTTTTTTTCAAGATTATTAACTGCATTAATCGGTTTGGTTACAGCAGGATTGGTCAATTTTATAGTTCTGCCTCCTAAATATTATCAGCAAATTGAAGATAATTTAACGCAATCCGAATATAAAATGTATGAGTTGTTCTCTTCAAGATGTAACGAATTATTATTAGGAAAATTTGATTCTGATCATAGTAACGATCTTTTAAATAAGTTGATGGGTGTTATAAACAAGACTGAAACTTTAACTGGCTATCAAAAAGACGAATTACATTATCATAAAAACAAAGAAGATGAATGGAAACGATTAAAAAATATTTCGAACCGTTCCTATATCGATAGATTACTGGCTACTCACCTATCAAATATTATATATTTACCTAAGCACATACATTTAGTTTTTACACCTGAGGAAAAAATAGCTATTATTAAAATTAGTAATAGTGTCAATAATATTATCAAAAGCAATCATTTTGAGCCTCACCTCTCATCTGCATCAACACTTAAATCTTCTGTCAAACTCTTAGAAGAATTTGATCAGAATCAAATCAAAAGTCATGTCATTTATGAAATACTTCTAATCTATAAATTATTAGATAGTAGATATAATGACAAATAAAAAGTGACGTACTGGAAAATTTCTATAGATCCGGTACGTCATTTTTAATTGCTTATTATATTTGTTATTTTTTTGATGATCTTTCTATAATAACTCTTTTAGCCGCTTCTTCTTCAGTGTTATCTAATTGTTTAGGTTCAAAAGGCATACCTTTACGTTCGCAGGCTTTTTCTAATAAATAATCAGTCAGTTCATGATTCTTTGGAAGGATAGGTCCATGTAAATATGTTCCTAATAAATTTTTATAGTGAATACCTTCTTGTTTATCATCATCATTATTACCGTAACCAACCGTAACATGTCCTAACGTACCAAAATTATGATGTGTTCGACCACCGTGATTCTCGAAGCCAACTATCGTTCCAAATGTATCACTCTCGATTACTATATCACCAGTTAATCGTTCAGTTCGTGATTCAGTATAGAAATCTAAGATACCTAAACCTTCAAGTTCAGTTCCATCAGGCGTAATATATTTTGTTCCTAAAAATTGATAACCACCACAAATCGTTAATCCTGGCATACCATCTTCAATAGCATCTTTAAGTGTAGTCTTTATCTTGCTTAATTCCTTAGTAGCAATACTTTGTTCTCTATCGCTGCCACCGCCAATAAAGAAGATATCACAATTATCAAGCGTCACACCTTCAGTTTGGTTAACTTCTACTACATTTAATTGAATACCACGTTTCTTTGCTCTTTGTTTGAGTGCAATAATATTTCCTATATCACTATATAAATTTAATTTATCTGACATAAAATGATAAACGGTTAATTCATTCATATTTATTGCCCTCCTTTAAATGAACGATTAAGTTGTTCTAACATTGGAGATAAAGATGTGTAGTTAGGAATAGCTACAGTGAAACCTTCATAATTCATTGTCATTGCAGTTGCTTTATAAATATCTTTTTCAAGTATAATTGGAACATTTATTTCGGCTAATTTCAGACGTAATTGTAATTCTTCAGCTCGAGTCCCAGTAACAATGATCGTTTCAATATTTTGTTCGCTTAATTTCTCGAAATCGGCATCATAAATCCAAGAAGTATCACGACCATCAGCAGCATTATCATTTAGACTAATGACATATACTTTTTTACCTTCTAACTGTTCTCCTACTGATAAACTAGCATTCATACCTGCAGGATTCTTAGCTAAATTAATCATAGCCTCTTTATGATTAAGTTTAAAATATTGCATACGACCATTATCTGAAGTATATGATTCGAAACCAATTCGAATAGACTCATCATTGAGCCCTAATTCTCTCAACACAGTATAGGCAGCTAATGCATTATAAGCGTTGAAGTCTCCGGCAATTTTCATGTTAAATGTTGTTTCATTTATATTTAATACTAAGAACGGAGATACTGTGAATGATGAAACTTCATATTTAGGTAATTCACGTTTGAATCCACATGAACAATGGTAATGACCGATTTGATTATAATGAATGTAATCGTATGCTAATAATTTGCCACAATTTGGGCAATACTTACTCTCGTTCATAGTACTTTGCTCAAACTCATGTGCGTGTGCTTTCATACCATAATAAACGATAGAGTCACTAGCTATTTTAAGTCGACTTACAAAAGGATCATCTGCATTGAGTAACAATTTAATTCCTTTATTACTAATTGACTTAGCTATGTTATTTACCATTATATCTATTTCGCCAAAGCGATCCATTTGATCACGGAAGAAGTTAGTAAATATCATCATTGATGGAGTGACTTCTTTTAAAACTCGAGGAATAGATCCTTCATCGATTTCAATAACCGCTACTTTAGTATTTTTAGTGCTTTGCATGATAAAGGCAGATGTGATACCTGCTGCCATATTAGCACCTTCATTATTATGTATAATATCAATACGATTTGCTTTTAATGTATGTCCTATAAGATTAGATGTCGTCGTTTTACCATTAGTCCCACTAATAAAAACGATGTCATCTACTTGTGCAGCTAATTTTCTTAATATATTTTGATCCACTTTGCGGGCAACTTGTCCAGGTAAATCTGTACCTTTTTTCCCGGCAGCGATACTAGCCTTACGAGCCAATTTCGCTAAGTACGTTGCAGTCCATTGTCTCATGTGCTTCCTCCTCATATAAATCACTTGAATAATTATAACACGTAAAGGGTATAACAAAAAACATTCTCAATTAAAAATAACAAGTCACATTCTAGATTATAATAATTATTATTTACTAATGAGAATAGATTTGTTATACTTTTAATGAACAAAGACAAAATCAATTATAAAATCTTAAATAGAGGTGACTTAATTATGCTAAGTAAAGACTTGTTAGAAGCACTTAATGATCAAATGAACCATGAATATTTCGCAGCTCATGCTTATATGGCAATGGCAGCTTATTGCGATGATGCTTCATATGAAGGTTTCGCAAACTTCTATATCCAACAAGCTAAAGAAGAACGTTTCCACGGTAAAAAAATCTATGATTATATCAATGATCGTGGTGAACATGCTGAATTTAAATCAATACCAGCGCCTAAAACTGAATTTAAATCTATCCTTGAAACATTTAAAGATGGATTAGCACAGGAACAAGATGTTACTCGTCGTTTTTACAATTTATCTGAAATAGCTCAAAAAGATAAAGACTATGCTACGATTTCTTTCTTAAACTGGTTCTTAGATGAGCAAGTTGAAGAAGAATCAACATTTGAAACACATATTGATTATTTAAATCGTATTGGTGATGACTGCAATACTTTATATTTATATGAAAAAGAATTAGCAGCTCGTTCATTTGATGAAGAATAACTTTTATCTCAAGGTTTAATTATGATTGAGACAAACTATTTTTATTGCTTGCCTAGTACATTGTAAGTAACTAACATACACAAAAAGGTATAATGCTAGTTATTCTCAAGACTCATAAATAAAAAAAGAGTAGAAATGAATTCGAAATGAATTCATTTCTACTCTTTTTTTATTTTATGAATGCAACATTCTGGAAATAAATTTATATTTTTAGCTAAAATAAAAGAATCAATACTTGAAAGGACAGTGTTAGGAATGGAAAATGCCTTTATAGCATTAGACTTCGAAACTGCAAATGGTAAACGTACAAGTATCTGTTCAGTTGGTATGGTCAAAGTAGTTAACAATGAGATTGTGGAATCTTTTTATACTTTAGTTAACCCTTTTGATTATTTCTCTCAGACGAATATTGAGGTTCACGGTATTACACCTGAAGACGTGAATGATGCTCCCAGTTTTGAATATGTATTCCCTTATATGATGCAATTTATTGGTAAATTACCTGTTGTTGCTCACAATGCTGCTTTTGATATGAATGTACTTCATCAAAGTTTAAAACAGTTAAATATAGAAACACCCTCCATGATTTACTTCTGTTCATATCAACTTGCTAAACGTACAATTGATGCATATCGCTACGGACTAAAACATTTAATGAAACATTATAAATTAGATTTTCACGGTCATCATGATGCACTCAACGATGCTAAAGCTTGTGCAATGATTACGTTTAGATTATTAAAACACTATGACAATTTACAAAGTATGCTACAAATTTATGGCAAAAATTTAAAAGATAAAGGTTAACCCATATGAATCGCAATTACTGGTTTAGTTTAATTACTAATGTCATCATGAACCTTTATCTTTCTATAAAATCATAAATCGTCATATTCTCATATGTTGACTGTTCTAAATTGCCAACCGTTACACCGATTAACCTTATTGGAACATCAGGATCCTTCAAATCGTTATACAAATCATAAGCTACGTTATATATATCAATATCTCTACTTACTGCCTCTCTCAAACTTCTTTGTTTGGAAAATGTTTCATATTGATACGTTTTTAATTTAACTGTTACGGTGCTACCTGATTTTTGTAACTTAGATAGACGTTCTGCAGTCTTGCCAGATAGTTCCCATATTTTTTGTAAAATTTCTTCATCATCATTCACATCAGTTGAAAATGTTCGTTCAGTACCCACGGATTTACGCACTCTCGTTGCTTTTACTTCACTATGATCAATTCCTCGAGCTTTAAGATATAAGCCACGACCTCTTTTTCCGAACCAATGTATTAATTCAAATTCAGTTTTATCATACAAATCTTTACCTGTATATATATCATGGTTATGCATGACTTTTTTCGATGCTTTACCCACACCTGGAAAGTCACCAATATCAAGATTCATTAAAATATCGTTTACATTATTATAATCGATAACCTTCATGCCATTAGGCTTATTCATACCACTTGCTAATTTTGCTAAAAATTTATTATACGATACACCTGCAGAAGAAGTTAATCCAGTTTGTTCAAATATGTCGCGTCGAATAAACGTTGCGATTTTAGATGCAGACAAGTCAGGTCTAACAAGGTGAGTAATATCTAAATACGCTTCATCCAATGACATAGGTTCTACAATATCTGTATAACTTTTAAATATAGACATTATCACGGCAGAGGCTTCTCTATAAGCGTCAAATCTTGCTCTTACATAATATCCATTAGGACATAATTTATGGGCTTGAGACATTGGCATTGCAGAATGAACCCCATATTTTCTAGCCTCGTAAGAAGCAGTAGAAACCACACCACGAGTACTTGCCTTACCACCTACAATTACAGGTTTACCTTTTAATTTAGGGTTATCTCGCATTTCTACTTGTGCAAAAAAGTAATCCATATCTATATGAATAATCCTTCTTTCAGCCATCGTCTCACCTCTTTTAAAATAAACCAAAATAAAATAAGCCTCAATATAATTATAATGTGACTAGCAACAAAACTCATGAAATGTGCACATAAATAATTATATTGAGACTCACAATTTATTCAAATTCGTCATTAGCTTGTATTGGTCTTTGATGATACATAATTAAACCTTCATCTGATGGATGTATATATTCAAATTTATTAGTAAATGTAATACCTACTAAATATAAATCAATTAAGCAATATCCAATATGTATACTTAACATAATAATAATTGAGGAGTATGCGTAAATACTGAATATAAACATTAATACTCCTGTTAATATAAACATTGGAGCTAGCATTATTGTGCAAAATTGCCATTTATTAAAATATTTTTTAGAAATATGTACTAATAAAAAACCTTTTTTATATTTAAAATGAGGCTGTTCTCCTTTTGAACAGATAAAAAATGAAATTCTATGAATCAGTTCATGAAGTCCTAAAATAACTATAAAACCTAAAATACCATATAATAAGTTAGCTAAAAATGTTTGTTCATGAATGGTTGTAAACATGAATGCCCATTTATAAGTAAACACTATCATAAATAAAATCACTACTAATTGAGTTACCATAAATTTAGGTAAGTTGATTCTATTTGGAGAAAAATCAATTTTCTGCACAATAATGACCTCCAATCTCTGTTAATTTTCAACCATAGTATACACAGTCGATGTTAAGAAAAAAATCTTTTTTATAAGATTTAATGCTCTGTAACCATTTCTTAATATTTGTATTAAAATTTTACGTTTAAGATTTTCTTTCAAATAATGCAACTGTCTCTACATGTGTTGTTTGAGGAAACATATCGACTGGTGTAATTTCTTGCAATTCATATTGTGAATCTAATATTTGAGCATCTCTTTGTTGCGTAGATGGATTACAAGAAATGTAGACAATACGCTTAGGATTTAGTTTAAGCAGTGTTTGTAAGAAAGTTTCATCGCACCCTTTTCTCGGGGGATCTACCATAACAACATCTGGTTTGATACCTTGTTGTTTCCATTTTATAATGACTTCTTCTGCTTTTCCACAGACAAAAGTTGTATTTTCAAATCCATTTAAAGTCGCATTTTGTTGTGCATCTTTAATCGCTGACGGCACGACCTCAACACCATAAACATGTTTCGCTACTGACGCCATATATAAACCTATCGTACCAATACCGCAATATGTATCAAGAACTGTTTCTTCACCTGTCAATTGCGCATACTCTATTGCTTTTTGATATAATTTTTCAGTTTGAGAAGAATTTATTTGATAGAATGATTGGTCACTTATCTTAAATGTAGTATCACTAAGTTGATCAGCAATCTTATCTTTGCCGTATAACGTTACAGACTGTTGCCCCATAATTACATTGGAATGACTATTATTAATATTTTGTTTAATGCTAGCTATGTTAGGAAAAGTTTCTTTTAATTTTTCAACTAAAATTGAAGCTTGCTGGAAATTTTTACCATTTGTTACAAAAACGACCATCTTATCATCAGAATAATAGCCTGTGCGAATAACTAAATGTCTTAAAAGTCCTTTTTTTGTACACTCATTATAAACACTAATATCGTAATCAATAATCCATTGTTTGACGTGATTCATAATATCTTGGTGTATATCATCTTGAATTAAGCAACTATCCATATCGATAATATCGTGACTTCTTTGTCGATAATATCCTATAATTGCTTTTCCATCTCTATCTTTACCAATTGGCAACTGTGATTTATTTCTGTAATGCCAAGGATGATTCATACCGATAGTTTTGTTAATGATTGTATTACTAAATTGTGCTTTTCTATGGAATAAGTTGGTAACTTGTGACTGCTTCATAGCTAATTGGGCATCATATGTCATGTGTTGCAATTGACAACCACCACACTTCCAATAGTATTTACATGGCGGTTCCACGCGTTGTTCACTTGGTTTAATAACTTGAAGTAGTTTACCAATAGCAAAATTTTTCTTTACTTTTATAATTTTATATTTAATCACTTCACCAATTAACGCATTTGGCACAAATATCGGATAACGGTCGATTTTAATGACGCCATGCCCTTCATGTGTTAAATCAACAATGTTACCTTGTTTTATTTCATTTTTAATTATGGTTTCCATTATTTCACCCCACATAAAAAGAGGTTAGAGTAGTTTAATCTTGGTTTTGTTTTTCATACCTAAGACATCAAAACTATTGCTCAACCTCTTCAACTGTATAATTTACTCTGATATTTCATTGTTTTTAATAATTTCTTCATTCGATGGCTTCTCTTCAATAATACCATCTTCGACTTGTTGATCTTCAGTTAATTCCTCATTATATATATCTTTTGGCGTACATACTTCGATATGTCTTTTTAAATTCAAGAAATTAGCTGGTAATTTACCACCATATTCACCATCTACATTCAATTGCATTTCAGTAAAGGATGAGATATTAATTGATTTAGCTTTCTCATAAATAACCTTTGGATGCTTAATGTGTTCTCCGCGAGATGCTAAGGTCATGATGTGCCCTAGTTCAGCAAGGTTAGCCTTTTCTACAATAATTAATGTAAAATGCCCGTCGTCTAACTTAGCATCTGGAACTAATTTCTCAAATCCTGCCATTGAGTTTGTCAGTCCTAATAAGAATAATAATGCCTCACCTTGAAAAACTTGATTATCATATTCTATACGCAAATCTACAGCTTTCATCTGAGGTAACATTTCAAATCCTTTAATATAATACGCAAAGGGGCCTACAATTGACTTTAATCGACTTGGCGTCTCATAAGAAACTTGAGTTAATTGACCACCAGCTGCTAAATTGATGAAATAACGATTATTCATTTTTCCTATATCCACTTTAGTCGTGTGATCATCAATAATAACATCAACAGCACCCATAATATCACTTGGTAAGTGCAAGGCTCTACCGAAATCATTCACTGTCCCCATAGGGATGATACCTAATTTAGGGCGATTGGGCTGTTCAGCTATGCCATTAACAACTTCATTAAGTGTGCCATCTCCACCAGCTGCTATAATAATATCATAATCTCTTTTAAGTGCACGTTCAGCTTCAAGCGTTGCATCGCCTTCACGCTCAGTTGCATAAGCACTTGTCTCATACCCGGCACGTTCTAATTTAATTAAAACATCTGGTAAAGTTCTTTTAAAAAGTTCCTTTCCAGAAGTTGGATTATAAATGATTCTTGCACGTTTTCTCATAAATTATCCCTCATCTTTTTATACATATTCTTATATTAAATGATTTATAAGAGAGTTGGAAGTATTTAAATCAATAATCTTTAAAATACATTTATTACACTATTTACAATTAAATAATCATAGCAGTTATAACATTAAAAATAATTGAACTAAAAACACCACACACCAAAATTAAAAGGCTTGTTCCCTAACCATGATAGGAAACAAACCTTAAATGATGCTTTAATTCATTATGTTTAAATCTTTAATTAACGTTTATTTAATTCTTGTTTTAATATTTGGTTTACTTTTTGAGGATTAGCTTGGCCTTTAGATGCTTTCATAATTTGACCAACTAAGAAGCCCATTGCTTTCCCTTTACCATTTTTATAATCTTCAACAGATTGAGGGTTATTATCTAAAGCTTCAGTAACGAATTTAGTTAAAGTAGCTTCATCAGAAATTTGAACTAAACCTTTATCTTCCATAATTTGTTTAGCATCGCCACCATTTTCAGCTAATTCTGGGAAAACTTTTTTAGCGATTTTACTACTCATCGTACCATCTTCAATAAGTTTAATCATACCAGCAAGGTTTTCTGGTGTTAATTTAGTATCTTGTAACTCAACTTGGTTTTTATTTAAATATTCATTAACGCCACCCATTAACCAGTTTGAAGTTAACTTAACGTCTGCACCTTTTTCAATAGCACCTTCAAAGAAATCAGACATCTCTTTAGTAAGTGTTAATACGTGCGCATCGTATTCAGGTAAACCTAAATCATTTACATATTTAGCTTTACGCTCATCTGGTAATTCAGGGATTGTTTGACGTACACGCTCTTTCCATTCTTCATCTACGTATAAAGGTACAATATCAGGTTCAGGGAAGTAACGGTAGTCATCTGAGCCTTCTTTAACACGCATAAGAATTGTTTTACCAGTTGATTCATCAAAACGGCGTGTCTCTTGTCCAATAGTACCACCGTTTAATAATTCTTCTTCTTGGCGTTTTTCTTCGTACTCTAAACCTTTTCTAACATAGTTAAATGAATTTAGGTTTTTCAATTCAGTTTTTGTACCAAATTCTTCTTGTCCATAAGGACGTAATGAAATATTGGCATCACAACGTAATGAGCCTTCTTCCATTTTACAGTCTGATACACCTGTATATTGAATAATTGAACGTAATTTTTCTAAGTAAGCATAAGCTTCTTTAGGAGATCTAATATCTGGTTCAGATACAATTTCAATTAATGGTGTACCTTGACGGTTTAAGTCTACTAAAGAGTATCCATCTTTATGTGTTGATTTACCAGCATCTTCTTCCATGTGAAGACGTGTGATTCCAATACGTTTTGTTTCACCATCTACTTCAATATCAATATAACCATTTTCACCAATTGGTTGATCAAATTGAGAAATTTGATAAGCTTTAGGATTATCTGGATAGAAATAGTTTTTACGGTCAAATTTAGAATTTGTAGCGATATCCATATTTAAAGCCATTGATGCACGCATAGCCCAGTCTACAGCACGTCTATTAACAACCGGTAATACACCAGGATATGCTAAATCAATAACATTTGTATTTGAGTTAGGTTCAGCTCCAAAATGTGCTGGTGATGGAGAGAACATTTTTGAGTCTGTTTTTAGCTCAACGTGAACTTCAAGTCCGATAACTGTTTCAAAATGCATTATTTCCACTCCTTATAATTTTTCATATGCGTCATGTAAATTGAATTGTGTTTCATATTGATATGCCACACGATATAACGTCTTTTCATCAAAAGGTTTACCGATAAATTGTAAGCCAATTGGTCTACCGTTTGATTGCCCACAAGGAACAGAAATACCTGGTAAACCAGCTAAGTTAACAGGTGTAGTTAATAAGTCATTAGCATACATAGTTAAAGGATCATCGATTTCATCACCTAAGTTAAACGCAGTAGTTGGTGCAGTTGGACCTACAACAACATCATAGTTTTCAAAAACTTTATCAAAGTCATTCTTGATTAATGTTCTAACTTTTTGTGATTTTTTATAGTAAGCATCATAATAACCAGAACTTAATGCAAATGTACCCAGGAAGATACGACGCTTAACTTCAGCACCAAATCCTTCTGATCTAGACATTTTATATAATTCTTCTAATGATTGCGCTTCCTTTGAATGGTAGCCATAACGTATACCATCAAAGCGAGCTAAGTTCGCTGATGCTTCTGATGACGCGATAACATAATATGATGGTATACCATATTTCGTATTTGGAAGTGATACTTCATCAACTTCTGCACCTAGAGATTTAAGTGTTTCAACTGCATTCTTAACAGCTTCTTTAACATCATCATTGATACCTTCACCTAAATATTCTTTTGGTAAAGCAACTTTTAAGCCTTTAATGTCTTTACCAATTTCTGAAGTAAAGTCAACATCTTCAACTGGTGCACTTGTAGAATCATTTCTATCAACGCCTGAAATTGTCTCTAGAACGATAGCGTTATCTTTAACATTTCTTGTAATTGGACCAATTTGGTCTAATGAAGATGCAAAAGCAACTAAACCGAAACGTGATACACGCCCATAAGTTGGTTTCATACCCACTACACCACAATATGCTGCTGGTTGTCGAATTGAACCACCAGTATCTGAACCTAGACTGAATGGTACTAAACCTGCAGCAACTGCTGCTGCTGAACCACCTGACGAACCACCTGGAACAGCTGTATGATCGAATGGGTTAACAGTTTGTTTGAAATATGATGTTTCAGTAGAACCACCCATAGCAAATTCATCCATGTTTAGTTTACCGATTAGAATCGCATTTTCATCATGTAGTTTGTTCATTACAGTAGATTCATAGATTGGAACAAAACCTTCTAACATCTTACTAGCACATGTTGTTTCCACATCTTTAGTAATGATGTTGTCCTTAATTCCCATAGGAATACCAAACAATTTACCTTCCATTTGGCCTTTTGCTTGTAATTCATCTAATTCTTTTGCTTTTTTAATAGCATTATCTTTATCTAGTGCTAAAAATGATTTAATAGTAGAATCCGTTTCTTCAATTGCATCATAGATGTCTTTGACAACTTCTGAAGGCTTAATCTCATTGTTTTTAATCATTTCTGATAATTTTTCAACTGATTCATAACGAATACTCATCTTAAGCTTCCTCCTCATTCATGATAGCTGGTACTTTAAATTGACCATTTTCTGTCTCTTTAGCATTTTTTAATGCAAGTTCTTGAGGAATGCCCTCGATTGCTTCATCATCACGTAACACATTTTGTAAATCTAATACATGATAAGTTGGTTCAATACCTTCTGTATCTGCTGTGTCATTTTGTTTAGCAAAATCTAAGATACTTTCAAGTGTATTAGCCATTTCTTCAGTTTCTTCTTCAGAAATTTGAAGTCTTGCTAAATGTGCTATATGTTCAACCTCTTCACGTGTAACTTTAGTCATTTATTAAAAGCCTCCTTATTACTCATTCATCATAAAATTGTATCAAATTTTCACTTAAAAATCTAAATATTTATTGAGACAACATAACTTCATGACATTATTGATGATTAATTCATAGGTAAGTAATCAATAAATGCTATACAAATAATGTAACTCAATTATTAATTTAACGATAATAATGACCTAAATTTTATATCATAAATATTTATAATCTTTAATTTGCATGTTACGTATAATAAAATCAATAAATATTTTTACATTTTGTAAACGCTTACTACCTTACTTTAAAAGTGTTTATATTTTTAAAAATTAAAATTTATACTTCTCTAAACCATTCACTACATTGTATAATATTACATGTAACTAAATTATTTAAAAAAGTTACATACTCATGCAATTGAAATTTACCAATGTTTATAAGTCATCTAAGTCTTTACATCATATAAAAAAAGGGGGTATTTCTTTATGCTTATTTTAGGAGCAAGCTTGCCTAGTCAAGTTAATACCAATTGGCAAACATACATAATGATTGCGATTTATTTTATTATTTTACTTATTATTGGATATTATGGCTACAAACAAGCTACAGGTAATTTAAGTGATTATATGCTTGGTGGACGTAGTATCGGCCCATACATCACAGCTTTATCTGCAGGTGCATCAGATATGAGTGGCTGGATGATAATGGGGCTACCAGGTTCAGTCTATAGTACTGGTTTATCAGCAATATGGATAACAATTGGTCTCACATTAGGTGCATATGTTAACTATCTAGTCGTTGCACCAAGGTTGAGAGTTTATACTGAAGTGGCAGGTGATGCAATCACCCTTCCAGATTTCTTTAAAAATCGACTTAACGATAAAGAAAATATTATTAAAATTATTTCTGGTTTAATAATAGTTATATTCTTTACTCTATATACGCACTCTGGGTTTGTATCAGGTGGTAAACTATTTGAAAGCGCGTTTGGACTAAATTATCATTTTGGATTAATTTTAGTTGCAGTTATCGTTATCGCTTATACTTTCTTCGGAGGATATTTAGCTGTATCTATAACTGATTTCTTCCAAGGTGTAATCATGTTAATTGCAATGGTTATGGTCCCTATTGTTGCAATGTTACAACTTAATGGTTGGGATACATTTTCTCGAGTTGCTGAAATGAAGCCAACAAATATGGATTTATTTAGAGGCACAACCTTCCTAGGTATTGTTTCATTATTTGCATGGGGTCTAGGTTATTTTGGACAACCTCATATCATCGTTAGATTTATGTCTATTAAGTCACATAAAATGCTACCTAAAGCTCGCCGTTTAGGTATAAGTTGGATGACTGTAGGTTTACTTGGTGCTGTAGGCGTAGGATTAACTGGTATCGCATTCATTCCAGATAATCATATTAAGATGGATGATCCTGAGACACTATTCATCATTATGAGTCAAATTTTATTTCATCCTTTAGTAGGCGGGTTCTTATTGGCTGCCATTCTTGCAGCTATCATGAGCACAATCTCATCACAACTATTAGTAACATCAAGTTCATTAACTGAAGACTTTTATAAATTAATACGTGGTGAAGAGCGTGCGAAAACACATCAAAAAGAATTCGTGTTAGTTGGTAGATTGTCGGTATTAGTTGTGGCAATTGTAGCAATTGCAATTGCTTGGTCTCCAAATGATACAATTCTTAACTTAGTTGGCAACGCATGGGCCGGCTTTGGAGCTTCTTTCAGTCCCTTAGTATTATTCTCACTTTATTGGAAAAAGCTAACACGAGCTGGTGCTATCAGCGGTATGGTAGCAGGTGCCCTTGTTGTAATTATATGGATTGCTTGGATAAAACCTTTAGCGAGTATAAATGAAATTTTCGGAATGTATGAAATTATTCCAGGATTCATCGTTAGTGTCATCTTTACATATGTAGTGAGTTTATTGACTCAACATCCAGGTGACTTTGTTGAAAGAGATATTGAAAAAGTTAAATCTATTGTTCGTGAAAAATAATAATATTAAACAAAAACTACGGATAACCCAATTTGTAGGCGTTATCCGTAGTTTTTATGTTAATTATTATAAATATGAACTTGAGGCTCTTTATCTTCTTTAGATTTACTAATTAAGGCTCTTGGTGTATTTCCGTCTTTAATTCGAATTTCATAGCTATCGATGTTGTCAAAATATTTTCTAGCTTGTTCTGTAACATATTGAGTAATACCAATCGTTTCAGCTTGACTATAATAATCAATAGGTAAATCTATAGTTAATTGTGTTGGTTTTTTACCGTCAAATTTAACTTTACCTACTGCTTGAGTGAAGTTAGTAAAGTAAGATTGTAGGTTGTCGTTGAATTGTTTAAAATTATTATTCAAATTTTCATTGTATTTTTTTGCTGTTGAAGATGGCAATAATGCTGACACTTGATCAATTTTTTTCCATTTATTAATTTTAGTTTGATCATCATCAACTGTAGTATTAGCAATAAATTCTCCTGGTGTAATTGAATTTTGATCGGATTGTTTATAAATCGCAAAATGAATAGGAATATCTTTTAAAGCATCATTGGCTCTCAATCTTGTTAAGATTTCTGAAGCCATTTGTTTACCTTGTTTTTTAATTTCCTTATCATCAAGTTCTTTGCTATAAGTTTCTCCATCTTTCTCTTTCTGATAATAATAAACACTATTCATGGCTAAACCAATTGTCATACCTTTAATATTTTTTCCTTTTGTATCCCCACTATCGTAAAAATCTTGTTCAAGAATATTAGATAAATAAGCTGGAGATTGTTCTGCGATTTTTTCTGGATCATCCTCACCTTTGTGTGATGGATTTAATCCTAAATTCTCACTCGCTTTATTGGATTCTTTCTCTTTTTCACTCATTTTATCTATTTCTTTTTTAGTGTATTTGGGATTTAAATAACTATTAAGAGTATCTTTATCTAGATATTGTCCGTCTTGATAAAGGTAATCATCAGTTGGAAATACATCTTTGCTTAGTGTCAATAAACCACTTTCGAAATCGTCACCATTGTAACTATTTGCCATGTTATCTTGTAATACACCACGGGCCTTACTTTCTTTAAATGGCAAAATCGTGCGGTAATTATCACCTTGTACGTTTTTATCTGTTGCTATTGTTTTCACACTATTTGAGTCAGTTTTAGTTTCTTGTTTATTCACAGATTGGTTATTTTTATTATCATTGTTATTGCCACATGCCGTTAACAACACAATCGACGTTATAATTAAGAATAGGGTCCGCTTCATTGCCGTTCTCCTCTAACTTGATATTTCATTTTGTTTAGCCACGAATTGCTCTTCTGTCCAAATTTCAGTACCAAACTTTTCTGCCTTAGTTAATTTAGAACCTGCATCTTCACCAGCAATTACTAAATCTGTTTTTTTAGTTACACTACTTGTAACTTTTGCGCCTTGTAATTCTAACCAGGCAGATGCTTCTTTTCGTGTCAGTTGTTGTAATTTACCTGTTAAAACAATTGTTTTATCTTTAAAATCAGGGTGTCCTTCTATATCAGAAGTTTTAATTCCATTATAAACCATATTGACATTTTTATATTTTAATTTTTCAATTAATGCTTTAATATCTTCATTTTCTAGATATGTCACTACAGATTGAGCTAACTTATCTCCAATATCATGAATACTAATAAGTTCTTCTTCGGTTACTTGAAGTAATCTATCCATTGTTTCGTATTTTTCAGCTAGAACTTGACTTGCTTTAACTCCTAGATGACGTATTCCTAAACCAAATAATAGATGCTCTAGTGAATTGGTTTTAGCATTTTCAATCGCTTTTAGTAAATTTTCAACTTTTTTGGAACCCATACGCTCTAAAGGTAATAAATCGTCTTCCGTTAGGTAGAAGATGTCGGCCACATCTTTAATCACATTGTGATGATAGAGTTGTTGTATGATTTTAGTTCCTAAGCCATCAATATTCATGGCTTGACGTGATACAAAGTGAATCAGCCCCTCTACAAGTTGAGCTTGACACTTTGGATTTATACAACGTAATGCAACTTCCCCTTCAATTCTTACCAACTCATGGTCACAACTCGGACAATGTGTTGGCATTGAATACGGTAATGTACCTTCAGTTCGGCGTTCCATAATACTTTTCACTACTTCTGGAATTATATCGCCAGCTTTTTTAACTACTACACTATCCCCAATTCTGATATCTCTCTCATGTATTAAATCTTCATTATGTAAAGAAGCTCTAGATACAGTTGTCCCAGCAACTCTTACAGGATCAAGAATCGCAGTTGGTGTTACAACACCTGTTCTACCAATACTTAACTCAATATCTTGTAATGTTGTTACCACTTCTTCGGCAGGAAATTTATATGCAATCGCCCATCTTGGAGATTTCTGAGTGTATCCCATTTCATCTTGTTGTTCAATGTCATTCACTTTTATAACGATGCCATCAATATCATAGGATAATTGTTCACGTTGTTTTGTCCATTTCTCAATATATTCTAATACACCTTCAATATCACCCACGCGTATACGTTCATGATTTGTCTTAAATCCTAAACGATCTAATTCATCCAACGCACCACTCTGAGTAGTTGCATCAAAATCTGTGAAATCATTAACACTATATAAGAATACGCTTAATTTACGTTTAGCTGCCAATTTGGGATCAAGTTGCCTTAACGATCCCGCTGCTGCGTTTCGTGGATTAGCGAATGATTGTTCTTCATTCTTTTCTTTTTCTTCATTTAGTCTTATAAAAGAACTACGAGGCATGTAAGCTTCGCCACGAACTTCAAAACTTAATGGTTCATTAATCTTTAATGGAATAGCATGAATGGTGCGTAAATTTTCAGTGATATCTTCACCTGTAGTACCATCCCCTCGAGTTAAACCTTGAACGAAGCGACCTTCTACATATTTAAGGGACACAGCTAATCCATCAATTTTCAATTCACACATATATTCAACACTACCGACTTGTTCACGAATACGTTGATCAAAACGACGTAATTCGTGTTCATTGAAAGCATTACCTAAACTTAACATTGGTGTATCATGATTGACTTTTTCGAAAGATGATTGCACCTCTCCTCCTACACGTACAGTAGGAGAATCAGGTGACTTAAATTCAGGATGTGCCTCTTCTATATCTATTAATTCTCTTAATAATTTATCGTATTCACTATCTGGCACTGAAGGATTATCTTGCACATAATATTCATAACCATATTGATTTAATAAATCATGTAATTCATTCACACGACTTTGGATATTGTCCATAAATTAATCCTCCTTTTTCTCGATTGGGGCAAATTGAGCTAATAGGCGCTTTGGTCCTTCTGATTTAAATATAATATCTAATTCAACTGAGCCATTTTTCTCATTAACGTTACTTACCATGCCTTCACCCCATGATTTGTGCGTAACTTTATCTCCTATTTTCCAATCAGAAGCAGAGACTTGTTTTTTAGAAGACGTTGTACGTTTACTAAATCCACGCTTAGGTTGTTTGGATGATGTTTTTGGGGTAATCGTTTGACGCTGTTGCTTAGATGGTGTCTCTAATAGCTCTTCCGGGATTTCACGTAAAAATCTTGAAGGCATATTAGATTGTGAGCGTCCATATAACATTCTAGACGTCGCGTGCGTAATATATAGAACTTCTTCAGCTCTTGTTATTGCTACATAACAAATCCGACGTTCTTCTTCCATTTCGTGGTCATCATCACTCTTAATTGCACGAATATGTGGAAATAGCGATTCTTCCATTCCCATAAGGAATACAATTGGAAATTCTAAACCTTTCGCCGAGTGCATTGTCATAAGGGTTACGCCACTCTCAATTTGAGCTTCATCGATGTCTGCTACTAGTGATAAATCCGTTAAAAAGTTAATCAAGGATTGTTCTTCTAATGGTGTATTCTCTTCATAATCTTTAGGTACTGACATAAATTCATCTATATTTTCAAGTCTACTACGTGATTCCAGTGTTTGTTCGCGTTCAAGCATATCTCTATACCCAGATTTATCTAATATTTCAACAACAATTTCACTTACCTCTAAAAATTCCTGTTCTTTAATTAAGTTTTGAATTAGTTCATAAAATTTAATGCACTCTTGAGTTACTTTTTTTGAAAGACCAATAAAATCTACTTCTGCCAATGCGTCAAACATACTTATATTGTTATCATTCGCATAGCGTTGAATTTTCTCAACTGATGAAGGTCCTATACCTCGTTTTGGAACATTGATTATGCGTTGTAAACTAATTTCATCATTACTATTAGCTACTACTCTCAAATAACTTAATAAGTCTTTAATTTCTTTTCTGTCATAGAATTTTTGGCCTCCAACCATCGTATAAGGAAGATTAGATTTCATAAATGTTTCTTCTAAAACACGTGATTGTGCATTGGTTCTATAAAGTATTGCCATATCACTATAATCTTTTCCAGCTTTACGGTGTTTCATTATTTCTCTAACCACATACTCAGCTTCATCACGCTCAGTCATTGCTTCATAATATTTAATTTTTTCGCCACCTGTATTTGCAGTCCACAGGCCTTTAGGCTTTCTTTCTGAGTTATGTTTAATGACTTCATTTGCAGCAGTCAGGATGGTCTTTGTAGAACGATAATTTTGTTCTAAAAATATCGTTTTAGCATCAGGGTAATCTTCTTCAAAAGATAGGATATTTTGAATGTCTGCACCCCTCCAACCATAAATTGACTGATCTGAGTCACCAACTACACAAAGATTTTTAAATTTACTAGCTAACAACTTTACTAATGTATATTGTGCTTTATTTGTATCTTGATATTCGTCTACGTGAATATATTGGAATTTGTTTTGATAATATTCAAGTGCATCTGGAATGCGTTCGAACAACTGAATTGTTTTCATAATTAAATCGTCAAAATCAAGTGCTTCATTTCGAGTCAATTGACGTTGGTATCCACTATAAACAGTAGCTACCATTTGCGAATGGAAGTCATTAGCCTCATTAATTGCATCTTCTGGTGTTTTAAGTTCATTTTTTAAGTTACTAATCGCCCCAATAAACATTCTTGGTTCAAAGCGTTTACTGTCAATATTTTCATTTTTTAGAACGTCTTTTATGACGGATTTTTGGTCAGTAGGATCAATAATAGTAAAATTACGTTCAATGCCTATTCTATCTGCATCACGTCTTAATATTCTTACGCACATAGAGTGGAATGTAGACATCCAAATCACTTGTGCTTCTTCCCCTACTAATTGTTCAACACGTTCTTTCATTTCTTTAGCTGCTTTATTTGTAAAAGTAATTGCTAATATATTGTAAGGAGAAACGTCTTTTTCATCTAATAAATAGGCGATACGATGTGTTAATACTCTCGTTTTACCTGAACCAGCGCCGGCCATAATTAGTAATGGACCTTCTGTAGTTCTTACCGCTTCACTTTGCTCTTTATTCATATTATTAACTAATGAATTCATTTATTAGACTCCTTTTTTATTTTTACTGTTTTAATAGCCTTTTTAATATCGTCATAAATAATATTACCTACTATAATAGTGTCAGCATATTGTGCCATCTCTCTGGCTTGTTCTATAGATGTAATGCCACCGCCATAAAACAATTGTGTATTCGTTAATAATCTGGATGCGGCTTCCACTTTTTCAATATCGCCATACTGACCACTATATTCTATGTACATCAACGGTAGTTTGTACATCTCATTAACCATTTGCGCATATGCCTCTACATCTTCAATATCTATATTAGTATTTGATTGCGTTAATTGTGCTACTTTACTATCAGGATTTAAAACCAAATACCCTTCTAATACGACTTCATCAAAATTAACCATGAATCCGAATTGCTTTAGAGCTTTATGCATCATTCCATTATGATATGTAGTATCCTTACTATTTAGAACTGTTGGTACAAAATAAAAATCGAAACCAGGAATAATACTCTCAATATTAGATATTTCAAGGACTAATGGTAATGGATATCTTCTTACTCTACTCATCAAATGAATGACATTATCTTCGGTAACATTATCTGTGCCACCAATCATGATAGCATCAGTATCTGACATACATAGTGAATCTAAATCATTATCACTTATTTCTTTGGCGGGATCTAATTTAAACACATGTTGCCACGCTTTAATGTCATACATATTCCTTTAACTCCTTTTTTTAACATACACTAAATTATATCATTTTTGTTGTACCAATTCTAAACAGAATCATTAGAATCTATACTGTCTTTTAAAGAACGAAAGACCTAATATCTTATAAGTTTATTTGTTAAAAATTAAGTAAATTAAAAGTTGTTTACTTACTATTAGCCTGTATAAATTCAATATAAAACAGAATGCTCCCATCAAAATATCCAAATTATTGTCAATTTTGAAGGGAGCATTTCAATTTATAAATATATATTAAACGTATTATTATTTTTTTGTTTCTATATTTAATCGTTCTAATATCATTGTATATGCGTCATTACCCCATTGTAATGATCGTTTTACTCTAGATATTGTTGCTGTAGAAGCACCAGATTCTTTTTCGATTGTTGCGTAAGTATACCCTTGTTTAATCATCTTAGCAACTTGTAATCTTTGAGATAATGATTGTAATTCATTGACAGTGCATAAATCATCAAAGAATTGATAACATTCTTCTCTATTTTCAAGTGTAAGAATTGCATCAAAAAGTTCATCTAACGCTTGTCCTCGTAATTTCTCTATTTGCATCTCAAACAACCCCTATAATCCGTTTTCAATATAATCTCATTTTAACGCATTAAATAGTTAAAGTGTAGTATTTTTATTGAAAACCGTTAACTTATTACTCTAAACCTGCACGTTTAAAGATTGTATCAACTTGATTTAAATGATGTTCAGGGTTGAAACATTCATCTAATTCTTCTTTAGAAAGCACATTAGTGATAGACTCATCCTTTTCTATTAATTGACGGAATGGTGTTTTAGTTTCCCAAGATTCCATTGCTTTAGGCTGCACTCTATCATATGCTTCTTCACGAACCATGCCTTTATTAATTAACGCTAGTAATACACGTTGTGAGAAGATTAGTCCAAATGTTTTATCGATATTATTTCTCATGTTGTCTTCAAAAACAGTTAGTCTATCAACAATATTAGTGAATCTATTTAAAGCATAATCTAAAGCAATTGTAACATCTGGTAACATGATACGTTCAGCTGAAGAGTGAGAAATATCACGTTCGTGCCATAAAGGCACATTTTCATAAGCCGTTGTAATGTAACCTCGAATCACTCTTGAAATACCTGTTATATTTTCTGAACCAATAGGATTTCTTTTATGAGGCATAGCTGATGACCCTTTTTGACCTTTTGCAAACGCTTCTTCAACTTCACGTGTTTCTGTTTTTTGTAAATTACGTATCTCTACCGCAAATTTTTCAAGAGATGTAGCTACCAGGGCTAGTGTAGCGATATAGTATGCATGACGGTCACGTTGTAATGTTTGAGTAGAAACGGGTGCAGTATCAATACCTAAATGGTCACATACATATTGTTCTATTTCAGGAGGAATGTTAGCAAATGTACCAACTGCACCACTCATTTTACCAACTTCTATTTCTTTACGTACCTCTTTGAAACGCTTTAGATTACGTTTCATTTCTGTATACCATAATGCCATTTTAACACCAAATGTAGTCGGTTCAGCATGTACACCATGTGTACGCCCCATCATCAATGTGTATTTATAATTTTTAGCTTTCTCTTCTAAAACTTTTATGAAACGTTCAATATCTTTCTCAATAATTTCGTTGGCCTGCTTTATAACATAACTTAGCGCTGTATCAACAACATCTGTAGAAGTTAAACCATAGTGAACCCATTTACGTTCGTCACCTAACGTTTCCGATACTTGTCTAGTAAATGCCACAACATCGTGTCTTGTTTCTTGTTCTATTTCTTGCGCACGTTTCACATCTACTTTAGCATTCTTTCTAATTTTTTTTACATCTTCTTTAGGAATGTGGCCTAATTCACTCCAAGCTTCACAGGCCAAGATTTCAACCTCTAACCAAGCTTCATATCTATTTTGATCAGTCCAAATATTTGCCATTTCTTCTCTTGAATAACGATCAATCATTTCTAAACTCCTATTCTATGTATAAATTTATAATTCAAAACTGTACATTAAACGTAAATTATCAAGAAAGGTTCGTTTTTAAAACTTCATTTTTATTTTAACAGATAATTAATCAAATGTATAAATCTTTTTTACAAACTTAGTATAATGGATTTTATCTAAATAATACACTTATCTAACAATAATCCGATAATAAAAAGAGTAAAAAGAAGTTGTACTTTAGCTTCTTTTCACTCTTGATAAAATTAATTTAAGTTGTAATTCACATTATTAAATCAAAGCTTTTTACCAACAAATTGAATATCCTGTCTTAATACTACTACATTACCTTTTTCATCTTCAGTGTATATAGGTTTTTCAATTCGTTTAACTGGCATATAGCCTTCTTCACGCATACGTGATAAACATTCTGAGATTGTTTCATTTTCATTTACTTTGAACTTCATCATCATGCTCCACAACACTTTCTATTTCTTCTACTTCGTATGCTTTTACTTTTCGAGTTCGAACGCCTTTAGTCCAGAAACCGCCGTGAATTGCTCTTGGCTCATATGCTATAATAAACGCTTTCTCATCTAAATTTCGTACTGTCTCCATTAATTTACGTTCATAACGTCTTGGCGTTAAAATCTGCATTACCATTCGACTACCATCGCGACCATATGCTGCATAGTGTGTAACACCATAACCTAAATTTCTTAACTCATTTGGTAAATCAATTTCATACTCTGATGAGGTTACATTTACGACTGTATACCCTAATGCGAGTCTTTCTTCAATTTTCATACCTACTAAAATCCCAATCGAAAAACCAAACGCATAAGCAAAGATATTTTGAATTTGGTCTAAACTAGACATTACCATACCAAGACCAACTACATATACTAACACTTCAAGGAAACTTACTGCAGCCGCCATATAACGATAACCTTTTAACGTTAATATTGTACGCATTGTTAAAAATGTAACATAAAAAACGTTGATGACGAATATCGCTAATACCATTGACCATGGATTTGAAGTTATCACTGACATACTAATCCCCTTTTCTTACATGGATATCTAAAATCGAGATAATTTTATCAGTGAATTTTTATTTTGTCACTAGAAAATCTTTTTTAATTTTTAGGCCAAGTGTAACGCGTATAGGCTAATTCACGTTTATGTGCATTTTTGACATAGTGATTTTCAATCGTATCACGGGCTTCACTAGATATGTGTTTTCCTTCTAAATAGTCATCAATTTGATCATAAGTAACACCCAAAGCTTCTTCATCAGGTAATTGTGGTTTATCATCCTCTAAATCTGCTGTGGGAACTTTTTCGTATAAATGCTTTGGTGCATTTAAATATTTAAGTAGCTGTCTTCCTTGTCTTTTATTTAGACCAAAGATAGGTGCAATATCAGCAGCACCATCACCGTACTTAGTATAAAATCCTGTAATATTCTCTGCAGAATGATCCGTACCAATAACAATACCACTACGATTTGATGCGATTGAAAATTGAACCTTCATACGTTCACGTGCTTTTTCGTTACCACGTTGAAAATCCGTTAATTCAATACCAGCCTCGTTTAAAGATTTAACACTTTGATCAACAGCAGGTTTAATATTGACAGTAATGATTTCATCAGGATGAATAAAGTTTAATGCGTCTTCAACTTCTTCTGCATCTTTCTGCACACCATATGGTAATTTCACAGCGATAAATTGACAATCTCGCCCTTCATTACGTAATTCCCCAACTGCTAGCTGCGCTAATTTACCAGTCAAAGTAGAATCTTGACCACCAGAAATACCTAACACTAAAGATTTAATAAATGAATGTGATTGCACATAGCTTTTAATAAATTGAATAATTTCACGTGACTCTTGTTCACTATCAATATGTTTCTTCACTTTCATTTCATTGACTACAATATCTTGTATATTAGTCATTGTCTTCCTCCATCTCTTTTACGTGTTCTGCAACTTCGAAAATACGCTTATGTTTGTTATCCCAACAAGCTGTACTTAAATCCACAGGGTATTCTTGAGGATTTAAATAACGTTTATTTTCATCCCATAATTTAGATAATGCATTTTTAGAGTATTCTTGTGCCTCTTTTTCACTCGGCAATTGGTATACAAGTTTCCCATTTTCAAAGATTGAATGATGCAAATCAATCGCTTCAAAGTGTTTGATATGTTTCATTTTATACGTGTGAACTGGATGGAACATTTTTAAAGGTTTTTCATTATTTGGATTCTCATGTTCTAGAGTAATATAGTCACCTTCTGCTTTACCTGTTTTAGTATTGATGATGCGATACACTTTCTTCTTACCAGGTGTTGTCACTTTTTCTGCATTGTTGGACAGTTTAATTCTATCAACATATCGACCGTTATCATCTTCAACTGCTACTAGTTTATATACTGCACCAAGTGCTGGTTGATCATAACCAGTAATTAATTTTGTACCTACACCCCATGAGTCAACTTTAGCTCCTTGAGATTTCAAACTCATTATCGTTTGTTCATCTAAGTCATTAGATGCAATGATTTTAGCATCTTTGAATCCCGCTTCATCTAGCATTCTGCGTGCTTCTTTAGATAAATAAGCAATATCTCCAGAATCTAAACGGATACCAATGAAATTGATTTTATCCCCTAGTTCTTTCGCTACTTTAATAGCTGTAGGAACACCTGATTTAAGCGTGTGGAACGTATCAACTAAGAACACACAATTTTTATGGCGTTCTGCATAAATTTTAAAAGCTTTATATTCATCACCATATGTTTGAACTAAAGCGTGTGCATGCGTACCAGAAACAGGTATACCAAATAATTTACCAGAACGCACATTACTAGTAGAATCAAAACCACCGATATAAGCAGCTCTAGCACCCCAGAGCGCAGCATCTAACTCTTGAGCACGGCGAGTTCCAAATTCCATTAATGTATCATCAGGTGCTACTTGACGAATTCTACTTGCTTTAGTCGAAATTAATGTATGGAAGTTGATTATATTAAGTAATACGGTTTCTATAAGTTGCGCTTGAATTAATGGTGCCTCCACTCTAAGTAAGGGTTCATTTCCAAAACACAATTCACCTTCTTGCATTGAGCGAATATTACCAGTGAACTTTAAATTTTTTAAGTAGTTTAAAAAATCATTTTTATAACCTATTGACTGTAAATATTCAATATCAGAATCACTAAAATGAAAATGTTCAATAAATTGAATTACTCTTTTTAAACCATTAAAAACTGCATATCCACTCTCAAATGGCATACTTCTAAAATACAAATCAAATACTGCATTTCGTTCATGAATACCATCATTCCAATAGCTCTCTGCCATGTTAATTTGGTATAAGTCATTATGTAACATTAAACTGTCATCTTCGTAACGATACACCACAATCTCTCCTAACGATGTTTTAGTACATTTTATCATAATTCAGTAGAAGTGCGTATTCACATACCATTGATACAATTAAAATTTAAATAAGTACCAATAAGACAAATTCGTGACAATCTATGTAATTGAATGAGTTAATTCAATGTCTAGATTATAATATGAACCGAGGTGGTTATATGTTATTGGAAGAAGCAAGAAGTTTTATCGAAACGATGTATCGTGAACTTAATTACAATCCATCTATTTTTGATAAAAGAATAAAAGAGATAGGAAAAGAAATTGAACATACTGGTACATATACGCATACTTCGGAAGAATTGACGTATGGTGCTAAACTTGCTTGGCGTAATTCTAATCGCTGTATTGGACGCTTATTTTGGGATTCTTTATATGTAGAAGATGCTAGGAATGTTGATAATGAGCGTGATTTTATAGATACAATCAATCATCATCTTAAACATGCGACGAATAATGGTAAGATCAAGCCTTATATAACGATTTTTTCACCTAATCAAGCACCTCGTATCTATAATAATCAACTTATTAGATATGCTGGTTATGAACATGCCGGTGATCCATCTGAACGTGAAATCACACAATTAGCGGAGCATTTAGGTTGGAAAGGCAAAGGTACTGATTTCGATGTACTACCACTCATTTATCAATTACCTAATGATTCTATAAAATGGTATGAATTACCCCATGAATTAATAAAAGAAGTTGAAATAGAACATGAACATTATCCAAAATTAAAAGATTTAAATTTAAAATGGTATGGTGTTCCAATCATTTCTAATATGGATTTGAAAATTGGTGGCATTACTTATCCAACTGCCCCGTTTAATGGATGGTATATGGTAACCGAAATAGCAGTACGCAATTTCACTGACTCTTACCGCTATAATTTATTAGAAAGTATTGCAGAAGCGTTTGAATTTGGTACACTAAAAAATAATTCTTTTAATAAAGATCGAACACTCGTTGAACTTAATTATGCGGTATACCATTCATTTAAATCTCAAGGTGTTTCTATTGTTGATCACCTAACTGCATCAAAACAATTTCAATTATTTGAAGAAAAGGAATTAGCAAATAACCGTGATGTCACGGGTAAATGGTCGTGGTTAGCCCCACCACTTTCACCGACCCTAACCTCAAATTATCATCATGGCTATAATAATGAAATCAAGGATCCTAATTTTCATTATAAAATGAAACAGTCAATGAAATGTCCATTTCACTAGTGTTCGATAATACGAGGTGACGAACAAAGATGCGTTTATATTATTTAGGCCCTAAGGGAACATTTTCTTATTTAGCTGCAAAAACTTATTTATCTGAGGAAGAAGTTACATATTCACCTAAATCAAATCTCTATGAAGTAATTAAAGCCGTTAATAGTCATAGTGATGCTGTTGGTATCGTACCTATTGAGAACTCAATTGAATGTACTATTAATATTGTAGCTGATGCACTTGCACAAGAAGATATATACGCTCATGGCGAAATCCATTTAGATATTAATTTTGGTTTATACGCTAATAAAGGTACTTCACTGGATGATATTGAAAAGGTTTATTCCATTGCACCTGCAATAAGTCAAACGAGTCAATATATCCATCGACATCATTTCTTATATGATTATGTTGATAGTACTATTCAAAGTTTAGAGAAAATTGACACACATATCGCTGCTATTGCACCATTAGGAAGCGGAGAGTCATATGGTTTCGAACCGATAGACACACATATACAAGACTATCCACATAATGTCACTCGTTTTTTGGTAGTAAAAAGTAACGATCACTACAATGAATCTGCTTCTAGTACGCTATTACTGATAACACCTAAACATGATAAAGCTGGATTATTAGCTAGTATACTTAACACATTTGCATTATTTGACATTAACTTGTCATGGATTGAGTCTAGACCTCTTAAGACGCAGTTAGGTATGTACAGATTTTTTGTTCAAACCGATATTGGGAAAAATGAAAAACTCAATAAGGTTATCACAATATTACAGACTTTAGATTTTGAAGTTAAAATTATAGGTGCATTTAATCGCCATTAGATAAGTATCGTAAGGCATTATGACGAAATTATAAAAAATTGTTGTCTTGCCCTTATTTAACACTGATGTATCGAAATTAAATAGCCAGTAAATGCGTCTTCAAAACGTATTTACTGGCTATTTATTGTTGGGTTGTGTTCGAAAACATTATCTCTACTCAGTCTACATTAATTTTTTTAATAGTAACGTCTTCACCCTGATTTAGGGTTAAATCTTCTATATCTTCTAAATGTATGGTTTGTGATGCTTTATCAAAAGTATTACCGGCGATAAACACTTGCTGATGTTTTATATTATTATAGCTTCTAATGTGAATGGCATCTTTTTTCATTTCTCCAATAAAGTGATTACCAATCACACTGAAATTCTCACCAGCTTGAGATTCCATAACTTTGCCAGTAACAGGGTCAGCAGCATTTTTTCCATCTTTTACCCCTAAAAATCGAATACCACCTTTACAATTTTTGAATTTATTGCGTGAAATAATCATATTTTTAGCTTTTAGAGGTGTTAATGCATAGTCTTGAGTTCCCTCAAAACAATTATCTTTTATATGCACATTTTCGTAGAACTTGTTATACCTGCTTGCATGTGAGCCAATTGCTCTATTCCATGGACGCATTTGATGGTCATCTGAATTCCCAAAATAACAATTCTCAATGACTACATTTTTAGTGATGGTTCCGTCTGTCGTCCCAAATTTAGGAAACGCACCAGGTACTTGAATATCTAATTGAATTGCTTCAGAAAATGAACGATCCCCATCAAAATCATTAAAACCTTTAAAATTACAATTCTTGATATACAAACCATTAATACCACAAGCGTCTAGAGCGTGTCCGCCAACTACGTTTAATACTGTTACACCTATTAATTGAATATCTTCTGCATGTCCAATTGACATCGCAGTATTATTGTATGGATATTTAGAGCCATTCATATCAAACGTACCACCTTTGATATAAATATGACTATTACCTTGATACCCTTTATAAAAACCGAAACGATGGCCATTTTTTAAAAGTGCATCTTTACCACATCTTATTAATGTCGTATCATCTTCTAGTAATAAAGTTGTTGAGTCATAAATGATGAGTGCTTTCGAAATATAATATGTACCGCTAGGTATAAGTACAGTGTGTTCACCATATCTTGCTTTATTCAGTGCTCGTTGTATTGCTTTAGTGTCTTTGCGTTTATTACATCCTTTTAATCCATAATCTTGAGCATTTATTAACATAACGTATCCCCTATCTAAACTTTCAAACCTATTATATTGTTATATACCATTTTAGAATGAGATTAGCTATAATATATATAATGATTAATGAGGTAATAATTTAATCGTTTCTATATAATTATACAATTTTTAAATACCTCAAACATTTAATAGAGAGGAAGATTGATCATGACTAGAAAAGCACTAATAGTAGTAGATTATTCTTATGACTTCATTGCAGATGATGGTCGATTAACATGTGGTAAACCTGGGCAAGATATTGAATCTTTTATACTGAAGCGTTTAGAGACATATCAGTCTGAAGGCCATGACATTTTCTTTATGATGGATTTACATTATGAGAACGATATGTTCCATCCTGAGACACAATTATTCCCCCCTCATAATATTGAGGGCACAGCAGGACGTGAATTATATGGTAAGATTAAAGCCTTTTATAATAACTTTAGTGGAAACAGTAATATTCATTACTTAAATAAGCGCCGTTATGATTCATTCTATGGTACACCTCTAGATAGTCTATTGAAAGAGAGAAATATAAAGGATATTGAAATAGTAGGTGTTTGTACTGATATTTGTATTCTACACACTGCTGTTTCAGCCTATAACTTAGGGTATAACATTACAATTCCTAAAGATGGTGTTGCTTCATTCAATGAGAGTGGTCATAAATGGGCATTAGGACATTTTGTAAACTCATTAGGCGCAGAGGTAGATGTAGCTAAATAAAACATGATAAAATAAGATGAAAAATTAAATGATAAGGGTGGATAATAACAATGGCAAAAACTTATATTTTTGGACATCAAAATCCAGACACAGATGCAATAGCTTCAGCTATCATCATGGCTGATTTTGAACAATTAACTGGTAACTCTGAAGCAACGCCATATCGTTTAGGAGATATTAATCCTGAAACTAAATTTGCTTTAGATTATTTTGAAGTTAAAGCACCAGAATTATTAAGTGATAATTTAGATGGTCAAGAAGTAATCTTAGTCGATCACAATGAGTTCCAACAAAGTGCAGAAACAATTTCTGACGCAGAGATTAAACACGTTGTGGATCATCATAGAATCGCTAATTTCGAAACTGCTTCACCGCTTTGGTACCGCGCAGAACCAGTTGGTTGTACTGCTACTATTCTTTACAAAATGTACAAAGAACGTGGCTTTGAAATTAAACCGCATATCGCAGGTTTGATGATTTCAGCAATTATTTCTGATAGCTTATTATTCAAATCTCCTACTTGTACTGATGAAGATGTAAATGCAGCTAAAGCTTTAAAAGATTTAGCAAATGTTGATTTAGATGAGTATGGCTTAGAAATGTTAAAAGCTGGTGCATCAACTACTGATAAATCTGCAGAGGAATTATTAGACATGGATGCTAAATCATTTAATATGGGCGACTATGTTACACGCATTGCCCAAGTAAATACTGTCGACATTGCTGAAGTATTAAATCGTAAAGATGATCTTGAAAAAGCAATGTTAGAAACAAGTGCTAATGAAAAGTATGATTTATTTGTATTAGTAGTTACTGACATTATTAATAGTGATTCTAAAATCTTAGTAGTAGGTGCAGAAAAAGATAAAGTCGGCGAGGCATTTAAAGTTCAATTAGATGATGGCATGGCATTCTTATCAGGCGTTGTGTCACGTAAAAAACAAGTGGTACCTCAAATTACTGAAGCTTTAACTAAATAAAACATATTGGCAATTTAGTTATCGCCTTTATATACGCAGTTGAATGAATCTTTTCATTCAACTGTTTTTTATTGAAAAATATTTAGGGTATAGATATGATGAATTACATCATTTATTTTAATTTAATTCTTTAATATAGATTTTACTATTTAGGAGGTATCACACATTGCCAAGCATTGAGCAACAATTTGAAGAAAGTAAAGCTTTTTTCAAAACACATAAAACGAAAGATTTAAAATTTCGAAAACATCAATTAAAACTTCTAAGTAAAAGTATTAAAAATCATGAAAATGATTTACTAGATGCTCTAAAGACTGATTTAGGAAAAAGTCCTGTTGAAGCATATGCCACAGAAATTGGTATCACACTAAAAAGTATTAAAACTGCAAGAAAAGAACTTAAAAATTGGTCTAAAACAAAACAAGTTGATACACCTCTATTTATGTTTCCTGCAAAAAGTTATATCAAACAAGAACCATATGGCACAGTATTAATCATTGGTCCGTTTAATTATCCCGTACAGTTACTATTTGAACCTCTAATTGGAGCTATTGCAGCTGGAAATACTGCTATTATAAAACCATCTGAATTAACACCTCACGTTGCCACGGTCATTCGTCAAATTATTGAAGACGTATTTACTACGGATTATATAGATGTTATCGAGGGGGGTATAGAAGAAACACAAACATTAATTAAGCTGCCATTTGATTACATATTCTTTACAGGTAGTGACAAGGTTGGTCAAATCGTGTATGAAGCAGCAAGCAAAAATTTAGTTCCTGTTACCCTTGAATTAGGCGGAAAATCTCCAGTTATTGTAGATGATACCGCTAATATTAAAGTTGCTAGTGATCGTATTAGTTTCGGTAAATTTACTAATGCAGGACAAACATGTGTGGCTCCAGATTATATATTAGTTAACAAGAAGGTTAAAAACGAATTGATTGAAGCACTTAAACAAAGTATTCAAGAATTTTACGGTACTAACATAGATGAAAGTCCAGATTTTGGTCGCATAGTCAATGATAAACACTTTAATCGCTTAAATGAATTACTTAATGTGCATCAAAACCATGTTATTTTCGGTGGTAATGCAAATGCTACAACACGCTATATAGAACCAACTATTTTAGATGGTATTACGTCAAGTTCTAAAATCATGCAAGAAGAAATCTTTGGACCTATCTTACCTATTATTACTTATGATGATTTTAATGAGGCAGTAGATATTATTCAGAGTAAAGCTAAACCGTTAAGTTTATATTTATTTAGTGAAGATGAGAATACTACACACCGTGTATTAAACGAATTATCTTTCGGTGGCGGTGCAATTAATGATACTTTAATGCATCTTGCTAATCCTAATTTACCATTTGGTGGTGTCGGAATGTCTGGCATGGGACAATATCATGGTAAATATACTTTCCAAACCTTTAGCCATAGCAAGTCATACATCTTTAAGTCTACCCGATTAGATTCAAGTGTTATGTATCCGCCCTATAAAGGTAAATTTAAATATATTAGAACATTTTTTAAAAATTTATAAAAATTTGTAAAAAGCCACGACATTTTACACTGCCGTGGCTTTGTATTTTTACTTAAATAAAACTAACATGTACACCTTCAGGTGCAATTTGCTGATTATCTGTTGGCGTTAATTTACCTGTATTTGTGTCTCTTTTAAAAACTGTAATTTCATAATTACCCTCTTGATGGGCACAAACTAGATAGTCATCTGATTCAGTAATATTAAAATCTCTTGGGAATTGGTCCCCACTTTTAACGATTTCTACAGGGTTTAGTCCCGCGCCATTCTCTGTAATCGTGAATACCGCAATACTGTCATGACCACGGTTACTAATATATAAAGTTTGTTGATCATTCGATAAGCGAACAGCCGCTAATTTAGTGTCATCATTAAAATCTTCAGGAACAGTTAAATGACGTTCTAGTTCTTCAAATTGACCATCTTTATATTTAGCTACGCTAACATAATTAGATAATTCATGAACAATATAGGCATATTCACCATTATTGTGAAATGCAATATGTCTTGGACCATCTTGATCTTTAAATTTAGAAACTTTGTATTCTTTAAGACCTTCATTACTGAATTCATAAGTTACAACACTGTCTGTACCTAAATCAGTAGCTACAACATATTTGCAATCGGGTGTTTCATTTATATAGTGGACATGTGAATGCTCTTGACGCTCATGACTTCCAAGTGGATAGTCGTGATTTAATTCTTGAATTAACTTAATAATCTCACCTGTATCTTTATTCAATTGATATATTCTAGCGATACCAGCGCCGTATACTGCTTCAAATAAAAAATTTTGGTCTGATGATACCGATATATAGCAACCTGTACCCTCTTCAGATTCTAAGCATTTATTAATTAATGTTAACGAACCAGAAGCTTCTTTTTTAAAAGCAGCTACCCCGCAGTGTGCGCCTTCTTTAGTGATTGCGTATAAATAATCATCTGTTTGAGCAAGATAAGTAGATGCTTCAATCTCATAACCAGTATTAACAGAACTAATTTGTCCACTGTCTTCATTTAATTCGAATAAGTAAATACCTTTACCTTCTTTTTTTGTGTATGAACCGATATAACCCTTCGTCGTCATCAGAATACCTCCTATTTTCTAATTACCTTTATTTTATTAAAAGATTGGTGTCTATGACAATTATTCTTAATCATTGTTTGAATTTATTGAAATAAAAAACCAGTAACTCCAAAACTGAAGTCACTGGTTAAATTAATATTATTACGCGTTATTACTTTCGATATCTGAAACGATTTCTTTAGTTTTTCTTTCGATATCTTCAAAGTCTTTCTTGAAGATGTAAGCAAATGCTACAACACCTACACCAACTACTACTGATGTAATAACTACTAAGCTTAATAAGAATTTGAATAAACCTTTAATTAAATCCCACATGTATGTTTCACCTCTAAATAGATATAAGTATGTTTACAATACTATATATTATCATACTTACTGTTATGGTTAAATAGATACCTTTTTACGTCTTATAATAATAACTATAAAATAAATTTCAAAATTCAAAAACTTCATAAACTTTCAATTGTAAATTAGTTTAATACAACCACCAAGCTTTTACTTTGTTATATACTTTTAAATATGCGTCCTTAAACATAGTACCCCTCCTTGTTTTTTAAATTTTTCTTGCTATCATGTTCAGTATAATAATAATTATATTCGTTTTCAATTAGTGCTATTTTACAATATTTAGAATTTTCAGGAGGCCTTCTCATGCAACAAGTGAAATCAGATATTATGACGTTTAAAGGATCACATTATGATTTAGGGGTCAAAACAGCGCTATGGCTAAAACAAACACCCTTATTGCAAAATCGTGAACGTGAATGGAAAAAACGTATGCCCCGATTTGATATAGATGTTAACGAAACGTATCAAGTATTTCAAACATACGCTCCAGAAATATGGGAAGAGTTAATGGGTATGCAAGAAGTACTGAACTTACCTACAAAACAAATGATATTAAATTTTGCACATTACCGTTTCACAGATTTACAAGAGAGTGGATGTACTGTATTTCAAGGTAAGGATTTTATGGTGCGCAATTATGATTATCATCCTGCCACATACGATGGGAGATATTTATTATTCCAACCTAATGACGGTGGGCTAGCGCAAATTGGGCCTACGTCTAGAGTGACAGGTCGTATGGATGGTATGAATGAAGCTGGCTTGACGATGGGCTATAACTTTATGCATCGTAAACACCCCGCTAATGGCTTTGTATGTTATATGATTGGTCGTCTTGTTTTAGAATATTGCAAAGACGTTGATGAAGCCGTTAGATTCTTGAAAGAACTTCCTCATAGAAGCTCATTCAGTTATATTTTAATGGATAAAAAGCTTAATCACGCAATCGTTGAGGTTACACCACGTTCATTTGATGTCAGATATGATAAAGTATGTACAAATCATTTCGAAATCTTAACGCATGAAAATCGTAATTACACAAAAGAATCACGTGAACGTTTAGAACGTACTGTCTCACAAACCTCTCAAAGCTTAGATAAACATACAGCTTTTAAATTATTTAATAATCCAAAATTCGAAATATATAGCAAATTATTTAAAAGTTGGTCAGGTACGATACACACTTCAATGTATGAACCGCAAAACTTAACCGCTTGGATGACACTAGGTGAAAATCAAACACCCACATCAATAAATTTTCAATCCTGGTTAGATGGAAATGAGTTAACTATCCAACAATTTAGTGGTCTAATTGATACTGATTTAACATTCGCAAATCATTAAAAAAACGACGAACTTTAAAATCGTTCGTCGTCTTATATAAGTGATTGCCTCTTATTGTGTAGGCAATCATTTTACTTTATTGTGATATCTTCTTTTACCGTATAAAATTCAATTACATTATTACTATTTCCTACCTTACCTTTATTAAAAGATTTATTTTCAACTTTTGCCTCTCCTGTACCTGGGTGTAATTTTAATAAAGTATTTTTAGGTTCATCTTTATAGTCCAAATGAATATAATCATGCTTACTTGATCCTTTTACATCTGTTTCACTATTCATGTTTGTGAAATTAAGATAACCAAGTTCACTTACAAATAACGATTTTTTTATCTTTGAATTATTTACTTCGACGTTACCTACCCCTGTCTTAAATTCACTATTAATGATATAACTGTTTTTAATTTTTACTCCACCAGCATCGCTCTTGTAGGAAAGATTATCAAATTTTGAATTTTGAATTTTTAAATATTTGTTGTCTTGATAAATCGAACCTTTCTTAACGTTAATGCCATTAAGATTCACATTTCCAAATCCTGAATATACATCTAAATTATTAATACTTTTATTTGGAAGTGTAACTTCAATTTTTGATTTACTTTGATTAAAAGGATTAATATTAACGCTATAACCCCTCTTGTCAGATTTATGCTCTTTTATGTTTAATGTATCTTTTTTGCGATATACCTTAACATCATTATCACCATAATATTTAACACCACAATGTTCTCCTTGCTTAATTGTGACTTCTGAATTATAGTTGTAAATATCTAAATTATTCATTTTCACATCACTGTATGCTCTATCATATTTTAGCTTTTTAAATTCATCTTTATCATGCACAAACCAGACTAAAGTTGCTGCTAAGAAAAATCCTACAAATATTACTATGCCTGTTATCATTGCTTTCTTCATTGTTTAATTCTTCCTTTAACCGTTTGGATATACCAAGTTAAATATTTTAATACAAGTCGATATAAATTTTGTGTAATTTTCATGGTAACTACAAATAAGACGATACCTAATCCGGCATATGAAATGCTAAATAAGAAATTACTAAACGAATCAACAATCCCTTTAATGATACTCATTGATATTATTATTAATGGAAGAGAAATTAAAAAAACAGAGAATATAAACACAACAAACAATAACGCTATAAATATTACAATAGGGATGATGATGAAGAAAAAAGAAAGCACGCCAAGACTTAATGAAGCCATTATAGCCCTAATAATATTCCGTAGGTTGGGAGTTACTTTAGCATTGGATATTGCTTCTTTGGCTTTAACTTCATTACCTATATCATGTGGTTCTTTTAAATCCGATATAATATCTTTTTCTAATTTCCCTTTCGATTCTTGTTCATAGAAATGATTTTCATAATCATCCATGAGTTTATCTTTTTCTTCTCTTGGTAATTCATCAAGTTCTAATTCAAGTTCATTTAAAAAGGTAATCTTATCCATTATCTCACTTACTTTCTTAATTGAATTATCTCTATCTTATCGAAAAGTAGCTTATTTTGATGTGCATTGTAAAAGTATCACTTTTTAACGACTAAAAAATTCAATTCGTTTAACCACATTATCTTTATATAAAATGGACAGCTTCATATGGTGCTCTTTATCAACATAAATTAACGCATCATATCCTTTACCTACTTTATCTTTACGATAATTATCACCTAAATAATTGATTGCATGATCCACTCTATCTCCAATTTTAACACCGAAGTTGGTTGTTACATCATGATCATTAATCAATACGATCCCTTTTACTGTTTGGTGTTTATTTTTTACTTTTACAGTTAAATCTTTATGATTTTTATCGTTATAGAATTTGTATCTATCCAACTTTATGTGATGATTTATCTCATAATCATTTTCATTAAATGGTCCATTCAATTGAATATCATTTATCTTCACTTCAGTAAGATCAATAGTTTTTTCATTTTTATAGATTGTAAGACACGTAACCACTATAATAGCTATTATTGTAAAAATACTAAAGATTATCCATCGATTTTGAATGCGCAAACGTACCACCACTTCTATTCTTATTAACTTAAATATATCATAACCACTTACTGAGAAACATCTAAACCACTACAATCATTTCTTATAGAATTGTAACGTTGCTTTAACGTTCTTATTATTGTGATAAAACTAATATATTTTAAGTTTTATAATTATTCTTTCTTAGTAAAAATTGTTATAATGATATAAATTTAACGGGGAGGTTTTATTTATGGCTAATTTAGAAACATATTTTAATAATAGTCAGCCACTTGATGAATATATCGATAGCATGACTTTGAATAAAGATAATGTATTAACAATTTACAATGCATTCACACTACCTTCATCTGACGATAGAATCAATCAACTTAAAGATAGTTCTTATTCTAAAGTCTTGGTTATAAGTGAAGATTGGTGTGGCGACGCTATGATGAACTTACCTATATTAAAGCGTATAAGTGAATCACTACAGCTAGAAGTACGCGTATTCCATAGAGATGAAGACACAAATCTCATTGATCAATATTTAACAAATGGTACAGCACGCTCGATTCCAATCTTTATCTTTATGAATGATCAATTTGAACAGGTAAATGTTTGGGGCCCTAGAGCTCGTGAAGCTCAAGAATTTGTTACTCAACTTAGAGCTGAAAAACTACCACCTAAAGATGCACACAATTATGAGGATAAAGAAAAAGAAGTACATCATGAAATCGCTTCTAAATATAAATCAGATACTGAGTTATGGAATCAAGTTTATGACTCTATAATCAGTAAGTTAATGCTATAAAAGTATATAAAGTAAGAGGGTAATAAAACAAATTTTGTTTTACTACCCTCTTTTTTGGATATCAATTTCTTGGCATATATTATATATCCCTTTTAGCTGCATAAGCAATATTAGCAATGAATAAAACAACAATTGATGCTAAAGAAATAAACCATTGCCAATTTGAAAATTTAATACTATCCGTTTGAGATTTCTCAGTTAAGTAACTAAACGGAATATACTTTAATGATTTTTGAATTTTTTCTCCCCAGTCAGGAATCAAACCAATAAAAGGTTGAATAAATGGAACTATAAATACTAAGAATATACCTAGTGTAAAGATTACTGCCGGTTTTTGAACAATTAATGTAACTAAGAATAAGAGTAAACCAAAGAACAGTAAGAAGATAAGATAGAACCATATGTTCGTTAAGAACTTATCTCCGTCTAAATTTTTTCCATCAGTAAATGCTTGTACTAACATTAATGTGATATATGTGATGAGTGCAAAAATGAATGAAAATAAAATAATTGAAATTGTTTTAGCAATAATATATCCAATTCTATTTTTCACTTTATTCATATAAAGTTGAATCGTACCTTGTGAATAATCACGTGTAATTGTCTTAATCACTACTAACAAGCCAAAGAATAAGAACATCCAATTTGCCATAGATAAAATAGATGAATAATTTACTTGATCATTATTTCGTGCCATTAAGAACGTTATTAATCCTAAAACTAACCAGATTAAAATTAGTGCTATATATGTTAAATAGCTTTTACAAAAACTCAATATATCATATTTAACTAATTGTAAACTTCTCATTTATTTGTCACCTCTTTGATTAATATTAAAGTACGTATCACGAAGCGAACTTTTTCTTGTTTCAATATACTTAGGATATAAATCTTTTTGTGCTAAAGATTTGAGTAATTGTTTATAATCTTTTTGTGCTTTAATCATTATTTCTCCACTATCTTTGTGTGATTGAAGCACGTTAAAATGTTCTGTTAAATAGTCTAGTGCTGTATTAAATTCACTAACTTCAAATTTAATCGATGTATGATCTTGTGCACTACCATCTTTCATATTGACATCTTGTACAAAATTTCCATCACGTAGAAAGACAGCTCTATCACAAATCAATTCAATATCTTCCAATTTATGACTTGAAATTAGAATTTTCATTTCTAAATCATTCACTAATGATTGAATAGTCTCTAATACATCAATTGAGCCATCTGGATCCATACCGTTTGTCGGTTCATCAAGAATTAGATATTTGGGTTTGTTCATTAATGAAACTGCTATCGCAAGTTTTTGTTTCATACCCATTGAATACTTTTTTACTTTTTTCTTAATGTATGGTCTCATACCAAATGCGTCAATGATTTTATCTGTATATTCTTTGTCGAAACCTTTGCCTAGAACTTGAGCAAATAATTTCAAGTTATTTAATCCTGTTTTATTATCATATAATTTCGGATGTTCAATAAGATAGCCAACGTTCTCGTTATCATTTAATTGAACTTTCCCTTTAAAATTAATAATATTGCCATTCATGACTTTCATTAATGTTGTTTTACCAACACCATTTTTACCAATTAAACCTACAATTTTGCTATTTCCAAAATCAAAATTGATATTATCTAAAACATTGTTATCTCCATATGTTTTTGTAATATTTTCTAATTTCATATAGGCCCTCCTTTATTTTCACGATGAATTATACGTCTTAATTGAATCAAATAATTTATAACCATCCAAACAATACTTAAGCTTAATAAACCATAATTGTAATATATGCCAAAGATATTATAAGAAATATGATGATGAAAAACGAATGCATTAATTAGTGTAAAAACCATTGTAATAGCGAATGGAAAAACTAACATCATTATCAAGATATAAGGTGCATATGATATCCCTTCGCGTTTCTTTTCAGTATTCCTACTAAATGCAATTGGAATACTTAAAAAGTTTACAAATATAAAAGCAATCGCAGTTGAGTATCTTAAATCCCCAAAATCAATATTAGAAGATTGAAAATTGTACAAAGCGATAATAACACCACCAAAAAGTGTTAATACGATACAGGTAAGGTAATTCGCATTAAGCATGTCTTTTTTAGAGACAGGTAAACTTTCGTAAAACAAATATGAACTTTTACCTCCTAATCTTCTATGTAGTCTAAACAAGTGTCCAGAGTCTAATATGCTAACCGCCATTAATGTGATTGCAATCGGTGCATAGAATAAAAAATAAAGTTCTGTTTTAGAAAATACGAAAGCATATAACGGATTTAATAGAAGTAATAAGATATAAATGGCAATCGTTATACTCCTACATTTAAAATTTCTAATTAGTAATTGTTTCATTTTATCAACCTACTTTGCTGAAAATCCTGTTGATTGTCATTACTTTTAGACTTTTCGATGTAGATCATAAGTTCTTCAATCGTAGGTTGTTTAATATTAACTTTTTTTCCGAACAATTCTTTAAACACTTGTGCCTGTTTAGTAAAACCAACAAAACCTGTCGACTTCACTTCTTTATAAAGGAACAAGCGATTTAATTCCTCGTCTAAATCTTGATTATCACCTTGTACAATTGAGTATTGTTCTTGAAGTTGATGACGAAAACCTTGCATAATAATTTCTCCATCTTTTATATGTACAAGATAGTCAGCAATTTTCTCTAAATCCGAAATAATATGGGTTGAAATAAATAAAGTCTTATGTTCGTCGAGTAATTCACTTTGTAAAATTTCTAACACTTCATTACGAACAATAGGGTCTAACCCCGCAGTTGGTTCGTCTAATATAAACAATTCAGCATGGTGACTCAAAGCTAGTGCTAAAGACAATTTCATTTTCATACCTGTAGAAAAATGTTTTATTTTTTCATTGAAAGGTAAATTGAATTTTTCTAAATAATTTTTAAATGCTTGTGAGTCCCAATCGGTATAAAATGGTGAAACCATTTTTTCAAGTTTTTTTGCAGTCCATTGTTGGTTAAAATAAACTTCTGAATAAACAAAACCTATTTTATTTTTTATCCATTTCGGTTTGTTTGCTATTTGTTCACCAAATATTGATATATGACCATGATTAGGTTCTATAATATCCATTATCATACGAATTATCGTTGTTTTCCCTGCCCCATTAGCCCCAATGAATCCAGTTACAAATCCTTGAGGAATACTGAATGAAAGATTGTTTATTGAAAATGCACTACTTTGTAACGAGACATCTTTTACTTCAATGACATTCATTCTTCTTCCTCCTCATAAATTAAAGCTAGTATTTCTTTTAATTCCTTGAGAGGCATATCTATTGTTTTTGCTTCTTTAATCATTAATCGAGCAAGATTTTCAATTACAAAGAATTGCTTTTCTTTTAATATGGAACTATCTTGTTCTTTAACAAATGTACCTTTTCCTCGAACAGTTGTTACGAATCCTTCTTTCTCAAGATCTTCATAAGCTCTTTTAGTTGTAATTAAACTCACCTGTAAATCCTTTGCAAGCTCACGCATCGAAGGTAAGTGGCTACCAGCTTCAACATAACCCTTTAAAATATTCTCTTTTATTTGTTGTTTGATTTGTTCATAAATGGGTTGTTCACTGGTGTTCTTCAATATAATTTTCATTGATGTCCCCCTTTAATAACTGTATATAAATAATATACACACTATATACACGTTTGTAAAGGAAATAATGTAAACACTTATAATTATTGGTATTAAAGATACAAATTGTATATACATTATAGATACAATTATTTTTAAAAATAAAACTCTATATCTAACGTCAAACGCTAGTATAGAGTTTAAAAATGTTATTTTCTGTTTTTCTTTCTATCATTATTACGATTAATAAAAGCACATATGATAAACATAATTGCTGCTAATAATAATTTAACACCTTGATTCTCGTGTCCTGTAGCCTGTAAATAATATCCAATAAGAAATAAGATAATTGCCAAACTAACGAAAATCTTAGTTAAATGTTTCATCATAATCAACACCTCAATACATGTATTATAACAAATTAAAATTATAAATTTGCTTACTAAATACATTTAAAATTGAAAATATTAATCCATGTGTTACAATTTAATTGTATCCACGAATTACATTACACAACCCCTAACTTGTAACGGCAAGTTAGGGGTTTTTGTGTATGGTCATCTATTTATCTTTACACTTAGATTCTAACCAAACACGAAATATAACGAGTATACCACCCGAAATTAATGTCACCATACCATCTAATAGCCACGACATTACACTACACCTCCAAATGAAAAGTGTCATATCTTATGATGACCTGACATTATTCTAACATAAAATACGAACAAATGTTCGCATTTTTTAAAAACTCAATTCTCAATTCTATGTAATCATTATAAGAACACTTTATCTTTAAGTGATTTAAAGATAATATATTATTAAACACTAAAATAAAGTGAGGTTAAATAAATGAACCCATTAGCACAAAATTTAAATAATCAACTTGTTGATCATTGTCCAGAAATATTAAGTATGCTATCAAATTTAGGTCAATCAATGTATTATCCAAAAGGCATTTTATCTCAATCTGCTGATGCTAAAAAAACTAAATATAACGCTACAATTGGAATGGCTACTAATAAAAACGGGAAAATGTATGCTGATACTTTATTTGATGTCTATAATCATTTATCTCCAGATGAAGTCTTTCCGTACGCCCCACCTCAAGGATTAGAAGCTTTAAGAGATTTATGGCAAGACAAAATGCTAAAAGAAAACCCTGATTTATCGAAAGAGACAATTACTAGACCTATTGTCACTAATGCGTTAACTCATGGGTTATCTTTAATTGCTGATTTATTTGTAGAGAGTGGAGATACTGTTTTAGTACCAACACATAATTGGGGTAACTACAAATTAATTTATGAAACACGTCATTCTGCAAATATTGAGACATATTCAATCTTTAACCAAGAAGGACATTACACAACAAATGATTTAGTTACTACTTTAGAAAATTTCAATCAAGACAAAGTCATTTTAATTTTAAATTATCCAAACAACCCTACCGGCTATACACCGAACAATGATGAAGTTACAACTATAGTTTCAGCGGTTCGTTCACTAGCTGAAAAAGGAACAAAAGTGATAGCTGTAGTAGATGATGCATATTATGGTTTATTCTATGAAGATGTTTATCGTCAGTCTATTTTTACTGCACTAAATCAAATTGAATCAAGCAATATTTTACCAATTCGTTTAGATGGTGCTACTAAAGAATTCTTTGCGTGGGGGCTACGTGTTGGTTTCCTTACATTTGGATTAAATAATAATGTTGCTAAAGAAGTGCTAGAAGCGAAAGTTAAAGGTTTAATAAGAAGTAATATTTCAAGTGGACCAATGCCTTCTCAAAGTGCTATTAAATACGTTTTAGAAAATAATGATGAATTTGATAAAGAAATCCAACAAAATATAGATACATTACAAGAAAGATATGAAGTTACAAAAACTGTTGTTTATGACGATAAATACAAAAATCATTGGCAAGCCTATGATTTCAATTCTGGTTATTTCATGGCAGTCAAAGTCAATGGAGTAAATCCTGAAGAACTACGTACGCATTTAATTAACGAATATTCAATCGGTATTATAGCGTTAAATGACTCAGATATCCGTATTGCTTTCAGTTGCATTGAAAAAGATGACATCCCACATGTTTTTGAATCAATCGCAAAAGCAATCGATGATTTAAAGTAAGAGATTGATATAAATAAAAAAAGTAATTAGGATGACATTGAAGAAGTATTTATATTCGATTTATTCAATCTATCGAAATTAAAAATAACTCGAAAGCTGTGATATAAATGGTAATTATTTTTTCAATATTGCTTATTATTACATTAATCTCCACTTCGTATTATTTGTATCTTTACGCTTTTACTTCGAAAGGACATGTACCCAAAAATTTATATTTGTTCATAGTATCACTCATCCTATTTATCTTATTTGGAGCATGGTTATTAGATTTATTATAAATTTTCGGATTATAGTTCTTAATTAAAAGACGAGTCTTGGGTTTAATTCCTAGACTCGTCTTTATTTTAGATAATATGGTTTTTCAAATTGTTATAATCTTTCGAAAGTTAAGTTATCTTTATATTTCTGTTTCTTCCATTTTCTAATTTCAGTTCTAAATGACTTAAATGGTGCTACGATGTTAATGTGAATCCATTTCCAAACTGGCCATTTGGAAGGCGTTGATGAAGCCCATTGCCTTTTCCGCTCTCAAATAATGTTACATTATCTAAACTTTTAATTAAATTAATAATGCTATCTACTTCCTTATTGAACTGATTAATAAGTTGTTCTAATGTGTAGTTTGAGTACGTTTTATAGAATTCTTGATATAATCCTCCTAAATTATTCCACTTATAGTCAGGACTTGGGGTTACAACTGGTATATTTTTTATTATCATTCTCCCACGATTGAATTAAATTTAACCATCCAAGCTGGTATGCGATCATCTGTGCAGGTGTTCTATCGACACCAATTTTATATACATCCTTATCTGATTCTGATACATCACTAAATTCATTAATAAAAAGTTCAGCCCTCTTACTAATTTCAAATATTAAATCATCTTTATTTGAATAAGTATGCATGTTATCACCGCCTAACATTTATATATTTATTATATAATATTTCATTAAATTAAAATATGTATTTATCAACTATATTAGAACTTAAATTATTGGTATATTTATTGTTAAAAAGCTTCACCCCCACTAAAACCAATTATATAATAAAATTTCTTTTTTAATTTACTTCTTAAATTTTCTATTGTGATAGGATTTGTGAACCAATAAACCTCCGCTTTGTAAGAAATAACAAGTCAATGCTTAGTAGCATTAATGTTTTCCTTGTATTTGATTTTTCAAAATCAAAATTACTATTTTTTCAATAATATTCTTAATATAGGGCTTCAGTTTATTAATCTCATCTTATTTCCTACAAACATTATACAAAAACCTTATTTATAGACATAATATGTCCTTTCTATTTGTTAATTTGTATTGAGTACCGCTTAAAAAAGTGGTTTTTAATAATTATCAAGGAGGAAATCTAAAGTTTTAGTAACATCAGTATTAGCCGGAACATTATTATTTACAGGGGTCGGAGCAAGTCAACATGTACATGCTACTGATAGCGTAGTAAATGCTAACAATGCTACTAATATCGCTGTTGAAGTTATGAATAAAAATGGTAAGGATGGCCCTAGATTAGAAAATTATTATGATGTAGAAAATAAAGGAAATTACTATTTTAGTTCAGTATGGAAATAAATCTGGTGCTGGAACTGGAGCTATAAGGGTTTATAAAAACGGTGATATAACTAAAGAGAGTGGATACAATGCTACTATTGACAAAGGTAACTTTACTTATATTGGTAAATATGAAATGGACAAATCTTTGAATAGCCAAAAGCTATCTAACGATAATTATCAATCAGTTCAAAATACTACTAACAAAACTACATCAACTTGATGACATCAGTAATATAACAAATGAAAATAACATTTCATTAAACGAATCTAAATCAACTAGTAAATCTTTATCAGAAACAGGTAAGCAATCTAATTATGGTTTAATTTCAATTGTCGCTTCTATATTATTTGCAGCTGGTTCATTAATAGCATATGGGAGAGTTTCTAAAACTAATTAATTATTATCATAAGATATTAACAATACTTATTCGGGGGATCATTTATAAAACGTAAATTAATTTATTTTATCTCAATTACTTGCTTGGTATTATTACTTGCTGCATGTGGTAATGAACTAAAAAAAGGAAAATATAATTTTGCACAGAGTAGTGGTATTGACTATTTAAATGTCGACATGGTTTTAGAAGTTCCAAAAGATAATGCCAATACAGCTAAATTAACATATGGTGGCGAAACATTAAAACTTACAATAAAAGGTGGAAAAATGATATTTACTGATGGTAATGATAAAGAAAGTATAAATTATAAAGTTGAAGAAAATGGCGAAACTATCAAATTAGATGGCGGAGGAGGTCATAATGCTATATTTAGAAAGCAATAATCACCCAAAAATCCTTTAAATTTGTTTCAAAGCCATTTTTACTTGTTTTTTTAGTCGTATTTTAGATAACATTATTAAGTAAAACTTAAAAATATCGAACCTTCATATGAACAATAAAAGGGTAGCTACTTCAGCTACCCTTTTCATACTCTATCATAATATATATCGTTTTACATCATACCTGGCATGCCACCCATACCTTGATTATCATTATTATCTGGTTCAGGGATAGTTGCAACTACTGCTTCTGTAGTTAAGAACATCGCAGCAACACTTGCCGCATGTTGTAAAGCTGAGCGTGTAACTTTAGTTGGGTCTACAATACCTTCTTCAAGCATGTTTACCCATTCATTTGTCGCAGCGTTAAATCCAACACCTGCATCTGCATGTTTTAATCTTTCAACAATAACTGAACCTTCTAGCCCAGCATTTTCAGCGATTTGACGTACAGGTGCAGATAAAGCTTTAAGTACGATGTTAACACCTGTTGCAACATCACCTTCAGCTTCGATTTCATCTACTTTATTATAAATATTTACTAATGCAGTACCACCACCAGCAACAATACCTTCTTCAACTGCAGCACGTGTAGAGTTTAAGGCATCTTCAATACGTAATTTACGTTCTTTCAATTCAGTTTCAGATGCAGCCCCTACTTTAATGACTGCAACGCCACCAGCTAATTTAGCTAAACGTTCTTGTAATTTCTCTCTATCAAAGTCAGAATCAGTTTCTTCAATTTGTGCTTTAATTTGACTCACACGAGCATCAATACTATTGTCATCTCCATCGCCATCGACAACTGTAGTATTATCTTTTGTAACTTCAACTTTATTAGCACTACCTAACATATCGATTGAAGCATCTTTTAATTCTAAACCTAAGTCATCTGTAATAACTGTAGCTCCAGTTAAAATAGCTAAGTCTTCTAACATTGCTTTACGTCTATCACCAAATCCAGGTGCTTTTACTGCAACTGCAGTAAATGTTCCACGCATACGGTTTAATACGATATTTGTTAAAGCGTCTCCTTCAACTTCGTCTGCTACAATTAAGATTGGACGACTAGATTGAACAACTTGTTCTAATAAAGGTAAGATATCTTGGAATGAAGAGATTTTTTTATCTGTTACTAAAATATATGGTCTTTCTAACTCAGCAATCATTTTATCTGAATCTGTAACCATGTATGGTGATTGATACCCTCTATCAAATTGCATACCTTCAACAACTTCTAATTGGGTATCTAGTCCGTTTGATTCTTCAATGGTAATAACACCATCATTACCAACTTTATCCATTGCTTCAGAAATGTATTTACCAATTTCTTCATCTGCTGCAGAAATTGCACCTACTTGTGCGATTTCATTTTTATTTTCAACTTTTTGAGAAATATCGTGTAGAGCTTGAACAGCTACTCTTACTGCTTTATCAATACCCTCACGTAATCCTACTGGGTTAGCACCACTTGTTACATTCTTTAATCCTTCTTGAATCATTGCTTGTGCTAATACAGTTGCAGTTGTTGTACCATCACCAGCAATTTCGTTTGTTTTATTAGCAACTTCTTGAACTAATTTAGCTCCCATATTTTCATAAGGATCTTCTAATTCAATCTCTTTAGCAATTGTGACACCATCATTTGTAATTAATGGTGCTACATATTCTTTATCTAATACAACGTTACGTCCTTTAGGTCCGATTGTAACTTTAACGGCGTTAGCTAATTTATCGACACCACGTAACATAGCTTGTCTTGCATCTTCAGAAAATTTAAGGTCTTTAGCCATTGATTATACCTCCATTGTTTAAAATAGTTTATTATTACTTATTAATTATTATTTATAAATTTTAGCCTTCAATTATTGCAAGTAAATCTTCAACATTTAAAATTAAGTATGTTTCATCTCCACGTTTAACTTCTGAGCCAGCGTATTCTTGGAATACTACTCGATCTCCTTCTTTAACCTCTGGAGCAACCTTTTCACCATTGTCTAAAACTCGTCCAGTTCCAACAGCTACTACTATACCTTCGTTAGACTTTTCTTTTGCACTGTCAGTAAGTACAATGCCACTTTTAGTTGTTTGTTCTTGTTCTTTGCGTTCAATAATCACACGATTTCCTAATGGTTTAAGCATGATCGTTCCTCCTTAACAGGTTCCTTTTTAGCACTTAAATATAATGAGTGCTAATCTATATTTTATATTAATCAAATTTGGTCAATTTTTCAAGCGAAAGGTTATCTATATTTTGTATAACTCACAATTTTGCGATAAACTAACTAATGTTGATTAATTTTTTTGGAGGAATAGTATGAGGAGAATTTGGGTAGCATTTCTTACCATTGTTATTTATGGATTAGCACAGTTTTTACCCTTACTTGCACAGCAATTACCTTTCTTTAAAGATTTAAAAGGGATGGAACTAGCTAAAGCAGGCGTATACACTCAAGTTATTTTATTTGTAATAGCAGCATTATTAATAATTTGGTTAAATAGTATTATCAAAAATCCAACAACACTGGAGCGAGGTTATAAAGAACCTAAACGCTACATTTTACCTTGGGCTTTATTAGGATTTGTTGTCGTGATGATTTATCAAATGGTAGCTAGTCTAATCACTATGTGGTTAGTTGGACAACCACAGCAAAGTCCAAATACTGAGAGAATTATGGCAATTGCAAAACAGCTTCCAGTTTTCATATTATTAATCTCAATAGTTGGCCCAATTCTAGAGGAATACATATTTAGAAAAGTTATATTTGGTGAAATCTATAATAAAATTAAAGGAAATCGAATTGTTGCGTTCTTAATCGCTTCAATAGTAAGTTCAATTTTATTTGCGATAGCACATAACGATGTTAAATTTTTCTTCATATATTTTGGTATGGGTATGTTATTCTCTCTTGCTTATGTTTTAACTAGACGTATTGCGGTTCCAATTATCATTCATATGTTACAAAATGGTTTTGTAGTGGCAGTCCAATTTTTCTTTGGTGACACAGTTAAACATTTACAAGAACAAAGTAATTTTATAATTCATTTTCTATTTTAATAAATGAACGCATCTATTAATCTCATCATTTTAAATGACAATAATAGATGCGTTTTCTATTTTAGTTTTTAATTTTCCTATAAATAAACCTACCTGTAACACCTACGAAAATCATAATTATAGATGTAATTAAAGCAATATTTATGTTTTTATATTTGTCTTTATTTTCCGCTTCTTTACTTTTTTCATTGGTATCTATAATTTTATCATCATCATGGCTCTGTATATCTGCATCCTCTTTTTTATCTCTATCACTTGGCTTTTTCAATTCAGGCATAGATCCAATTTCCCCAGTTATAAGTGCCAATACTTGCTCATCTAAATTTTTATAATACTTTTTCGAATTCAAAGGGTTAAAATATTCAAATCTGAAATAGTTAGAACCTTTTTGTAAATAATCTAAGTATTCATTATTAAATGATTGTTTTCGGAAAAGCCTGTAAAAATCTTGATTCGAGATATACTCATTATTATTCCTCAACCGGTTTACCTGATTTATAATATATGGATTGTATTTATATGAACCAGTTGCTAAACTATTTAATCTATTTAATAGCATTGACTTGCTATAAACCGGAACTTCACTTTGCATATTGTCATTATTTGAATAAGTTTCAATATGACTTTGTCGATGATTTTGTTGTAAGTTATCGCCATAGTGCCATTGGTTAGTATTAGACCCACTCATAATTGATTGATTTTGATTTCTGTTAGAATGAGATGTCGAGTTGCCATTATTCTTATGTGGGAAAATTTGATGGATTATTGAATCAGATACAGTGTTGTTATGACGGTTAGAACCAGTTGATTGGTTTCCATTTGTTGAACCATTATTATTAAAAACGGGTTTATTAGGTTTTACTGTATCATTGATACTTGAGTGTCCTGAATGATTGCCAGGATAGTTACTATTATTATTTGAATTGCTATTGGAATTATTTTGCGAACCATTATTTGATCCAGAATTTGAATGATTATCACCTTGATTTGAACCAGAATTCCCATCATGTTTAGGTGGTTGCTGATGATTGCCACTGTCTCCTGGTTTATTTCCTCCATCATCTTGCTCGCCTGAGTCATTATTCCCTGGATTGTTTCCATTGTCTGGTTTACCTGAATCATTATCTCCTGGTTGTTCTCCGTCATCCGGGTTGCCTGAATCATTATCTCCTGGTTGTTCTCCGTCATCCGGGTTGCCTGATGAGTCATTATCTCCTGGTTGTTTTCCATCACCTGGGTTGCTTGATGAATCATTGTCTCCTGGTTGCTCTCCGTCATCCGGGTTGCCTGAATCATTATCTCCTGGCTGCTTTCCGTCATCTGGATTGCTTGATGAATCATTATCTCCTGGTTGCTCTCCATCATTCGGATTGATTGTATCATTGTCTCCTGGTTGCTCTCCGTCATCCGGGTTGCCTGAATCATTATCTCCTGGCTGCTTTCCGTCATCTGGATTGCTTGATGAATCATTATCTCCTGGTTGCTCTCCATCATTCGGATTGATTGTATCATTGTCTCCTGGTTGCTCTCCGTCATCCGGGTTGCCTGAATCATTATCTCCT
>ERZ1023420.35-NODE-35-length-81494-cov-20.420609_pt1 | contig 81494 bp, 85 predicted proteins | sample MGYA00380512_ERZ1023420 | MGnify/ENA primary metagenome ERZ1023420 (study PRJEB33173, sample SAMEA4830390) | metagenome | study: EMG produced TPA metagenomics assembly of the PRJEB25223 data set... | reverse complement strand
AAGATAAACAGTCAGCCGAAGATCCAGATAAACAAAATGGAAAAGAAGATAAACAATCAACAGAAGATCCAGATAAGCAAAATAATCAAGATGGCAGTGATGGAGAAACAGGAGATTCAGAGGATTCCAATAACCAAGGTGGAGGGAGCAAAGAACCGAACCACTCAGGCGGTAGTGGTGGCGGATCAGGTAAGCCAGACAACTCAAATGAAGATGGTGGAGGGAGCAAAGAACCGAACCACTCAGGCGGTAGTGGTGGTGGATCAGGTAAGCCAGACAACTCAAATGAAGATGGCGGAGGAAGCGAAGAACCGAACCACTCAGGCGGTAGTGGTGGCGGATCAGGTAAGCCAGACAACTCAAATAAAGATGGCGGAGGAAGCGAAGAACCGAACCACTCAGGCGGTAGTGGTGGCGGATTAGGTAAGCCAGACAACTCAAATGAAGATGGTGGAGGGAGCGAAGAACCACAACAACCAAATGGCAGTGGTGGTGGATCAGGAAAACCACAAAAACCCAATAACCATGGTGAAGGAAATGGAAAGCCAGAACAGCCAAACAAGGGCAATGGAACTACTGAAAAGCCAGAGAAACCTAATAATTCAGGTGGCAACGCTTATACACCAAGTAATTCAAATAAATCTAGTAATGAGACTGGCAACGCATCGAGCACAGAAACAAATAATCGTGACAGTGTAAATAGAACACATCGCTCAAGTACGCAAAATGATTCAAATAGTCAATCAAATAATGGGGAAAATAGCTCGAATTCGAATAATATAGATCAGCCGTCTATGAATCAAACAACAGAAAATAACCAAAATAGGGAATCGAATGAACACCAATTAATGAATCGATTTAATCAAATGACAACCGGTTCTTTTAAATACAATCCATTTGTATTAAATCAAGTTAAACAATTAGGTAGTAATAAAGAACAAGTTTCTGATAGTGAAATTTCCGCAGTTTTAAAAAAACAAAATTTTGCGGATAATGCATTTTTAAATGAATTACAAAAAGATACAAATTATTTTAAATTCCAATATTTTAATCCATTGAAATCAAGAGATTATTATAAAAATTTAGATAAACAAGTATTGGCTTTGATTACTGGTGATATTGGTTCTATGCCAGATTTGAAAAAACCAGAGAATAAAAATACTACAGGTAAATATGAATATCATACAAGTAGTGATGAAGAAATGACACATACGAAAGATAAAGAAGCCAGTGATACGATTCAAATGAAATTTGAAAGAACTTTATTTGCTTTAATCACAGCAATGCTTATTATTTTTGTTGGTGTGGTTATTGGCTACTTTGTTAGACGCAAGAATGACAAATTAAAATAAAAACAATAAAAGGGAAGTACGTACTAAATGAATCATACGTACTTCCCTTTATATATTTACATTATTAAAAATAAAAGATTAAATATGAATGATGTTGATTCTTGTAGCTCTTTTATTTTTTCTGGTCCAATAAGTACTTGTATGATGACAACAAATCCATTTTGCATCATGTGCACTAAGATAGGGACCCAAATTCGTTTGGTATATACGTATAATGCAGCAAAAATGAAGCCCATACCAAAATAAATTATAAAAAATGATGGATCTGCGTGTGCTGCACTAAATATGATGGAACTTACAATGGCAGCAATTAAAAATTTTATCGTTTTATTTGCATTAATTAAATTGTAAATTTCACCAAAAATAACTTTTCTAAAAACAAACTCTTCAAGTATTGGTCCTACAATTGAAATTAATATGATAAATAGGGGTATTTCTTGTGCAACTTTCATCAGTCGCTCAGTATTTGGACTTGATTGAGGTGCACCAAATACGTACATATTAATCATGCCTGCAAGTATCTGATAAATCATAACAACGAAATAACCAACAATTGCCCAAACAATAACGTAACGTTTCTTTTCTTTTGCTTGTTGCTCTAATCGGGTAGGATTAGAAATAAAGTTATTGATTATAATTATTAAAATAGCAGCTATTATAAATAAACCAACTTGTGTGTATATGTTAGCAAAGACAAGTTCCTTGCTACTTAGATTGTTAAATAGGCCAGCCATATGTAATAAAATAACACCAAATTGTGCTAAACCATAAATAACTAATGTCAATATGGATACCCATAAACGAGACATAATGAACCTCCAAAAATTAAATGATACTTTATTTTATCGCAAAATCATCGTTTGTACAAAATTAAGAGGATAATGGTTTTAACTTGAAAAGTTGACTAAATTTGATTATTATAGAAAGTACATTAGCACTCATTAACTTAAAGTGCTAACATTTAAACTTTTGAGGAGGAACGAAAAATGTTAAAGCCATTAGGTAACCGAGTAATTATTCAAAAATCAGAACAAGAGCAAACAACTAAAAGTGGTATCGTATTAACTGATAGCGCTAAAGAGAAATCCAACGAAGGTACGATAATTGCAGTAGGTGCAGGACGTATTTTAAAAGATGGTTCTCGTGTTGCTCCTGAAGTAAACGAAGGCGACAAAGTAGTATTCCAACAATATGCTGGAACTGAAGTTAAACGAGGAGACGAAACATATTTAATCGTTAATGAAGAAGATATTTTAGCAATAATTGAATCTTAATATAAAAAAATTTTAAAAATAAACAATAATTATCATAGAAACAACATGGAGGTATATAAAATATGGCGAAAGATTTAAAATTCTCTGAAGATGCACGTCAATCAATGCTAAGAGGTGTAGATAAATTAGCAAATGCCGTTAAAGTTACAATCGGTCCTAAGGGGCGTAATGTTGTATTAGATAAAGAATATACATCACCACTCATCACTAATGATGGTGTTACAATTGCTAAAGAAATTGAATTAGAAGATCCTTATGAAAATATGGGTGCGAAACTAGTTCAAGAAGTAGCAAATAAAACAAATGAAATTGCTGGTGACGGTACGACAACAGCAACAGTGCTAGCACAAGCTATGATTCAAGAAGGTTTGAAAAACGTAACAAGTGGTGCAAATCCTGTTGGTTTAAGACAAGGTATTGATAAAGCTGTAGAAGTAGCAATTGAGGCATTACATGAAATTTCACAAAATGTAGATAATAAAAATGAAATTGCACAAGTTGGTTCTATTTCAGCTGCAGATGAAGAAATTGGTAAATACATTTCTGAAGCAATGGAAAAAGTAGGTAACGATGGTGTCATCACTATTGAAGAGTCTAGTGGTTTTAATACAGAATTAGAAGTAGTAGAAGGTATGCAATTTGACCGAGGTTATCAATCACCATATATGGTGACTGACTCAGATAAAATGGTCGCTGATCTTGAAAGACCATATATTTTAATTACTGATAAAAAGATTTCATCATTCCAAGACATCTTACCGTTATTAGAACAAGTCGTACAATCAAATCGTCCTATCTTAATTGTTGCTGATGACGTTGAAGGCGATGCATTAACTAATATCGTGCTTAACCGTATGCGTGGCACATTTACTGCTGTTGCAGTGAAAGCACCAGGATTTGGCGATCGTCGTAAAGCAATGTTAGAAGATTTAGCTATCTTAACAGGTGCACAAGTAATTACGGATGACTTAGGTTTAGAATTAAAAGAAGCGACTATGGATATGTTAGGTACTGCAAATAAAGCTGAAATTACGAAAGACAACACAACAGTTGTTGACGGTGATGGAGATCAAAACAGTATCGATGCACGTGTGAGCCAAATTAAAGCTCAAATTGAAGAAACTGATTCTGAATTTGACAAAGAAAAATTACAAGAGCGCTTAGCTAAATTAGCTGGTGGCGTTGCAGTAATTAAAGTTGGTGCAGCAAGTGAAACAGAATTAAAAGAACGTAAATTACGTATTGAAGATGCATTAAACTCTACTAGAGCTGCAGTTGAAGAAGGTATTGTAGCTGGTGGTGGTACTGCATTTATGAATATTTATGAAAAAGTAGCTAAAATTGAAGCAGAAGGCGACATTGCTACTGGTATTAATATTGTCTTAAAAGCTTTAGAAGCACCAGTTCGTCAAATTGCTGAAAATGCTGGACTAGAAGGTTCAATTATTGTTGAACGACTAAAGAATGCTGATATAGGTATTGGTTTTAATGCTGCGACAAATGAATGGGTGAATATGTTAGAAGCAGGTATCGTAGATCCAACGAAAGTGACACGTTCATCACTTCAACATGCTGCAAGTGTGGCAGCTATGTTCCTTACTACAGAAGCAGTTGTTGCTAATATTCCAGAAGAAAGTAACAATGATGCACAAGCAGGTATGGGTGGCATGCCAGGTATGATGTAAAATAGCATTCAAACACTGATTTGAAGGCATTTAAAAGTCATGAATAACATCATATTGACATAAAAATTTAAAATAATTCATTAGAGACGTTTTCCATTAGGGCACTCAACCCTTTGGAAAGCGTCTTTTTAGTTTCCTAATTGTTATTTGAAACGGACGTTGATTATTTTCGGTTAATCCTTGTGATATAATTGTCCATGTATTTCAATAATACTAAATCAATATCAATTAAAATGATGTCGTGCATGTGTCTGTGTTGCATTGAAAAGTAATTAGTTAGATAATTATATATATAATGATTACATAGGGTGAATATAGATGAATGAAATTTTTGTTTTTATAATAGAAACGAATGATGGGAATGTATTTCGCGAGTATGTAGAAAATGTTTTAGAAATCGATGAAAGATTAGCTTTGGAACGATTTGAAAAAGCAATTAGAAAACATCGTTATTTTTATTTAAAAGATAGTGGCAGATATATAAATGTTAGTCATATAATATCAATAAAAGTAGAAATAATGTAAAACTCATCCATTTTTAACTAACCTTTGTATGTTTATTGATAACTATCATTTAACTTTAAAATTTTAATGTATTATTTTATTTATGCTTTCCATAAGTTTTACACTTTTGGGAAGCGTTTTTAGTTTGAATAATGATTTATGGTGTGATTGTTTCATATGTTAAAATAAAACCAAATGATTATTAGGAGCGACGTAATGACTAGAAAAACAACTTTTTTAAAAGCGATTGACCAACTTTATGAAACCGCACACTTATTAAATCAATATGAAAATATACCGAGAAAATATGGTACAGATGATGAATTGTATATGGTCGAAGCACATATGATTAATCTGATTGGTGTCAATAAGGTAATGAATATATCTGAAATTGCTAAACAAATGAATAGAACTAAAAGCGCGGCTTCACAAAAAATAACAAGGCTTGTTCAAAAAGGCTTAGTTGTTAAAAATAAAAGTACACATAGTTCTAGAGAAGTCAGTATCGAATTAACTGATAAAGGCGAAAAAGTATTTCAATATCATCAGGCATTAGATAGTAACGTTTATAACACTTATTTAGAAAAACTAGAAACATATGATACTAAAGATTTTGAAAACATTGAGCATTTTTTAAACATGATAAGTGAAAACTTAAATTATTTAATAAATGATACACGAAATCATTAACCTATATATTAAAAGTAGACACTACAATTAATCCAAATTTTTAACCAAATTAAACTATTGTATGCCGCCATGTTTTGATTCAGAAACGCCATAATTTATATAGCCATATTGTTCGTAAAAAGAAATCAAAGAAGCTTTGCAAGTTAATGTTATACCTTGACGTTCATGTTCTATTGCAAGATGTTCTAAATGATCCAATAATTTTCCTGCAAGACCTTGGTTTCTATAACTTTCACCTACAACCAGCCCTAAAATAGCGATATAGCCGCCATGGGGAGGGTTCTTTGTAGTTTCATCAAATAAATCATCAGTGATAAAAGCTTGATTAATAACAGGACCATTGACATAGCCAGCGATTTCACCATCATATTCTGCTACGATAAATGTATCTTTGATAACATTAATTCTATTAATAAGTGCTTCTTTTGAAGCGGCTTCAGATGAAAAACCCTTATTCTCAATTTGTAAAATAGTATTCAAGTCACGCATAGCCACAGTTCTGAAATGATACATTAATGATTCCTCACTTTATTTTTGAATTTTTGAAATTAAAAATAGTTTAGCACCTTAACTATTTTCCGTCAAATATTAAAAATATGTATAGAAATTTGGTTATATAACAAATATTAAGTGTCAATGAGTCGTATCGTTCATATTAAGAAAATAAAATTTCAATATATAAGATAAGGAATTACATTTGTTATATGAATAATTTTTTAACGATTTGGGTAAAGTAAGTAGGTATAATTAGTAACGGTTCTTATACAAGTGTGATAAGTTTCTAATATTTTATAAGAAAAGGAGCTAAATTATGACAAAACCAACAGTGTATGAGGTTCTTGATTCAGGAGTGAATTATCTGTTATCAGGTTACGATAATTGGAGTAATGAACAGGTATTAGACGATAAAATTGACGCTTTTCCTAATACAATTCACTGGCAATATGGGCATGTGCTAACGATTTTTGAAAGTGTATTGTCATTATGTGAACAAAATGAAGTTGATATTGCTAAGTATACAAATTTATTTGGATATGGTTCTTCACCTGAAAAATGGGGAGATAGTGACGTACCTACAATTGATGAAATATTTAAACACATTAGAACATTACCTGAACGTGCTCGCAAACTTACAGATGAACAATTAGAACAAGAGCTTACTGAAACAATAGCTGGTTGTAGTACATTAAATGAATTATTAGTTCTCAATGCGATTCATATTCCGTTACACGCTGGAAAAATAGAAGAAATGTCGCGTGTACTTAAACAACAACAATAAAAAAATGGAGCGTGTCTGATGTGACATGCTCCATTTTTTTAACTATATTATTTTTGTAACTCAGCAATAGCTTTTGCAATAGAATCAAATACATGTGGAATATCATCTTTTTCAACACAACTAAATGCAATTCTAATATCAGTATCGTTAAGTGCGATGATACCGATAGAATAGTTATTGATAAGATGAAGTCGTAATTGTTCAGGATCTACATCATAAACTTTTAAAGCCATGAAATAACCAGAATTAAAGTCGTAAGCTTTCCAGTAGGATGCATATTGTGGGTCATAAACCACTGCTTTTGTAACTTCATATCTCGCTTGTAGCGTATCAATATTTTCTTGAATCTCTTTGTCGAAAGTTTCAGGATGCTCTAATACATATTTCACTGCACTTTGTGAAGGCATAGGTCCGCTAGATATATTACTTCTGATTAGTCCTTTAACTTTTGCTTCTAGGACTTGTTTTGTTGTTTCATTGGATACACCAAAGCTCATAAAACCTACACGTAATCCCCAAGCGAAGAACTCTTTCGTTGCACCATCTAATCTGATAGGTAATAAATTATCTAAATGCAAGTTTGTTAGTGCAGTAAATAATGATTGTTTATAAACATCTTCATAGAATAAGCCGTAATAAGCATCATCTACTAAAGCAATTACATTGGTACCACGTTTAGCTAATGCTTGAATTGTTTCAACAATTGTTTTTACTTCATCTTTTGTAGGTGTATAGCCTGTTGGGTTATTTGGATAATTTAAAATTAACATCACTTTATCTTTTGTATAATTTTCTAAAGTTGCAATTAAGTTTTCTGTCGTAAAGTGTCCTAACTCATCAAAAATATCATAAGTTTCGATATCCGCACTATGTCTCGTACTATAAACTAATTTATAATTTCCCCAATTGTGCGTTGGTAATAAAATCGTATCGCCACTATCAATAAACATATCTGCAACGAGTGATAAACCATGTGTTAACGCATTTGTAAGTATTGGTCTTGTCATATCAGTTGCATTTAAATCAGGATTTTCTTTTAGCATTTTCTGCTGCCATAAATCGCGTAGTGATTCTATACCTTGTGGTGGGGCATATGGAAAGATTTCATCTGGTTCTAAGTTTGTAAAAACGTCATTAAGCGTGTCAGCATACATCTTGCTATGCTTATATGTTGCCATACCAATTGTGGCATTATATTGAGTAGATTTTGCTTCAGCAGATTGAGATAAAATGCCTTTTGGATAATACATTAATTTTCCTAGGTCAGATAACATATCTGCAATTTCAGGGTTTGATTTAGATAATTGTTCATTTAAATCTAAAGCTAAAGGATTCATATGTGGGTCAACCTCTCTTTTACTTTTTCAATGATACCTTTATATTATCTTGAAATAGCTTAAAATTAAAGCTTAGTGGCTATATTAAATTAAAATTTAAAAAATCTATACATTTATACGAACACACGTTCTGTTTTGTGTTAGAATGTGGATAGGCCATCGAATTCCTACATGGTACTTTTTTCTGTGGGAGGTGTAATATGATCTCGTGGTGGCAAGAAATAATTACAACTTTATTAACAGGTAGCTTACTTGTTGTTTTTCGTGTTTGGTTAGAAAATAAATGGAATGACAAATAGGTGGCCTTACACAAAAAACCCCAAGTCTGTTGGCCCAGACTTGGGGTTGTGTAATATAATCCGTGGATACATTTACAAGTTTATCATCCAGAACGAAATACTGCAATCAATTTATTTTACAGTTAACATAACTTATGATTAAAAAAATATAAGTTCTCAATTATAGGTTTTTAGTAATTATTGGTAAAATTTGGTACAATAACATTGTTTGAGGTGAAGAGATGAAACATTTAACAAAGATATTTGTAATTATTGCAATCGTCTTGTTCATCGTTGGTTATTATTTACAGGCAACAGGACAAGAAGATTCTGGAATTAAATTACTTATTGCTGCAATTATGTTTATGATTTGTGCTTTTATTAATAGAAGCAATAATAGACGTAAGAAGAGAAATCAAAATCGAAAATAGAGTCAATAAAACTATAGTTAGTGTGGAGCTGAGTCGAATTTAGCAAAGCACTAGCTATATTTTTTTATTTTAAAACGCTAAATGACTAATGACGAATTGCATTATCAAGTAAAATAATAAAGTATATGCAATTAATTATAAATTAACACTTTACAAACGTGTATATATTGTATATATTGTGTATATACAGTTGTAGGGGGAGGACGTCCATGAAAATACTTTTAAAAAATAGTAGTGAACGACCTATTTATGAACAAATTAAGCAACAAATTAAAGAAAACATTTTAAAGGGCTATGTTGCACCAGGTGAGCATTTACCGTCTATGAGAGAATTAGCACATGATTTAAGTGTTAGCGTGATAACAACAAAGCGTGCATACGAAGATTTAGAAAAAGACGGCTTTGTTTATACTGTTAGAGGAAAAGGTACCTATGTTAAGGAACAAGATAATTCGATTTTAAAAGAAAAACAATTTATTGTTATTGAGTCATTAGCTAAATCAATGAGTAAAGAAGCTAAGACAATAGGCATGTCTTTATCTGAATTACAAGAAATCGTTGAGCTGATTTTTGAGGAGGGCGAAGAATGAACGCGATAGAATTGAATGCTGTCAATTATCAGTATAAAGAATTCAAACTAAAGGACGTTTCTTTTCGAGTTCCTCAAGGATTTGTTACTGGATTTATTGGAGCTAATGGCGTTGGTAAAACGACAATCATTAGATTAATTATGGATCTTATAGAACCAGATGAAGGTGAAATTCGCTTATTTGATAAAAGAATGGATCGTCATGCAGTTGAAATAAAAAATAAAATTGGTTTTATTTATTCAGAATTATATTTAAATGATAAGTGGAATGTTAAAAAAATTGAGTCTTATATTGCGCCTTTTTATGCAATAGCATTTAGTCATCATGCAGAGCTATTTATACTTGATGAACCAACCTCTGGTCTCGATCCAATTGTTAGAAATGAAGTGTTAGATGTCATTCAAGAAGAATTAATTGATGAAAAAAATCCGTTTTTATTTCTACACATATCATTTCAGATTTGGAGAAAATTGCTGATTATCTGGTTTATATCAAGGATGGAGAAATCATTTTGAACCACTTTTTAGATGATATTCTAAATCAATATCAAATTGTTAAAGGCGACCCAAATCAACTAGATAATGAATTGATTGATTTAACGCATTACATTGAATATAATCATACGGGTTTTACAGCACTTACGACACATGCTAATGTGTTTAAAGAACTATTTGGTAGTGATGTGGCAATAACGAATCCAACCATCGAAGAACTAATGGTTTACCTCGAAAAAGGGCAACGAAAACATAAACAGTATAGTGATGGAATTATATAGTGGGGAGGCCATTCGATGAAGAATTTACTAATTAGAAATATTAAACTACGTAAATGGACTATCGTTATTTATGCCGTATTATTATTAATATCTCCATTACAATTAATAATCGAAAATCATTCATTGCTTACAAGAATACTTTATTCTTTAGTTGCTATGATTTTACTATTTGTTTCTGTCCTTGATTCAGGACATGTATTTCGACTGAATAGTAAGTTAGGCCACTCAAATGCGTATGATTTTTTTGGTAGTTTGCCAGTATCCAAAAAGGATATGCTTAATGCAAACTATGTAACCTTAATTTTATTTACACTGATTGGGGCTGGAATATTATCACTTTTCCATATTCCTAATTCAAATTTTGCTGCTAGTGGCATTAGTATTGATGTTACTTTACCTTATTCATATATCGCAATTAATTTCTTTGCTATACCTATCGCATTTAAAAAATATTCCGAACAAAAATCTGAAAATATTTCTTATTTAATGTATTTGCTTGTGATGTTACTCATTATTCCAATTGTTGCAGTGCTTATAACATTAGCAGTATTACTCATATTCAAAATTAAGTTAACTGCACTTGATTATTTTGAGCCAGTTTTTAATTATGGCTTTTTAGGCTTAAGTATCATTTTTCTTATAGCTAATTATTTTATACATTATAAAAAAGTAAATTAACTTTAAAAGGAGGCGCATTTATGCAATTAAAGAATATAACAAAAACATATGGAAATAATAATGTGCTTGACCATATTGATTTTGATTTTGGTCAAAGTCAGATTGTTGGTTTGATTGGTAAAAATGGTGTCGGAAAGACAACCTTAATGAAAGTCATGAATGGAAATATTATCAATTATAAAGGAGACGTCAAATTAGGTAATAAGCAAAATGTTGGTTACTTAATTGAACATCCTAAATTGTATGATAATAAAACAGGTTTATTTAATTTAAAACTTTTTGCTAATGTCCTTGGTAATGGTTTTGATAAAAAATATGCAGATCAAATTATCGATGCATTTGGTATGAGACCCTATGTTAAAAAGAAAGTTAAAAAATACTCTATGGGTATGAAACAAAAATTGGCCATAGCAGTTTCATTAATGAATAAACCAAAGTATTTAATTTTAGATGAACCAACAAATGGTATGGATCCGGATGGTTCAATTGATGTGCTTAAAACAATACAATCGCTTGTTAAAGACTTAGATATGAAAATTTTAATTTCTAGTCATAAACTTGAAGATATTGAATTGATTTGTGATAGAGCCGTATTTTTACGTGATGGTAAGTTCGTGCAAGATGTAAATATGAAAGAGGGCACAGCATCTGATTCTACAGTCATTATATTTGAAAATGAGGATTTTGAAGCTGGATTAGCCTTCTTAAAAGAGCAATATAATGTAGTACAAACGCAAGAAGATAGTGGCGAAGTGATTATCAATGCACAACGCAGCTATAAAGAAGTACTAAAAGGTTTAGCAAGTGAATCTGTTTTCCCTAAATTTATTGAGACGCGTAAGAGTTCGTTACGTGATACTTACTTCAATATTAATCAGAAAGGTGGCCAATAATGAATAGTTTACAACTCGTAAAATATGATATGTATAGTATTTTTAAAAGTCCATTAACTTACTTAGCATTACTTTTAACAATTTTACCATTGATTGGTTTTACAATATTATTTGTTCAACAATCAGATGAAATGAATGGTAATACATTACTCTCTATCGGTAGTTGGTTCTTTTCAATTATGGGCTTACTATTTGTAATAAAAACAATTACGCGTGATATTTCACAAGGTACAATTCAGCTTTATATGAATAAAACATCAAGCCGTATTGGTTATGTAATAGCTAAAGTAATTTCTATCATACTTATTGCGATACTGATTACAGCAGTTCTTGTGGGATTTGTACATATTGTGCAAGGTGTAGTTGATGGGAAGAACATTACTACTAGTAAAGCTTTTGAATTACTATGGTTCTTCTTAATGTTCCATTTATTCTTTGGTTTATTACTTTATTTATTTTCACTTATTGTGCCTAAGACAGCACTTATTTTTACACTAGGCATATTTTTAGTATTAATTGTTCCTTTCGCAGAACCATTTTTACCAATGATTCCTAAAATTGGTGATCATATTCAAGATTCATTAAAGTATATACCTTTTAGTTATTTAACTTCAAAAACAACTTCTGGGGACTATACATTCACAAATTGGCAATGGTTTATTACTTCAGCTTCAATTGTAATTTTATTTATTGTAAATATTTTCTATGTTTCTAAGAAAGATATTTAAAATAATAACCGATAAGTAAGTCAATATATAAAAGACGTATGAATTTGCGGTTAGTCTCAGCATCATTCATACGTCTTTTTACTATTTAATGATTAATTTATCTAAAATGGAGTCATATACATATTTCCAAAGTTGAGAATCTGTTTTATAACGATTCGTCATAATTTTATGTGCTTCTGCAGACTTATCTTCAAAGGTAGGATCATCTTTTGAAGGGACATCTGAACGTGTATCTTCAACAAAATGTTGAACTTGTCTAGCACGGGGACCCCAAACCGTTTCTTGTTCAAAATTATCATTAAGGAATACAAAAATAGGTATTGAACGTGCAGTACCATTTGTTAAATACTGATCAATTAAATCAGTGTTCTCATCACGATGGAAAACGCGAACTTCTAAATTTAAAGCTTCACTAATATGTTTTAAGATAGGTACATTCATCATGGCATCGCCACACCAATCTTCCGTGATAACTAACACTTTTGAATAATTTAATGATTTAATTTTTTCAATACGATCATCATTTAATGGTAAAGAGAAAGAATTGTAAATAGATAAGACATTCTCTTTGTTTTCAGTCATGACCTCGATATATTGATCAAGTGGTTGACTGTTTTTGAAATATGTTTCTAAACTTGTCATAATATTTCCCCCTTTAGCTTATTAGATATTATTATATCAATTATTTTATATGAAAGAAAATTTTAAATACTTTGAAAAGTTATGCATTTTACGACATTCTTTTAAGATGAAAGAGACTATTGTGTATGCTATATTGATTAAGTAAATGGAGTTGAAGGAAAGTGAATTTTCATAAAATAAATAAATGGCTAGTATGGAGTGTTTTTATGTTAATGGGAATAGCTACATTACTCATTGTAAGTTACATAAAAAATGAACATACTACAGATTTATCTCGTATTACCATTGATGACATGCAATTAAATGCAAAAATAGACAAAGATAAATTTATAGAAGATGACGAAATTCTTTTAAAAAAGCACAATTTATACACTAAACATAATCAACCTAATTTAGTATTTAAAGTGAATAAAGGTAATTCAAAAATAAAGGGTATGACATTAATTAAAAACACTGATGTTTATACAAACTTTGGTGGGAAAATTGAAGGGAATATTCAAGATGTTGTACATCATTTAGGAAGTAGCTATAAACAAAAGAAATTACGCGATGCCTATCGTTTAATGATATATTATGATAAAGATAATCATATAAAGTTATCTATTATATACAAACATGATAAAATAAAAAAGATTGAAGTTTACTCAAAATAATAATTAAAGAATGGTGATTTTATTGGATAATTACCATTCTTTAATTTTACATAATTTAAGAAATAGACTTTAGAATTTGAATGGTGGTAGATATTTTGGATAAAATCACTTTTTTAAATGAACTTGAACAAGAGCTCGATAATTTACCTAGGGCTGAGCGAGATAAAGTGATGTATGAATATGAACAATATTTTTTTGAGCAAGAAAGTGAAGGTAAAAATGAATATCAAATTATTGGGGCTTTAGAACCACCAAAAAAAATAGGTAAAGAAATAAATGCTAGAAGTGCAATTGTATCTGCTGAATACCGGACCAATGCTAGGACAATTTTAAGAGCAATCATGGCTTCGTTAGGTATGGGCATTTTATCCTTAGTGATTATACTGATTCCAATGATATTTGTCGGTGGATTTATGTTTATATTGTTATGTGCTGCAATGGTTTTAGCTATAAGTCCGTTACTCTTAATCATACATGGATTACTGAACAGTATGTTTAGTTTGGCTATTAGTAATTATTTATTTGCATTTGCATTTAGTGGTTTAGGTATTGTCTTATTTGTAATTATTGCGAAGTTGGCTGAACTGGTGTATCGATTAATATTAAAATATTTACGCTGGAATATTAGAACGATTAAAGGAAGTGCAGAAGAATGAAGAAATTATTTTTGAGTGGTTTGAGTTTGTTCATTGTCTGTTTTCTTCTAGGATGTATAACGTGGTTTGGCTTTGAAAAACAAAATAATAAAATTAATACCATAGATAAAAACATTACTGATAAATCGATCGACTCTTTAAATATAAAAGGGATATCAACTAAAGTTAATATCACAAAAGGTGACAAATTTACAGTGTGTTACAAGGGGCAAAATAAGGTAGATATCAATCAAGAAGGTAATGAGTTAAGTGTTCATGAAACCAATGAAAAAGTAGATAAGTACGGTTTGAATTTTAATCCGTTTAGGCAGATACATGCTGAAATTAATATCACAATGCCAAGTGAAAAAATGGATGATTTGTATGTTTCTAATAGAGTTAATGAAGTGAATATACAGAACTTAGATATCGAAAGTGCTAATTTATCAATGCCTGAAACTGGTGCAGCACGTGTTTTCATCAAGAATTCATCAATTAAAAAATTAATATACAGAGGTATAAAATCCACAGTTCACTTTAATAGCAGTGAGATCTTGAATGCAGATATAAAAACTAAAAATGCCAGTATTATCGGAAAGCAATCTCTAATTAAAGATTCGGTACTATCTGCGAAACAGGGTAATATCAATTTAAGTGATATGGATATTGACTCTGCTTTTAAAGCGTCAACACAACATGGGGATATAAAGATGTCGTACAATCAAGCACCGGATAATACTTTGCTGAAATTAAACCCAGAAAAAGGGAAAGCCAACGTTAATAACAAAACTTTTGCAAATGATAGAGTAGGCGCTGGTAATCATGTATTGGAATTCTATACATTAAATGGGGATATTTATATAAATTAAATGAGCGAATGGGGTAGAAATCAAAGTATGCAAGATTTCTTAATCCCACTCTTTTTTCCTTTTGATATTAATATGTTGCAAAGGTTAATTCGGTATCAATTTGACCTGTGAGTTCGTTTATGTTCAAAGATTCACCATTCAACCATTGTTGAAAGTCAATTTCCACAGGTGCCTTATTCTCACCTAAAGTAATATGAGCGGTTAGCGATTGAGGTTCATACATACTTGTGTGTATCGTGCCAGACCAACTTTTAAATAATTTACTGTAAATTTCAAATTCAGGGTTATTAAAAAGTTTGAAAGCATCCATTTTCCCTAATTGAGCAGGTGTTTGTTTAATTAACCTATCTAAACGCTCTGTTGATTCTTTTGTATAATTTCTATTTTCATGCGTTAATAATTTAAAGTGATTTGTACAAGTATGATCATAACGCACATCGATGGAACGTGGTGTAACTTCAATGATTGCGTGGTTTAAATATTTATCCATAACAATGTAGCTAAATGAACTTCTATGAGGTATTTCTTTTAATAATTTAATAGCTTCAGGAACATCTTTACAGTACTGTAATACAAGTCTGCCAATCATGTAGCATACAAAGCCGTCACCGGGATGTTTACGATGCATAAAATTATACCCCATTGCTAATCCAGCCTCATTCATGCCATCCATTCTACCCGTGACACGAGATGTTGGCCCAATTTGAGCTAAACCACCATCATTGGGTTGAAACAATAAATAGCGACCATCATATGTGGCAGGGTGATAATCATAATTACGTACCATATAATCGTTACCTAAATAGACAGTGCAACCGCTATTTTTCAAAGGTGTAAAGCGGTAATGGGCAAAATTTAAAATCATTTGACGTGTAGGTAAATTAAGCACTTCCTGCATACCTCTGATTTCTTCCCAGATTTGAGGTGCGTAGGTTTGAAAAATATCATAAGTCTCTTTGATGTGAATATCAAAGCGTGGCATACGTTTTTTCCATTCTTGTTCTCTATTTTTTAATAGTGGTGTATGTTGCATCCATTGTGCAGTTTGTACACCTAGGTCGAAATGTGAACCACGATGCGTTAAAATATCTGATTTTACTTTTTGCATTTCAAAATCTCCTATGTTTAAAGTGTAGTCTTACAAAATTGTAACTTTAATGTAACGTAGTGTTAATTGCATTACAGGGTACTAGACCTTATCATTAAGAATAACAACGATGACTGATTAAGGAATTATACTTTTAATGAGGTGATTGTTAATGGCTAACTATTATGATGCTATTAAAGATGCAGTCTCCACTTGGTGGAGATAAATCAAATTACGATGGGAGTGAGCCTGATATATTCAGCTCACTCTTTTTTAGTTAAACCACCTTCAATGATAGTGATAGCGCAAATTTCTATCAATTAAGCATAATCACTGGAATGTTTATGAATCTATATATATTAAAAGCAAAACAAGTTTGAATTTTTTCATGTTCATGATTATGTTTAAATGCTTATAAACGTAATACGCATGTTTATCTGAATATTAAAGTAGTAAGAACCTTTGGTAGATAACAATTTTTTTATGTTTTGTTGAAGCATTAATACAATAATATCATAAAATTACGACTTTCATATGTTGATTTAAATTAATGAAAAGTGGGTATATATTTATTGATGTAATCAAATATGCTATCATTAATAATAGTGATGTTAATAATTTATTGAGGTGAAACAGAATGTGGAATTTTATTAAAGGTTTATTTAAATTTGTATTCGGTACAATCCTAACTGTATCATTAGCAGCAGGCATTGGTGCAGTTGTATTTGCTTATATTTTCAAAAAAGACTTTGAAGATATCGAAAGCAAAACAAAAGAAATTATTTCAGATATCGAATCTAATAATTAATTGATTGAAAATGAATAGGTTTTTTACATTGAACTGTCGATAATGTTATCGACAGTTTTTTATGCTATTCATATCGCTTGTATGCCCTATAGAATACTTGCCTATGCTTAAATATGGTTGGCTAACTAGTTATCTATCGTGATTTTTGTAATATCAAAAAGGGACAATTTGATTGTGTTTGAAGTTTTTAAAAGGTATCCTTCTAAAAACATTTGCGTCATATCTATATTTTTAATTTTAACAGTTATATTTTCTAGCCATCCGTCTTTATAATATTCAATATGTACAAAAGTATCTGAATGTAAGGCTTGATGGAGTTGTAAATTAAGTTCGTTTAGCTGGTCATCTGACAGTATTGGACGATCAATTTTATTTTGATCTATTAAATATTGTTGAATACTTTCGAATTGTTCAGGTAAAGTAGCAAAGGGCGCCCATTTGACCATGCCACGGCCTTGCGGTATGTTGGGATTCAACTGTTCTCTAGGTATTTTTCTATAATCTGTTTCTTGATTCTTGTAGTCATTCACTTATTATCACTCCAATCAGTATATATCCATTATACGAACATACGTTCTATTTTTCAAGTGGTTAAATCATTATATTGTCTTTTGCCCAAAATCTTTATTAAAATATGAGTATAATAATATGGAGGGGTTTACATGACGACAATAGGTTATATTGGAACATATACAAAAAAAGAAGGTAAAGGGGTTTACCGTTTCCAACTAGATGAAGAAACTGGCAAGATAACGGAAGTTAAAACAGGCTATGAACTAGAAGCATCAACATATGTAAATCAACATAATCATTTTTTATATGCTGTAACTAAAGAAGGCGATGATTGTGGTATTGCTAGTTTGAAAATAGAGTCAGATGGTACATTAAGTCTGATTAACAAATGTCTAGCGTCAACTGCTGGAAATGGTTGCTATGTATCTGCATCACCGGATGGAAAATATATATTCGAAGCAATTTATGGTGCTGGTTTAGCAAGAATTTATGAAGCAAATCCAGAAACAGGAGAAATTGTTCGTCTAATACAAGAATTAGCGCATGATTATCCAACTGGTCCTTCTGAAAGACAAGAGCAACCACATGTCCATTATCTCAACACAACACCAGATGAAAAATATGTTGTGGCAATGGATCTAGGTACAGATAAAGTGATTACGTACGAATATGGAGATGACGGTTTAAAAGTATACGATACTATAGATTTTGAGCCTGGAGATGGCCCAAGACATATTACGTTCCATGAAAATGGAAAATATGCTTACGTTGTACATGAGTTATCAAATATCGTAAGTACTTTAAAATATGAGAATGGTCATTTTACTGAAATCGAAAGACATTTAACAATTCCAGAAAACTTTGATGGTGATACTAAATTGGCAGCAGTGAGAATATCGCATGATCAAAATTTCTTATATATAAGTAATCGCGGTCATGATAGTCTTGCTATATTTAAAGTAGGAGACGAGGGTGCAACAATTTCATTAGTAGACATCGTTAAAAGTGGTGGAGAATTTCCACGTGACTTCAATATAACTGAATCTGATGATTATTTAGTTTGTGCACACCAAGAAGGCGATTATGCTCTGACCGTTTTTAAACGTGATAAAGTTACTGGAAACATAGAAATCGTTGATAATCAAGAAACGGCACCAGAAGGTGTTTGTGTACAGTTTCTAAGATAATATACTTTGCATTTTTATTATGAATGGTGTTATAATGCAGTTAACAAATAGTGTACTAACATGATAAACACCGAGCCCGGTAGCTACTACGAATAGCTATCGGGCTCTTTTTGGTGTATTGGCGCTGCCGTCGTCAGTCGTCAGTCACGATTATTCAGCCAATAAGAAAATAATGTGACAATAACACCTACTACGATAGGTGCTATAAACGTTACAAATAGTGTACTGAACATGATGTCACCTCCTTCCATGCTAAAATCAGCACAGAAGTAGAACGACGACTTTTCAATTATATCATTTGTAGCATCTTAACCATAGAAGATAAAAGGGAATCGTTTGTTTAAAATCGTCGATGACATAAAATAGGAAAGTAATCATGAAATAGAAAATAATATGCTTAAGAACATCCAGGCCAATACTTAAGTAGTGACTATATAACATAAATGAGAGTGGAACAGAAATTATAAAATAAAGATTTCTGTTCCACTCTCATTAGCTACAGTTTATAGTCCAAGCCTATAAAAAGGTGTTTATTATTTATTGAAAAATGTTTTAATATACTTAAATTTTCCTTTGTAAGGTGGAAAGAGTAGGCTTGACTCTAATCGAGTTGATTTAAATATATAAGATTTATCATGACTGAATGTGTCAAAACTAAATTTGCCGTGATATTGACCAATACCGGAAGCACCAACACCACCGAATGGTAAGTTTGGATTTGCTAATTGCATCAATGTATCGTTGATAGCACCGCCACCAAAAGAAATTTCATTTAGAACACGTTCTGTTGCGTTTTCATCTTCACTGAATAGGTAAAGGCTGAGTGGCTTGGGTTTCGTATGAATTAAATCAATCGCTTCATCAAAATCGTCATAAGTAATAATTGGTAGTATAGGACCGAAAATTTCACCTTCCATAATTTTATCATTAAATGTAATACCATCTAATAAAGTAGGTCCGATATAGTTTTCAGCTGAATCAGAATGGCCACCAAAAACAATTTCCGATTTGTGTACACCTAATAAATCGTTTAAACGGTCAAAATGCGTTTGATTTACGATACGTCCAAAGTCAGGACTTGCTTGTATTTCTTTACCATAAAATTCTGTTATTGTATTTTTTAAAGCTTTAATCAAGTCTTCTTTGACTTTACGGTTTACAAGAACATAATCTGGAGCGACACATGTTTGGCCAGCATTAGTGAATTTACCAAAACTGATGCGTTCACTAGCGACTTTGATATTAGCGGTTTCGTCTACGATGACAGGTGATTTGCCACCTAATTCTAAAGTGACAGGTGTTAAATTGGTACTTGCTGCTTGATAAACAATTCTTCCAACGCGTTCGCTTCCGGTGAAAAAGATATAATCGAAGGGTAAATGAATCAGTGACTGTGTAGTATCGGCGTCACCTTGGCAAATACTGATGTATTCAGGGTCGAACACATCTTCAATAATATTTTTTACAACTGCTGACACATGTGGCGTGAATTCCGAAGGTTTAATGATTACAGTATTGCCTGCAGCTATAGCACCTATAAGCGGTTCAATAAGCAATTGGAATGGATAGTTAAATGGCCCAATAATTAGTACTGTGCCATATGGTTCTTTAACAATATAACTTTTGGTAGGAAACATATAAAGCGGTGTATTAACCTGTTTCTTTTTAGCCCAGTTTTTTAATTCTTTACGAGCCGTTTTGATATTTTTTAAAGTAAAGCCGATTTCTGTTGCATAGGCTTCTACTTTGTTTTTACCTAAATCTTCTTGAAAAGCATTTAATAATGCATCTTCATGATTTTTAATACTTTTGCTTAGGAGCTTTAGTTGTTTTTTTCTGAATTTAAGATCCTTGGTCGCATGTGTATTAAAATATTGTTTACTATTATGGAAAGTTTGTTCTATTGAATTCAAATGTATTCCTCCTAGTACGAATGGGTGTCCAATATACTTATATTGATAAAAAACTGGAACATACCAACTATGTCCCAGTATAATGAATTGTAAAAACTTAATATGTTAAATAAATTGTACGAAGTGTTGTGTTAATAAAGATGTATTACTTCGTTAATGCTTCTGTAATTTGTGGTACAACTTGTTTTTTACGTGAAACGACACCTGGTAAGAAGGCAGTATTATTATCAAGTGTTACATTGAAGGCAACGCCGACTTTATCTTTTTCGGCGCCAACAACAAGAATTTTAGAATCACTATTAATAATGTCAGTAACAACTAATACAAATAAATCATATTTTTCATTGGCGCTTACTTCAAGCATTTCTTTTTCTAATTCTTCTTGGCGTGCAAATACTTCATCAATATCTACTGTATTTACTTGACCAATACGTGTAACAAAATCTCCCATATTAAATGATTTTGCGTCCATAGATAAAATATCAGAAACAGATTTATCTTTTGTAGAAGCACCAGCTTTTAACATTTCTAAGCCATATGATTCTAAATCAACATTAGCAATTGATTTTAATGCTTCTGCAGCTTGTACATCTTGCTCAGTACAAGTAGGTGATTTGAATAATAGACTATCTGAAATAATTGCAGATATCATTAAACCAGCAATTTCAGGTTTGATTTCAAATCCACGTTCTTTATACATTTTGTATAAAATTGTTGCAGTACAGCCAACTGGTTCAGCACGGTAATATAAAGGTGCTGCAGTTTCAAAGTTAGCTATTCTGTGATGATCGACAACGTGTTGAACAGCTGCATCAGCAATTGAATCAGCACTTTGTTGGAATTCATTATGGTCAACTAAAATGACATTTTGATCGGCTAAATCATCATTTAGTAACTCTGGTGCAGTTACATTAAAATGATCTAAAGCATATTGTGTTTCAGGGCCTACTTCGCCTAAACGGTATGCAGTAGCCTCAGCATTACCTGTTTGTTGTTCAAAATCTGCCATGATAATAGCAGATGAAATTGCATCTGTATCTGGATTTTTATGTCCGAAAATATAAGTTTTTGCCATATCTAAATTCTCCTTATTTTAAGTAGTTAATGTTATTCTAGCATGATTTCGCATTGTTATTCTACTTCAGCACCTAGTGAATTTTTAAAATGATCTAATGCCCACTCGTGACCTGAAGGATTAAAGGAAGCGACACCTCTATGTGAAATGGAAATACCATATCCTAAGTTGTATGCGCTGATTGCAGTATGGAGTACACAAATATCCGTACAAACGCCAACGATTTCTAAATGATTAATATTTCGCTCACGTAACATTAAGTCTAAAGGTGTACCGCAAAATGAATCATAACGTGTTTTATCTAAATAGTGGATATGATCGTTAAATAAAATATTTTGATAAATATCATTTACTTTACCATAAAGTTCACGACCAAATGTACCGATGATATTATGTGGTGGAAACAACTTACTTTCAGGATGATATTTATTTTCTTCATAATGCAAATCCATCATAAAAAAGATATCAGATTGCTTTTTGTTATAAACTTCGATTCTTTCCACTATGTAGCTTTCAATTTGTTGACCTGGAAGTCCACAAGTTAATTTTCCATTTTCAGCTACAAAATCATTTGAATAGTCTACTACAATTAACGCACTTTTTTTCATATTATGGTTACACTCCCAATATTAAATATAATAGTAATTATATACTAAGATGATAAATCATTAAAGATATAGTAAACGCGTTTAAAAAACATATTTATGTTAATTATTAAGTAATAACGATGAAAGGAACTGGCCTATGATTATTAATGCAAAACAATTTGGTTTAAAAGGGGAACACAAATGGGCAGATACACGTGCAATGCAAAAAGCACTTAATTATGCAAAGAAAAATAAAGGAACAACGATATATGTGCCTCAAGGAGAATATCATATTCGCAAGCCGCTTGTGATATATGAGGCAACAACATTACTTTTAGATGATAAAGCAATTTTAAAAAGATGCGGTAAAGATACATTATTGAAAAACGGACGTCGTTTTAAATCGTATTATGGTTATAACGGAAATAGTTATATTCATATAGCAGGTGGCACATTTGATATGAATGGGTACGACTACCCTTATAATAATACGACGATGTGCATGGGACATGCATGTGACGTTCAAATTGTAGATGTTACTTTTAAAGATGTGGTTGGAGGACATTGTTTGGATGCATGTGGAGTGAACGGTTTGTACATCAATCAATGCAAGTTCTTAGGTTTCAATGATCCGGATGGCACAAGATTTTTTTCTGAAGCGGTGCAGTTAGATATACAAGTTTCAGGTGCTTTTCCAAAATTTGGTGCAACTGATGGGACAATTACGAAGAATGTCATAATAGAAAATTGCTATTTTGGTAATTCAGAAACACCCGGTATGCAACCTTGGAACCGAGCAATTGGTTCTCATGCAAGCCGTTATCATAAATACTATGACAATATTCATATTCGCTATAATGTTTTTGAAAATATGAAACAATATGCACTCACACCATTGAAAAATAAAAATACGTATATTCACCATAATGTTTTTAAAAATTGTGAGGGCGGTATACGCTTTTTAGCTGTAAAAGATGGGAAAAATGCGAAAGATATGAAAGGTAATGAAAGGGGGACACAAGCAGGAAACAATTTAAATATTTTCCAAAATCAATTTATAGGTGAAATGCGTAAAGAAGCTATACGTATTCAAAGTTATAATAATATCAAACATGAAAATATCGTTATAGCAAAAAATGAATTTGATCATGAGTCACAAAGCGTGTATTTAAAGGATATCAAACATCTTTACATATCTAACGAAGCCGATATCAGATTCAAAAAAGTAAATATAGACTGATTATCATTTGTAAATTGAATAATAAATAATGGTGATGTAAACGATTTAAAATTATAAACCAATTTGAAATATATTATGTTATACTCTAATAAATTATTATGAATATTCTGATAATAATTTAAAGGGGGAGCTTGATGAATAATTTAAATAAAGGGGATATGAGAAGGTCGCAGTATTTGATGTTTTTCTCAAATAAAAAAGAGAATAAATCTTATAATGTTGGTCAATTAGTAGGGTTAATTTTAGGTCCTTTGCTCTTTGTACTAACATTGTTGTTATTTCAACCTGACAATTTATCTGATAAAGGTGTATTTGTCTTAGCTATCACATTATGGATTGCCACTTGGTGGATTACCGAAGCGATTCCAATTGCTGCTACAAGTTTATTACCTTTGATATTACTTCCAGTTGGTCATGTGCTCAATCCAGAAGAAGTATCTGCTCAATATGGTAATGACATTATTTTCTTATTTTTAGGGGGCTTTATTCTAGCTATTGCAATGGAAAGGTGGAATCTACATACTCGGGTAGCGCTCCGAATCATTAATACATTAGGTACGAGTACAGGAAGCATATTATTAGGCTTTATGATAGCAACCGGTTTTTTATCCATGTTTGTTTCGAACACTGCAGCGGTTATGATTATGATACCTATTGGTTTAGCAATTATTAAAGAAGCAAATGAATTGAAAAACGGAGATACAAAACCTGAAAGTATTTCTAAATTTGAGCAAGCATTAGTCTTAGCGATAGGTTATGCAGGTACGATTGGTGGTTTAGGTACATTAATTGGAACACCGCCATTAATTATATTAAAGGGGCAATATCAATCAGCTTTTGGTGAAGAAATTAGCTTTGCAAAATGGATGATTATTGGTGTACCAACAGTCATCGTCTTACTGTTTTTAGTTTGGATATATATTCGTTACATTGCGTTTAAACATGATATGAAAACATTGCCAGGTGGGCAAGATTTAATTAGAAAAAAATTAAGTGAACTTGGAAAAATGAAATATGAAGAGAAAGTAGTATTGATTGTATTTTTACTTGCTAGTTTTTTATGGATAACACGAGAATTTTTATTAAAGCATTGGACATTCACTTCAGAAGTTGCTGATGGGACGATTGCCATGTTTATATCTGTCTTATTATTCTTAATTCCTGCTAAAAATAAAGAAAAGCATAAACGTATTATAGACTGGGAAGTAGCTAAGGATTTACCATGGGGAGTATTAATTTTGTTTGGTGGCGGTTTAGCACTAGCAAAAGGTATCTCAGAAAGTGGTTTAGCGAATTGGCTAGGAGAACAATTAAAGTTAATTGAAGGTGTCAGCCCATTGGTTATTGTGCTTGTAATTACAATTTTTGTCTTATTCTTAACTGAAATCACATCCAATACAGCTACAGCTACAATGATATTACCGATCTTAGCCACATTATCTGTCGCAGTTAATGTGCACCCATTGTTACTCATGGTTCCTGCTGCTATGGCAGCAAATTGTGCATATATGTTACCAGTAGGAACGCCTCCGAATGCCATTGTATTTGGCACTGGCAAAATCAGTATCAAAAAAATGGCATCGGTTGGTTTTTGGGTGAATTTATTAAGTATTGTCGTAATCGTGTTGGTTGTATACTTCTTAGTGCCACCTGTTTTAGGTATAGATGTTACACAACCATTGCCATTGAAATAAAAGAAGCGTTTGTAACAAAACTTTGTTACAAACGCTTCTTTTCATATTCAACATGATAACAAGATGAAGTTTTGCTATGAAAACATCTAAACAGTTGTATGGGACAGTTACTAGCAAGAATTAATTGAGTTTATTAAAGGTACCTATAATCGTGACTTGAAAGTCTAAAGTATTAAGTATCTTTATCACTTTTGAAAGGTCTTCGGAAATAGGTGTGTCTGCTTGAACGAAAAAGTGATACATACCTAATTGCGTTTTTAATGGACGAGATTCAATCCAAGACAAGTTAATATTAAATAATACAAACGTATTTAATATACTGGCTAATAGACCTGGTTTATCAAATTTCGGTGTAATTAATAACATCGTGTCGGTTGCTTGTTCGATGTGTTTTGGTTGATTACTGACGACTAGGAAACGAGTGACGTTATGTGGATAATCTTCAATGTTTTGTGCAATTGATGTATAGCCATAAGCTTCACCGCTACCTAAAGGTGCGATTGCACCAACATTTTGTGAAATTTTATCTAAACTTTTAATTGTACTGTCTACATAAGCAATATCAAATCCATGCGCTTGTATATATTGGCTGGTTTGACTAATAGCAGGCCCAATTGAGTATACTGTTGAAATATCATTTACGGTTGCGTTTTCTGAACCATATAAAGCAAATTGTATATCTAAATGAAGTTCACCTTGTGTATATATATTCTGTTGTGTTAATGCGTCGGCTACGATATTAATCGTACCTTCTATTGAATTTTCTATAGGCACAACAGCAATACTTTGACTATCTTCTGAAACAGATGCGACGACTTCGTATAAATTAGATTTTGGAACAAATTCAATTTCTGATTCTGATTTATATTGTGTCGCAGCTAAATAAGAAAATGTGCCCTTTGGTCCTAAATAATAAAGTTTCATGTAATGTAACCCCTTGTTTATCTAAATATAGTGAATCATTTAATGGAATGGACAACCTGAGTCTTCGGTTTTTTTATAAAAGAAATTAGGTTCTTTCATCACATTTTTGTATCCGTGATGATAATTGGGCACCAATGTGGGAGACAAAGAGGGTGCTAACCAAGACCATTTACCAGTAACTTCTCTATCGTGTTTCGTTTCATTCATTTCGAATCTTTCAAATTGTTTAGATGCTGTTAAATGATCGACGATAGAGACGCCAGCATTTTTAAAAGAATGATACACAGCATCGTTTAATTCAACCAATGCACGATCTTTATTGAAAGAATTATTTTTAAGTGTATCAAATTCAAATGCTTCTGCAACACTTTCTAACAAATTATAGCGATAGACATCAGTAAAATTACGAACGGCAATTTCATTTACCATATACCAACCGTTAAATGGCGCAGTAGGATAAGTGATGCCACCAATTTTTAAATCCATACTTGAAATAATAGGGACGGCATACCATTTTAAACCGAGTTGTTGCAGTTTGGGGAATCTGTCATGTGTAATAGATACTTCTTTAATTAAATTTTTAGGGTATTCATGATATTTTATTTTGCTATTCGGCATTTTGTAAATTAAGGGCAAAATATCAAAATGTGTATACTGACCTTGCCATCCAAGATGTTGTGCTAATTTGGTAATCTTTTTCTCAGCTGGATCTCCACATGTTTCGTACCCTGCGTATCTAATTAATTGATTGTTATAAATTTGCGGGGGGTTATCTTTTGAGAAAATTGTGATGTAAGGTTTGATTCTTCCATTATTAGTCGCAATGTCAATATGGTTTTCAATTGCTTCTATAAATTCATCTTCACTTTGTATGTGTCTTGCATCAGACACAGTTAAAGAATCCCAAAAAAATCGTCCGATACAACGATTGGAATTTCTCCATGCCATTTTGGCTCCATAATTCAATTCTTCAAATGTATGCTCATAAGTGCCAGTAGAAAGGATAGCTGACTCAATTTCAGCAATTCGTTCTGTTATTTTATTTTTATCATAATTTAATTCATTATACATGGTTTCTATAAAAGACTTAGCTTCATTTAGCATTAAAAACACCTCATAAATATTATATATCATTTTTAAATTTATAAAATGATAAAACATATAACTGTCATGACTTTGTCGTTAACCATGTCACATTTTAAACAAATTTTAAATAAATAACTGATATCTTTACTTCTATTTTGAATTCGTAAATCAGTCCTGTTTAAAGTGCTAACAATACTTCATTTATGCTAAAATGATGGAAAAGCTGATTGGAGAGATGGTTGTGTACCAATATGAAGATGATACATTAGTGTTGCATAATGATTTATATCAAATAAATATGGCAGAAAGTTATTGGGATGATGGGATCCATGAGCGTATGGCAGTGTTTGATCTATATTTTAGAAGTATGCCATTCGATAGTGGGTATGCAGTGTTTAATGGATTAAAACGTGTTATCGAATATATTAATAATTTTCATTTTTCAAAGTCAGATATTGAATATTTAAAATCAATAGGGTATCAAGACGACTTCTTAAATTATTTGAAAAACTTGAGTTTTACTGGAAGCATACGTTCAATGCAAGAAGGAGAACTTTGCTTTGGAAATGAGCCATTGCTTAGAGTAGAAGCACCACTCATCCAAGCTCAATTGATAGAAACAATGCTTTTAAATATTGTTAATTTTCATACATTAATTACGACAAAAGCAAGCAGAATTAGACAAGTTGCACATGATGATATGTTAATGGAATTTGGTACGCGCCGAGCGCAAGAAGCAGATGCAGCATTGTGGGGAGCTAGAGCTGCATATATAGGAGGCTTTAACTCAACTAGTAATGTACGCGCTGGTAAGTTATTTGGGATACCTGTTTCAGGGACGCATGCGCATGCGATGGTTCAAACATATGGTGATGAATACATAGCATTCAAAAAGTATGCTGAGAGACATCAAGATTGTGTGTTTCTAGTAGATACCTTCCATACATTAAAATCTGGTGTGCCAACAGCGATTAAAGTTGCTAAAGAATTAGGCGATAAGATTAATTTTGTTGGTATTCGACTAGATTCAGGTGATATTGCCTACCTCTCAAAAGAAGCACGACGTATGTTAGACGAAGCAGGATTTACTGATGCAAAAATTATTGCATCTAATGACTTAGATGAACAAACGATTACGAGTTTAAAATCACAGGGCGCTAGAGTAGACTCTTGGGGTGTAGGAACTAAATTAATCACGGGTTACGATCAACCAGCATTAGGTGCTGTTTATAAACTCGTTGCTGTAGAAGACAGTGATGGATCATACGTTGACCGCATTAAGTTATCAAATAATGCAGAAAAAGTAACGACACCAGGTAAGAAAAAGGTGTATCGCATAATAAATAAAAAAACGAATAAGGCAGAAGGAGATTACATTACTTTAGAACATGAAGATCCATACGATGAATCGCCTTTGAAATTATTCCACCCAGTACACACATATAAAATGAAATTCATAAAATCATTTATTGCTAAAGACTTACATCATGACATCTTCATAGATGGAGAACTTGTATATGATTTACCAAATGAAAATGAAGCACAAGCCTATTTGAAAGATAGTCTCGCATATTTATGGGACGAGAATAAACGTCACTTAAACCCACAGGAATATCCGGTTGATTTAAGTACGTTATGTTGGGAAAATAAACACAAACGTATCTTTGAAGTTGCAGAACATGTTAAAGAGATGGAGGAAGAAAATGAGTAATTTACAAGATATAGTTGTGAAAGAAATGAAAGTGAAACCATCGATTGAAAGTAAAAGTGAAACACGACATATTATCCAATTTATAAAAAACTATGTTCAATCGCATTCGTTTATTAAATCTTTAACACTAGGTATTTCTGGTGGTCAAGATTCAACTTTAGCAGGTAAATTATGTCAATTAGCAGTAAACGAACTGAAAGAGGACGGCAATGATTGTGAATTTATAGCTGTTAAACTCCCTTATGGTGAGCAAAAAGATGCTGCAGAAGTAGAAGATGCATTAACTTATATCCAACCAGACAAAATTATAACTGTAAATATTAAACCAGCTGTGGATCAAAGTATTCAGTCGTTGAAAGAAGCTGGTGTGAATCTAACAGATTTTCAAAAAGGCAATGAAAAAGCAAGAGAACGGATGAAAGTTCAATTTTCTATTGCTTCTAACCAAAAAGGGATTGTCGTTGGTACGGATCATTCCGCTGAAAATGTCACAGGCTTTTACACAAAATATGGTGATGGGGCTGCAGACATTGCACCTTTATTTGGTTTGAATAAGCGCCAGGGGAAACAGCTCTTAGCGTATTTAGAAGCGCCTAAGCATTTGTATGAAAAAACGCCAACCGCTGATTTGGAAGATGACAAACCACAATTGCCTGATGAAGAAGCATTGGGTGTAAGTTATGATGATATTGATGATTATCTAGAAGGCAAATCTGTACCAAGTGAATCTAAAGAAATAATAGAAAATCATTATATAAAAAATGCGCATAAACGAGAATTAGCTTATACAAGATACACATGGCCTAAAAATTAATTTAATTCCGATAACTTTTTAGTGACAAACGAAATCGTAGTTGATAAAATTACTTGAATTTAATGTAAGAGAAAGGAAAATGGTCATGTCAGTAATAACATCTAATCCATGGTTAATGGTTTTAGCAATTTTTATTATAAACGTTGCTTATGTGACGTGTCTTACAATGAGAACAATCTTAACACTTAAAGGATATCGCTATGTAGCTGCCATTGTTAGTTTCTTAGAAGTACTTGTATATGTTGTTGGATTAGGTATGGTCATGTCTAGTTTAGATCAAATTCAAAATGTGTTCGCATACGCTTTTGGATTTTCAATTGGTATCATAGTAGGCATGAAGATAGAAGAAAAACTTGCGCTTGGCTACACTGTTGTAAATGTGACATCATCAGAATATGAGTTAGACTTACCAAGACAATTAAGAGATTTAGGTTATGGTGTAACCCACAATACAGCATATGGTCGAGATGGCAAACGCTTAATATTACAAATTTTAACGCCAAGACGTTTTGAATTTAAATTAATAGATACCATTAAGCAAATCGATGAAAAAGCATTTATTGTGGCATATGAACCACGTCAAATACACGGTGGTTTCTGGGCGAAAGGTGTTAGAAGTAAAAAACTTAAGCAATACGATACGGATGAAGTTGAAAGTATATGAAAAAACAGCAAAAATTTAAAGTCGCAGATAACGAGACGATTCAAGATTGCTTACAACGTATGCGTGAAGCGGGGTATGCGCCGGTCAAACGGTTCGAAAAGCCAATTTATAAAGAGAATAAAGATGGCAGTTTAGAAGTATTGAAGCAAGAAATTGAATTTGTAGGAAAAATGATAGAGCAATAATTTATGAACCGTTATGGATCATCGTATCCGTAGCGGTTATTTTTGGAATGTGTAAATATTTTATAAAGATGACTTAAAAGCCTTATACTTTTTAATATAATTCTGTTAAACTATTACTGAAAAGGTAAACACGAACTTTTAGTCTGAATTATTTATTAATGTACATGTTTTAATGGAATCAAACTAAATTTATGTATGATAGGAGCTTATTTCAATGATTGAACGTTATTCTAGAGAAGAAATGTCTAATATTTGGACGGATCAAAATCGCTATGAGGCATGGTTAGAGGTAGAGATACTTGCATGTGAAGCATGGAGCAAATTAGGTGATATTCCAGCTGAAGATGTTAAGAAAATACGTGAAAATGCTAAAGTAGACGTCGCTCGCGCACAAGAAATTGAACAAGAAACACGTCATGATGTAGTTGCGTTTACAAGACAAGTTTCTGAAACATTAGGTGAAGAGCGCAAGTGGGTCCATTATGGTTTAACTTCAACAGATGTAGTTGATACTGCATTAAGTTACGTCATCAAACAAGCAAATGAAATTATTGAAAAAGACTTGGAACGTTTTATTGATGTATTAGCACAAAAAGCGAAAGACTATAAATATACTTTGATGATGGGACGTACACACGGTGTTCATGCTGAACCAACTACTTTCGGTGTGAAAATGGCCTTATGGTATACAGAAATGAAACGTAATTTAGAACGTTTTAAACAAGTAAGAAAAGAGATTGAAGTTGGTAAAATGAGCGGGGCAGTTGGTACATTTGCGAACATTCCTCCAGAAATTGAAGCCTATGTGTGTGAGCATTTAGGATTAGATGCCGCACCAGTGTCTACGCAGACACTACAACGTGATCGTCACGCATATTATGTTGCAACATTAGCTTTAATTAGCACTTCAATGGAAAAATTTGCTGTAGAAATTCGTAATTTACAAAAAACAGAAACACGTGAAGTAGAAGAAGCATTTGCAAAAGGTCAAAAAGGTTCATCTGCCATGCCACATAAACGTAATCCGATTGGTTCAGAAAATATCACTGGTATTGCACGTGTAATTAGAGGATACGTTACAACAGCATATGAAAACGTGCCATTATGGCATGAAAGAGATATTTCTCATTCATCTGCAGAACGAATTATGTTACCAGATGTAACCATTGCATTAGATTATGGATTGAATAGGTTTACAAATATTGTAGAAAGACTAACTGTCTTCGAAGATAATATGTTAGCGAATATAGATAAAACATTTGGTTTAATATACTCTCAACGCGTATTATTAGCATTGATTAACAAAGGTTTGGCACGTGAAGCTGCATATGATAAAGTACAACCAAAGGCTATGGAATCTTGGGAAACAAAAACACCATTTAGAACTTTAATTGAAGAAGATGCAACAATTACAGACTTACTAACAAAAGAAGATTTAGATGAGTGTTTCAATCCAAAGCATCATCTAAATCAAGTGGATACAATTTTCCAAAGAGCTGGTTTAGAATAATAAAATTTTTCAAGTGAAATCGTTACACTTTAATGTACTAATACGTTAAAATAAGATTATATTGAAAAATACAGGGGTTGTTTTAAATGCAAATAGAAAAACTTAGAGGAAAAGCATTAGATGAACTGTTCGATGCAATATTGACACTTGAAAATAGAGAAGAGTGTTATGAATTCTTTGATGATTTATGTACAGTGAACGAAATCCAATCATTATCACAACGATTACAAGTTGCAAAAATGATTAAACAAGGTTACACATATGCAACCATCGAACAAGAATCAGGTGCATCAACAGCCACAATTTCTCGTGTGAAGAGATCACTACAATGGGGTAATGATGCTTACACGATGATTCTTGATCGTATGAATATAGAAACGGCCGATTAATGATTTAAACCATAAATTTTATCAAATGACGACTAGGTATAGTAACCAAAGTCGTCATTTTTTTATACAATGATGGATTTGATTTTAAAATATGAGATATTATAACGATGTGATTGTCTGGCATTTTGTATTATTTTTGCGGTTTATAACATTGAAGAAGGGTAATGAAATATGTAGCAGACATTTATGAAAATGGGATTCCATTTTAAAATAGGCGATGGTTTTTATAGAATGAAAGGAAGAGAGCTATGTCAAAAAAAGTGATGCTTTTTCTGTTCACTTTAGTATGTTTATGTCTTATTGTTATTTTTATTATGATTCTATCAGCTAATAATTTTAAACCAACTAATGACAATATTGGTAAACCCAAGAATGCCTTACCACTCAAATATGAAAACAATGGTGTAACTTATGTCAATGGTCATGTCATTGTGAATAAACAACTTGCACTTCCGGCGAAATATAAACCAGGCGAAAATAAAATAGCTAAAAAGCAACTAAACAAATTATTGAAGCAAGCAGAAAAAAGAAATTTAGATTTGACCATGACAAGTGGATATAGAAATTTTGAGAATCAAGAAAAAGTGGTAGATACTTTTGTTGAGAAGGATGGTAAGCAAAAGACAACTAAATATGCTGCTAAACCTGGACATTCTGAACACCAAACAGGTTTAGCATTTGATGTAGGAACAAGCCAACCATTAAATGATTTTCATACAGATTTTGAAAAAACTAAAGAAGCACAATGGTTAGCTAAACATGCAGCCAATTATGGTTTTATTATTAGGTATCCTAAGAACCAATCAAAACAAACTGGCTATGCTTATGAACCATGGCATTTAAGGTATGTAGGACCTCAATTGGCAAAAACAATCAATGAGAAAAATACAAATTTAGAAAGCTATTACCATCTTAATAAGTAATATCAAGATGATGCAAAATCACCTCAGAAATTTGGGGTGATTTTTTCTTCAGTATTTTAGAACTCGAGACATAAAAATGATATAATCATATGTATGCTAAAAGAAGGAGAAACATATCATGACTGACATGAATAAGTGGAGACATATTTTTAAATTGGACCCCGCAAAGCCCATCAGTGACGAAGATTTAATGAAAATTTGTACATCAGATACGGACGCAATTATGATTGGTGGAACGGATGACATCACTGAAGAAAATGTTGCGCACTTAATGCATAAAGTTAAATGTTATTCATTACCAATAGTACTTGAAATATCTAATCTTGAAAGTGTTGTACCTGGCTTTGACTTATATTTTATTCCAACTGTTTTAAACAGTAGGGATGTAAAATACCATAATGGTTTATTACTAGAAGCGTTAAAGTCATATGGTACATTGATAGATTTTAATGAAGTTGTGTTCGAAGGATATGTGGTACTTAATCCAGATTGCAAGGTAGCCAAATTAACGCAAGCTGACACGATGATAGATGATGAAGATATTGAAGCTTATGCACAAATGATTAATGATATGTATCAACTACCAGTTATGTATATAGAGTATAGTGGTGTGTATGGCGAAACTAACTTGGTAAAGGCAGCAGCAGACATGTTAACGGAAACACAATTATTTTATGGTGGCGGTATTAGTAACTACGAAGAAGCAGAAATGATGGCTTCTATTGCAGATACAATCATTGTCGGAAATATTATATACGAAGATATAAACAAAGCACTAAAAACAGTTAAAGTAAAGGAGACACATTAATGAATGCATTAGTAAACAAGATGAATGATGAACAGAGTCAAGCAGTACGTACGACAGAGGGGCCACTACTAATTATGGCAGGTGCCGGCTCAGGTAAAACACGTGTGTTAACCCATCGTATCGCATACTTGCTAGATGAAAAAGACGTGTCTCCGTATAACGTCTTAGCGATTACTTTTACTAATAAAGCAGCAAAAGAAATGAAAGCACGTGTTGAAACATTAGTTGGAGAACAAGCTCAGGTATTGTGGATGTCTACATTCCACTCAATGTGCGTGAGGATTTTAAGAAGAGATGCAGACCGTATTGGTATAGAACGTAACTTTACAATTATTGATCCAACTGACCAAAAATCAGTGATTAAAGATGTACTGAAAAATGAAAATATAGATAGTAAAAAATTCGAACCTAGAATGTTTATCGGGGCGATAAGTAACCTTAAAAATGAATTGAAAACACCTGAGGATGCACAAAAAGAAGCAAATGACTATCATGAACAAATGGTTGCAACCGTTTATAAAGGTTATCAAAGACAATTATCTAGAAATGAAGCACTTGATTTTGATGATTTGATCATGGTGACGATTCGATTATTCGAACGTGTACCAGATGTATTAGATTATTATCAAAATAAATTTCAATACATTCATGTCGATGAATATCAAGATACGAATAAAGCACAATATACTTTAGTTAAATTACTTGCCGCTAAATTTAAAAATTTATGCGTTGTTGGAGATTCAGATCAATCAATTTATGGTTGGCGTGGTGCAGATATCCAAAATATTCTTTCTTTTGAAGAAGATTATCCAGAAGCCAAAACGATTTTCTTAGAACAAAATTATCGTTCTACAAAAAATATATTAAATGCAGCGAATGAAGTCATCAAAAATAATTCAGAACGTAAACCGAAAGGGTTATGGACTGGTAATACGAGTGGCGATAAAATTCATTACTATGAAGCTACGACTGAGCGAGATGAAGCTGAATACGTCGTGCGTGAAATTATGAAACACCAAAGAAATGGTAAAAAGTATCAAGATATGGCCATTTTATATCGTACAAACGCACAATCACGTGTACTTGAAGAAACATTTATGAAATCGAACTTACCGTATACTATGGTTGGTGGTCAAAAGTTCTATGACAGAAAAGAAATTAAAGACTTATTAAGTTACTTACGTATTATTGCAAATAGTAATGATGACATTAGTTTACGTCGAGTAATCAATATTCCTAAACGCGGCATCGGTCCATCATCTGTAGATAAAATTCAAGCATATGCGGCACAAAATGATTTAAGTATGTTTGATGCATTAGCAGAGGTTGATTTTATAGGACTATCTAAAAAAGTGACGCAAGAATGTATTAGTTTTTATGATGTTATGCAAAATTTAATTAAACAACAAGAATTTCTTGAAATTACAGAGATTGTAGAAGAAGTATTGACTAAGACAGGCTTTAGAGACATGTTAGAACGTGAACAAACGCTCGAATCTAGAAGTAGATTAGAAAATATCGATGAATTTATGTCTGTACCTAAAGATTATGAAGAAAACACACCCCTAGAAGAGCAATCGCTAATTAACTTTTTAACTGATTTATCACTGGTTGCTGATATTGATGATGCTCAAATTGAAGATGGTATTACGCTCATGACGATGCACTCTGCCAAAGGTCTTGAGTTTCCAATTGTATTTATAATGGGTATGGAAGAATCTTTATTCCCACATATCAGAGCGATTAAGAGTGATGATGAACATGAAATGCAGGAAGAAAGACGTATTTGTTACGTTGCAATAACACGTGCTGAGGAGACCTTATACTTAACACATGCAACATCTAGAATGTTATTTGGTCGTCCTCAATCCAATATGCCTTCGAGATTTTTAAGAGAAATTCCTGAAGATTTATTGGAAATTGAATCTAAAGGTAAATCAAAATCTCAAGCACAGGCAACGAGCAATCGTTTCCAGAATGCTACCAAACAACCTGCTAAACGAGCGCACAGCCAACGTGCTACTGCAACAAAACAAAAGCAATCAGCTACCAATTGGAATGTTGGTGATAAAGTAATGCATAAGTCATGGGGCGAAGGCATGGTAAGTAATGTAAAAGAAAAAAATGGTTCTGTCGAATTAGATATTATCTTTAAATCTGAAGGACCAAAACGCTTGCTAGCACAATTTGCACCTATTGAAAAAAAGGGGGAGTAACAAGTGGCTGATATACAATCGCGTGTAGATGAGTTGCATAGATTATTAAATCAATATAGCTATGAGTACTATGTGAAAGATAATCCATCAGTACCTGATAGTGAGTATGATAAATTACTCCATGAATTGATAGATATAGAAACGCAACATCCAGAATATCGTACTGCGGATTCACCTACAGTTAGAGTAGGTGGTAGTGCGCAGTCCACATTCGAAAAAGTGAATCATGATACGCCTATGCTTAGTTTAGGTAATGCGTTTAACGAAGAAGATTTAAGAAAATTTGATCAGCGTATACGTGATAATATAGGAAATGTTGAGTACATGTGTGAATTGAAAATTGATGGACTTGCAGTTTCATTAAAATATGAGAACGGTCGATTTGTTCAAGGTTTAACTCGTGGGGATGGCACCACGGGCGAAGACATTACTGAAAATTTAAAGACAATACACGCGATACCATTAAAAATTAATGAAAGTAGAACTTTTGAAGTCAGAGGCGAAGCGTATATGCCTAGAAAGTCTTTTGTTAATTTAAATGAAGCGAAAGCTGCGAATGAAGAACAGCCATTTGCTAATCCAAGAAATGCAGCAGCTGGTTCATTACGACAATTAGATTCAAAGTTAGCTGCCAAACGTAAACTGAGCGTTTTCTTATATAGTGTGAATGATTTTACCCAGTTTAATGCAGATACTCAAAGTGAAGCATTAGATGAACTTGACCAACTAGGCTTTAAAACAAACCAAGAACGTCAACGCGTTCAAACGATAGAAGAAGTTATGACTTACATTGACAAATGGACAGAACAACGTGAAAACTTGCCTTATGATATTGATGGTATTGTTATTAAAGTCAATGCTTTAGAACAACAGGAAACATTAGGCTTCACTCAAAAATCACCGCGCTGGGCTATTGCATATAAATTTCCCGCTGAAGAAGTGGTTACGGAATTATTAGATATTGAATTGAGTATTGGTAGAACAGGTGTTGTTACACCCACAGCTGTTCTTGAACCAGTTAGGGTAGCAGGTACAACCGTTTCTCGCGCTTCACTACATAATGAAGATTTAATCCATGATAAGGATATAAGAATAGGTGATAGCGTTGTAATTAAAAAAGCAGGCGACATCATACCTGAAGTAATTAAAAGTGTATTAGACAGACGACCTGATGATGCAGAAATCTATCACATGCCTTCACATTGTCCTAGTTGTGAACATGAATTAGTTAGAATAGAAGGCGAAGTGGCATTACGTTGTATTAACCCTAAATGCCAAGCGCAATTAGTAGAAGGATTAATTCACTTTGTTTCACGACAAGCGATGAATATAGATGGCTTAGGAACTAAAATAATCCAACAGTTATATGAAAATGAGAAAATAAAAGATGTAGCTGATATTTTCTATTTGACGAAAGAAGATCTTTTACCACTGGACCGTATGGGCGAGAAAAAAGTAGATAATTTACTCAATGCTATTGAAAAAGCTAAATCGAATTCATTAGAACAATTATTATTTGGTCTTGGTATTCGACATTTAGGCGTTAAAGCTAGCCAAGTGATTGCTGAAAAATATGGAACGATAGATGAACTGTTTCATGTGACGGAAGAAGCGTTAATGGATATTCATGATGTGGGGCATAAGCTAGCTCAATCTGTAGTAACTTATTTAGAAAATGAAGATATACGTGCATTAATTGATAAATTAAAAGCAAAAAATGTTAATATGATTTATAAAGGTGTTAAGACAACAGAATTAGAAGGACACCCAGATTTTAAAGATAAAACAATTGTCCTAACTGGTAAGTTATATCAAATGACAAGAAATGAAGCATCCAATTGGTTAGCATTACAAGGTGCAAAAGTAACCAATAGCGTAACAAAAAATACCGATTTGGTCATAGCAGGTGAAGATGCTGGTTCTAAACTAGCTAAAGCAGAAAAATTTGGTACAGAAATTTGGTCAGAAGAAGCTTTTGTTCAGAAACAAAATGAAATAGAGGGATAGAGGAGATAATGCATGAAACGAACGATTATACTATTCATCTCAGCAATTTTGGTATTAACAGCTTGTGGAAATAATGATGAAAAATCAAAAGAACAATCTAATGAAAAAGAGCAACAAAAAGAGTCAGGTTCCGTAAAAGAAATTGCAACGGATAAAAATGTGCAAGGTGATAATTATAGAACGATTTTACCATTTAAGGAGAGCCAAGCACGTGGATTATTACAAGATAACATGGCGAACAGTTACAATGGTGAAGACTTTGAAAATGGTTTGTTAGATTTAAGTAAAAGTGTATTTCCAACGGATGACTACTTATATCAAGATGGACAATACTTAGATAAAGATATGATTAATGCTTTTCTAAATCCAAAGTATACTAAAGATGAAGTTAACAAAATGGATGAAAGTGATAGAAAAGAGAAAAAAGCAAATGAAAACTTGGGGCTAAATCCATCTCATAAAGGTGAAACAGATCCTGAAAAAATTGCTGAACAATCACCTGCATATTTATCTAATATTTTAGAACAAGATTTTTATGCGAGTGGTGATACAAAAGGTAAAAAAATAAAAGGTATGACAATAGGTTTAGCTATGAATAGTACATATTATTATCAAAAAGAAAAAGACGGTGAAACCTATAGCAAAGACCTCGACGATAAAGAAATTGAAAAACAAGGTAAACAAATGGCAGAAGAATTACTTTCTCGAATTCGGGAAAATAAGGATTTGAAAGAAATACCTATACATTTTGCTATTTATAAACAATCTGGTGAAAATTCAATTGTTCCAGGTGAGTTTATTGCAGGGACAACGGTTGAAGATGGTAAGACACGTATTAATGATTGGAAAGATATTAATCAAAAAACAGCCTTATTACCTTCTGAAGAAGCGGGAGAGCTTGATGAAAATTTAAATTCCGATTTCAAACAATTTAATGACAACCTACAAACCTATTTTAATAATTTCACACAAGCAGTGGGTACAGTTAAATTTGATAATAAAAAAGCGAAACAACTATCCGTTGATTTACCTATAGATTATTATGGTAAAGCAGAAACGATTGGTATCACTCAATATGTAACAGAACAAGCTGATAAATATTTTGATGGTATTGATGAATATGAAATTCATATTAAAGATGGTAATAATCCGAAAGCACTTATAAGTAAAACGAAAGACGACAAAGAACCACAAGTTCATATTTATAAAAACAACAATTAACCGAAACAATTAACCAAGATAATGACAATCTTGCATAGACAAAAAATAACGCCAAACTGATATCAATTATAATGATATACCAGTTTGGCGTTTTGTATTGAATTAACAGTTATAATATCAAACTATTCCTTTACGATTTGTTTTACTTTATCTAGGTCATGTGTCACAAATGAACCAGGTTTTTTAGTGTATTTACTAACAAAGTAAGTAGTAATCACACTTGCTAAGAATCCAGGAATAATTTCATACATACCAAATAGCTCATTTATAGAAGCTAATGGTTTAATCCAAACAATCCAAATAATTACGACCAATGCGCCGGTAATCATGCCTGCAAGTGCACCAGTACGTGATAGACCTTTCCAATAGAGTGAGAAAATAACTAATGGACTAAATGCGGCACCAAATCCTGCCCAAGCATTACCAACTAAATTTAGTATCGTATCGTTTGGCGACCAAGCAATCCATATAGCCACAATCGCTACAATTAATACAGATAAACGACCAACCATTACGAATTCTTTCTCGTGTGCTTTAGCTTTATCTTCACCACGAATGAGTTTATAAAAGTCTTCCGTTAAGGAACTTGAAGTTACCAGTAATTGTGAAGAAATTGTACTCATGATGGCTGCCAAAATTGCTGCCAATAAGAAGCCTCCAACTAAAGGGTGGAATAAAATTTGGCTCATAACGATAAATAAAGTTTCAGGATCCTCTAACTTGATGTTGCGTTCAGAAATAAAGGCAATACCTGTTAAACCAACTGCAACAGCACCTAATAACCCAATCACCATCCAGCTAATACCTAATCTTCGTGCTTTTGGTAATAATTTGTGCGATTTTATAGACATAAATCTAACAATAATATGAGGTTGTCCGAAATAACCCAATCCCCAAGCAAACAGTGAAATGATACCTAAAACGGTTGTGCCTTTAAATAGATTCATATTTGTTGGTTTCATCTCTGCTACTTGTTTAAACGTATCGATGCCGTTTAAATCGATAAGTGCAACGATAGGGACCATCACCATAGCGATTAACATGATCACTCCTTGGAAGAAGTCGGTGATAGATACAGCAAGATAACCACCGTAAAATGTATAAAATATGACTATAAATGCAATCATTAGTAATCCCCAATGATAATTCAAACCGAAGGCACTTTCGAATAATTTACCACCTGATACAAAACCGGAATGTGTGTATAAAGTGAAAAAAACAACAATAATTAAGCCGGATATAATTTTTATGTAATTATTGTGATCATTTAATCTGTTTTTAAAGAAATCTGGTAATGTAATCGCATCACCAGCCAATTCTGTATAGACACGTAGACGAGGTGCAACGACAAAATAATTTACATAGGCGCCTAATGAAAGACCGATGGTAATCCACATAGCAGATAACCCAGTACTATAAACTGATCCTGGTAGCCCCATAATCATCCAGCCACTCATATCTGATGCACCTGCTGAAAGTGCTGTCACATAAGGACCGATGCTCCTACCGCCTAACATAAATTCACTTAAATTACCTGTAGCTTGTTTGTATCCGTAGTAACCGATAAATAATAATATAATGAAATATATGATGATCATTATATATGTTTGCCAACTTGCATGTACTTGGTTGGCCAATGAAGTGCCTAATATCAGCATCGTCCTCATCTCCCTTTGTTTTAAATGATTCTATTGTACTACATGAATTATTATACAATGTAATTTATAAATAGAATAGTATTATTTTAGTTTAATAAAAAAATACATTTTATCCATGCTTTGTTAAGCGCTTCCATTAAATGATGTATAGTTACATGAAATATAAAGTACAATGATTGATTATGCATTTTAAAAAATAAATCGTGCGTGATTTAGGTGGTAAAATTTAAACAATGGCCATTTTTAACGTATGAATGACAAGCAAATAATAGCAATTTAAAGTTTTAATTTACTGTTATTATTGAAAAACTTAGATTTTTCAACGAAATTTTGGTACAATTTTGTAATGAATGAGTAAAAAGGAGGCTTTTATTTAATGGCTAAAGTTACACGAGAAGAAGTTGAACATATAGCAAATTTAGCAAGACTTCAAATTACTGAAGATGAAACGACTGAAATGCAAAATACATTAGAAAGCATTTTAAACTTTGCTAATCAAATAGATACAGCGGATACTAGTGAAATTGAACCAACATATCACGTACTAGATTTACAAAATGTATTACGTGAAGATAAAGCAATCGAGGGCATCCCTCAAGAGCTTGCATTAAAAAATGCTAAAGAGACGGAAGATGGACAGTTTAAAGTACCATCTATCATGAATGAGGAGGACGCTTAAGATGACCATCCGTTATGAATCTGTTGAGAATTTGATCAACTTAATCAAAAACAAAGAAATTACACCATCTAAAGTTGTAAGTGATATTTACGATGCAATTGAAGAAACTGATCCAACGATCAAATCGTTTCTTGCATTAGATAAAGAAAATGCTATTATAAAAGCACAAGAATTAGATGAATTACAAGCAAAAGACCAAATGGAAGGCAAGTTATTTGGTATTCCAATGGGTATTAAAGATAACATTATTACTGAAGGTGTAGAAACAACATGTGCTAGTAAAATGTTAGAGGGCTTTGTACCAATTTATGAATCAACTGTGATGAATAAATTACGAAATGAACAAGCAGTGCTTATCGGCAAATTAAATATGGATGAATTTGCTATGGGTGGTTCTACTGAAACATCATATTACAAAAAAACTGTAAATCCTTTCGATCATACTGCAGTACCTGGTGGTTCTTCGGGTGGTTCTGCCGCAGCAGTTGCAGCTGGTTTAGTTCCTTTCAGTTTAGGTTCTGATACTGGTGGCTCAATTCGTCAACCAGCAGCTTATTGTGGAATTGTCGGTTTGAAACCAACATATGGCCGTGTATCACGTTTTGGTCTAGTAGCCTTTGCATCGTCATTAGATCAAATTGGACCATTGACACGTACAGTTAAAGACAATGCATTAGTCTTGGAAGCAATTACTGGGGTAGACGAAAATGATTCAACAAGTGCGCCAGTTGAAGATGCTGATTACACTTCTGATATCGGTAAAGATATTAAAGGATTGAAAATCGCACTTCCAAGTGAGTATTTAGGTGAAGGTGTTTCTGATGAAGTCAAAGCATCTGTAAAAGAAGCAGTCGAAACTTTAAGAGGTCTTGGTGCCACTGTAGAAGAAGTATCATTACCGAATACGAAGTATGGGATTCCTTCTTATTATGTAATTGCATCTTCTGAAGCTTCTTCTAACTTGTCTCGTTTCGATGGTATTAGATATGGATATCATTCTCCAGAAGCGAACTCATTAGAAGAATTATATAAAATGTCTAGAAGTGAAGGCTTTGGTGAGGAAGTTAAACGCCGTATCTTCTTGGGAACATTTGCATTAAGTTCAGGTTATTATGATGCATTTTATAAAAAATCACAAAAAGTTAGAACATTAATCAAAGATGATTTCAATCGTATATTTGAAAATTATGATGTTGTCGTTGGTCCAACTACACCTACAACAGCTTTCAATTTAGGTGACGAAATAGATGATCCACTTACAATGTATGCGAACGATTTATTAACAACGCCAGTTAATTTAGCTGGTTTACCAGGTATCTCTGTTCCTTGTGGACAATCAAATGGCCGCCCAATCGGTTTACAATTTATAGGTAAACCATTTGATGAAAAAACACTATATCGTGTCGCTTACCAATATGAAACAAAATTTAATTTTCATAATGAATACGAAAAACTATAAGGAGTGGAAATCATGCATTTTGAAACAGTTATCGGACTAGAAGTCCACGTTGAGTTAAAAACAGATTCTAAAATGTTTTCTCCAGCGCCAGCGCATTTTGGAGCAAAACCGAACTCAAACACAAATGTTATCGACCTAGCATATCCAGGTGTATTACCAGTTGTAAACAGACGTGCTGTTGATTGGGCCATGAGAGCTTCAATGGCATTGAACATGGAAATTGCTACAGAATCTAAATTTGACCGTAAAAACTATTTTTATCCAGATAATCCAAAAGCTTATCAAATTTCACAATTTGATCAACCAATTGGTGAAAATGGTTATATCGATATCGAGGTTGATGGTGAAACAAAACGCATTGGTATCACGCGTTTACACATGGAAGAAGATGCTGGTAAATCAACACATAAAGATGGTTATTCTTTAGTTGATTTAAATAGACAAGGTACACCATTAATTGAAATCGTATCGGAACCAGATATTCGCTCTCCTCAAGAAGCATACGCATACCTAGAAAAACTACGTTCAATCATTCAATATACAGGCGTTTCAGATTGTAAGATGGAAGAAGGTTCATTACGTTGTGATGCCAACATTTCATTACGTCCGTATGGTCAAGAAGAATTTGGTACAAAAGCTGAGTTGAAAAACTTAAACTCCTTCACATATGTTCGTAAAGGTCTTGAATACGAAGAAAAACGTCAAGAAGAAGAATTGTTAAATGGTGGAGAAATTTTACAAGAAACACGTCGGTTTGACGAGTCTAATGGTAAGACATTATTAATGCGTGTTAAAGAAGGATCTGACGATTACCGTTATTTCCCAGAACCAGATATTGTACCTTTATATGTAGATAAAGAATGGAAAGAACGCGTTCGTCAAACGATTCCTGAATTACCTGATGAAAGAAAAGAAAAGTATGTAAATCAATATGGTTTACCTGCCTACGATGCACACGTACTTACACTGACAAAAGAAATGTCTGATTTCTTCGAAGGTGCAGTTGCAGAAGGTGCAGATGTTAAATTGACATCTAACTGGTTAATGGGTGGCGTAAACGAATATCTAAATAAAAATCAAATTGATTTATTAGATACTAAGTTAACACCAGAAAACTTAGCGGGTATGATTAAATTAATTGAAGATGGCACAATGAGTAGTAAAATAGCTAAAAAAGTATTCCCTGAACTAGCTGAAAATGGCGGGGATGCAAAACAAATTATGGAAGATAAAGGCTTAGTGCAGATTTCTGACGAAGCAACATTGCTTAAATTTGTAAATGAAGCATTGGATAATAACGAGCAATCTATTGAAGACTATAAGAATGGTAAAGGTAAGGCTATGGGCTTCTTAGTTGGACAAATTATGAAAGCTTCTAAAGGTCAAGCTAATCCACAGTTAGTTAACCAATTGTTAAAACAAGAATTGGATAAACGATAATTCAATATATCTAGACCCTGTAGCTCAAATTATGCTACAGGGTCTTTTAAATGCGATGTGCCTTAAACATTTTCTTTGGAATTTAACCTAAAATGCTTTTAACATCTATGTAAATCATATAATATAGGTATTGAGTATATGAAGTAGAGGGATAAATTATGAGAAAAAGAGCTAGAATCATTTATAATCCAACATCTGGAAAGGAATTATTTAAACGCACATTACCAGATGTTTTAATTAAATTAGAAAAAGCTGGATTTGAAACAAGTGCATATGCCACAGAAAAAGTAGGCGACGCAACTACAGAAGCAGCACGTAGTTTAGAACAAAATTACGATGTACTGATTGCAGCTGGTGGAGATGGTACTTTAAATGAAGTCATAAATGGCATTGCTGAAAAGCCAAATAGACCAAGTTTAGGTATTATACCGATGGGCACTGTGAATGATTTTGGTCGTGCATTACATTTACCCACAGATATCATGAGTGCGATAGATGTCATTATTGAGGGACATATGACACGTGTGGATATTGGTAAGATGAATAGTCGTTATTTTATTAACTTAGCTGCAGGTGGACAACTAACTCAAGTATCATACGAAACTCCGAGTAAGTTGAAATCCATTGTAGGACCATTCGCGTATTATATCAAAGGTTTTGAAATGTTACCTCAAATGAAAGCCGTGGATATTCGTATTGAATATGATGACGAAGTATTCCAAGGAGAAGCCTTGTTATTCTTACTAGGGCTTACGAATTCAATGGCTGGGTTTGAAAAATTAGTCCCCGATGCTAAATTGGACGATGGTTATTTTACATTAATTATCGTTGAAAAAGCTAACTTAGCTGAATTAGGCCACATTATGACGTTAGCATCAAGAGGTGAACATACCAAGCATCCTAAAGTACATTACAAGAAGGCCAAATCTATTAGCGTTTCATCATTCACCGATATGCAATTAAATGTAGATGGTGAATATGGAGGCAAATTACCTGGTAATTTTTTAAACTTGAAACAACATATTGAAGTATTCACACCAAATGATATTAAAAATAAAGAAATTATAGAACAATGATACAAATAAAAATACAATTTAGATTAAACTACGAGGTTAGGTCAGTCAACATACATCCTAACCTCTTTTAATGTGGGGTGAAGTAATGAATGCGATACAAAAAAATGAAGTAATTGAAGGAACAGTGATAGATTTAACACATGAAGGTCATGGTGTTGTGAAATTTGATCGTTATCCAATTTTTGTGCCCAATGCACTCATTAATGAAGTGATAGCGTTTAAAGTAATCAAAGTGAAAAAGAACTTCGCAATTGGTAAGCTGGTTGAAATTAAAGAAAAAAGTACTGATCGAGTAGAACCACCGTGTATATATTATTATAAATGTGGTGGTTGTCAGTTGCAGCACATGACATATCAAGCGCAGTTAAATATGAAAAAAGAACAAGTTGTGAATTTATTTCAACGTAAAGCTGGATTTAAAGATACAATCATTCATGACACGATTGGTATGGAAAATCCTTGGTACTACAGAAATAAATCACAAATTCCAGTGGGTAAAAACAATGAGAATAAAGTTATAACAGGATTTTATCGTCAACGTAGCCACGATATTATTGATATGGATGAATGTTTGATTCAAGACCAACTACACCAAGAAGTTATAAATAAATTAAAAGCGTGGTTCAATGAACTAAACATCAGTGTTTATAATGAGCGTAAAAAGCAAGGCATGATGCGTCATGTTGTAATAAGAACAGGGCATCATTCTAGAGAACTCATGGTCATTTTTGTAACAAATGGCAAAAAATTTAAACAAGGTGACATCCTAACAGAACGTTTAAAACAACATTTTCCAGCAATAGTGAGTATTAAACAAAATGTAAATGATATACATTCCAACGTTATAATGGGACAAAATTCTTATACACTTTATGGTAAAGATGAGATTGTCGATACGTTGTCAGATGTGACATTTAAAATTAATGACCAATCATTTTATCAAATTAATTCTATCCAAACAGAAAAACTATATCAACGTGCTATAGATTATGCTGAACTACAGGGAGAAGAAACAGTGTTGGATACTTATTGCGGTATTGGTACCATTGGTTTATATATGGCTCCCAAAGCAAAACATGTCTATGGTGTTGAGGTTGTGCCAGAAGCCATTACAGATGCTCAACAAAATGCGACTATAAACCAATTTGAAAATACTACTTTTGTCTGTGGTAAGGCAGAAGAAGTTATCTTAAAATGGAAATCAGAAGGAATAAGACCAGATGTTGTAATGGTTGATCCACCTAGAAAGGGTTGTGACGAAACATTTTTGAAGACATTATTAGAGCTAAATCCTCAAAAAATTGTCTACATATCATGTAACCCATCAACGCAACAGCGTGATGCACAATTATTAGCAAACCAATATAAGTTAACACAAATTACACCGGTTGATATGTTTCCTCATACTACGCATGTTGAAACAGTGGCACAATTTGAACGTATATAAAGCATTGATGCAAAGACTGTATTACTTATAATTAAATACGTTTTATATATATGACTTGTGTAAAAATAATTAATAATTTGTTTGCTAAACATTGCAAAATATTGCAAAATGAGTAAGTTTGTTAAAATTCAATTACAAGCAACTTACTTTCATTTTAACCCCTTTCATAGTGGTGATAATCGTTGTATACTCTAGTTAATAACGAGTGACGAGGAGGGCGTCTAATGTTTAAAATTGATTTGTTTTCTAATAAGAAAGCAGTTGAAGGTTTTATTTTATTTCAATTAACTATTGTGATGATTAGCATTTTGATTTCTTATAAAATGGCATATTCTATGACCCATATTATAGAACAAAACATAATTTTTAATATTATTTTTGGTATTGTTGGTTTTGCAGCAGTGTATTTCTTGCATGAATTTATTCATAATATAATGTTCAGAGTAATGTCAAAAGGTAATAAACCTACATATCGTATTAAATCAGGTTTGATTACAACACATATGCCAAATGTTTATTTTAAAAAATGGCAATACATGACAATTATGTTAGCCCCTTTAGTCATTATCACAAGCGTATTATTAGTAATATTTTCGTATTTTGCTTACTCATCTATTATCTTTATTGCATGTTTTCACATAGGATATTGCGTAATGGATATGTATTTCCTTACAGGTTTATTAAATAAACATGTACAACTTATTGAAGATACAGAAGAAGGGATTAAATTTTATACACAAGCGCATGCCCCTGCTCAAGAATTTCGAACTGAATTGAAATCATAATATGATAAATGTAACTTTGATAAAGGATCAGCTCCGTTTGAGTAAATGATCATTTGAATATTAAATTCAAACTGATTCACTTAAACGTGTACTGTTCCTTTTTTTATTGAGCAAATTCAAAGAAAAATGATGATGGAGGATGTAAGATAAAAACAACACAATTATAAATTATATCGAATACAGGAGGTGAGGGCATTGTCAGAAAGACGGATTATACATGTGGATATGGACTACTTTTTCGCACAAGTAGAAATGAGGGATAACCCTAAACTAAAAGGAAAACCTGTCATTGTTGGTGGTAAAGCTAGTGGAAGAGGGGTCGTATCAACGGCATCATATGAGGCAAGACAATATGGTGTACATTCTGCGATGCCCACTGCACAAGCGCATAAATTATGTCCTAACGGGTACTATGTGACGCCAAGATTCGAAGCTTATAAAACTGCATCGGAAAAGATTATGAATATATTTAAAAGTTATACAGAGGTTGTTGAACCTTTGTCTTTGGATGAAGCATATTTGGATATCACACATCTTGTCAGACCTGATTTACCAGCCTCTCGAATCGCTCAATATATCAGGAGAGATATTTATGAAGCTACAATGCTTACTTCGTCAGCAGGTGTATCATATAATAAATTTTTAGCTAAATTAGCAAGTGGTATGAACAAGCCCAACGGTTTAACAGTTATTGACTATAGAAATGTTCATGATATTTTAATGGGCTTAGACATTGGAGATTTTCCTGGTGTTGGTAAAGCTTCAAAACAAAAAATGCATCAAGAAGCGATTTATACAGGACAGGATTTATATAATCAAAGTGAACGGGACCTTATTAGACTATTTGGTAAGCGTGGACATGGCTTGTACAATAAAGCGAGGGGGATAGATCATAATCCAGTAAAGCCTACTAGAATCAGGAAATCTGTTGGTACAGAACGAACATTTGCCACAGATATGAATGAGGATGAAGAAATTTTACAAAAAATTTGGGAATTAAGTAATAAAACAGCAGAACGTCTAGCTAAATTACAAAAATCTGGAAAAACAATAACAGTAAAAATTAAAACATTTAAGTTTGAATCTTTGTCGAAACAACGTAGTCTTAGAGACCCGGTTCGCTCAGAAACTGACATATACAATATTGCTTATGATTTATATACAGAATTAAAAAATCCTGAAACGCCTATTCGTCTTGTAGGGGTGACTGTTGGTAATCTTGAAAAAGCGACATATGAAAATATGACAATATACGATTATATTTAATAAGATAGAAATTGATTTATATTAGCTAAGTTATTTTACAGACATATCAAGGAAATAGAATTAATCTTTATCTTTTAAATCCTTGCCGTAGATATTTAACATACTAGGTAAATCATCATAATGTTTTAAGAGACGGAACGTAATCATAGCACATGCTTTAGCATCATTGAGCGCATCATGATGTCCATGAAAATCTAAATTATAATATTGCATCATGTAATTTAGACCATAGCGATGATTTTCTACTGTTCTTCTTGAAAGTTGTAAAGAGCAAAAGTAAGTCATATTAGGGGTATCAAAACCAAATGCACTAATACTTTCATGTAGAACGTTCATATCGAATGCTGCATTATGCGCAACGACGGGTAAATCCCCGATAAATTGCAACATATAGGGATATACTGTTTGAAATGTAGGCGCATCTTCAACTTGTTCAGGATGTATGCCGTGGACTGCGATATTTTGTTGTGAGAAATAGTCATTAGGGTTAACAAGTGTATAGAAAGATTCTGTTATCTGGTGGTTGACTACTTTAACCATACCAACAGCACAAATACTTGTACGTTTACCGTTGGCAGTTTCAAAATCTAAAGCTATAAATGCATCGTTACTCATGGAGCAAGTTCCCTTTCTATAATTGAATATGTTATGACTTTATAGAATAAATGAAAGACAGTCAAGTTAATGAGATTGAACTAACATTTACTGCCTAATTCAAAAAAGTCTGGGACATTTATTGATGTCCCAGACTTTTTTGATATATAAATTCATGAGTATTACCTATTAATTATTCTGATTCATCAAATGAACGTGCAGCTAACTCTTTTTCATAAAGATAAAGTGTATTACTATCATCACCAATACGATTTAAGTAATCGATATGCGTTTCAAACATAGCTTCTTCTTCAACTTGCTCGTCTAAGAACCAATTTAAGAATGAAATCGTAGCATAATCTTTATCTTTGTTAGCTAAATCTGATAAATTATAGAATCTACGTGTAACGTCTTGTTCTTGAGCCAAACCATCTTCAAACGTTTCTAAGATGCTGCTGAACTCTGTTTTTGGTGCAGGAATTGCTGTAAATAAAGCATGCTCTCCACGGTCGTTAATATAGTCATATATTTTTTTACCATGGAATCTTTCTTCTTTAGCTTGTTGAATATAAAAATTTGCAAAACCTTCGTAAGAATTGTCGTCACAAAAGGCAGCCATAGCCATATAAGCGTGAGCAGCATAAAATTCATGATTCATTTGTTCATTTAAAGCATCTAATAGTTCTTTGTTTAACATAATTAATAAGCCTCCTATACTTTTTTTCAGTATAGCAAAACTAGACTTAGTAGTAAATTATACGCTACTTTATTTGAAAAAGACTCATGTAAATTGGGTTGAGAATTGTTTGGAATACAACATAATCGTGTTATAATATTTGAGTGAAGAGTAGAGGAGGAGCTAAATGAGATACTGGACTGCAACCCGCTTAGCAAAATTGGCAAGGCAAGCAAGTAAAGCTGCTGGCAAAAAAGGCACAGACTTGCCCGGTCAAGTAGCTAGAAGAGTAGATAAAAATATATTAAGAAAGTTAGCATCTCAAGTTGATGAGATTGTTTTTATAAGTGGTACGAACGGGAAAACAACCACTTCAAACCTAATCGGTCATACATTAAAAGCTAATGATATAGAAATCATACATAATAATGAAGGCGCAAATATGGCTGCAGGTATTACATCTGCTTTTATTTTGCAAAATAAGAAAAATACAAAAATCGCAGTCATTGAAATTGACGAGGGCTCTATTCCGAGAGTGCTTAACGAAGTAACACCAACGATGATGGTTGTTACGAATTTCTTCCGAGATCAAATGGACCGTTTTGGTGAAATTGATATTATGGTTAATAACATAGCAAAGGCGATTAATAATAAAGGCATTAAATTATTATTGAATGCAGATGATCCATTTGTGAGTAGGTTGAAAATTGCGAGTGACACGGTGGTTTACTATGGCATGAAGGCACACGCACACAAATTTGAACAAAGTACAATGAATGAAAGCCGTTATTGTCCAAACTGCGGACGTTTACTCCATTATGACTATATCCAATATAACCAAATTGGTCATTATCACTGTGAATGTGGTTTTAAACGTGAGGATACACAATATGAAGTATCCTCATTTACAATGACACCGTTTATAAACTTAAATATTGGTTCTAAAACGTTTAATATGAAAATAGCTGGTGATTTTAATGCTTATAACGCGATTGCTGCATATTCTGTATTAAGAGAGTTAGGCATTAATGATGACGGCATCAGAAAAGGTTTTGAAACGTATACATCAGACAACGGCCGTATGCAATATTTTAAACAAGATAGCAAAGAAGCTATGATAAACTTAGCCAAAAATCCTGCAGGGATGAACGCAAGTCTCTCAGTAGGTGAACAATTAAGCGGTAGTAAGGTTTACCTTATCAGTTTAAATGATAATGCTGCAGATGGTAGAGATACATCGTGGATATATGATGCAGATTTTGAAAAATTAACAAGACAACAAATAGAGACAATTATTGTTACAGGAACTAGAGCAGAAGAACTTCAATTAAGATTAAAATTGGCTGGTGTTACAGTACCTGTTATCTTAGAGCGCGATATTTACAAAGCGACTGCTAAATCTATGGAATATAAAGAGAGCTTTACTGTAGCAATTCCAAATTATACTTCGCTCGCACCTATGTTAGAACAATTAAACCACTCTTTTGAGGAGGTCAAAGCGAAATGAATGAATTAACTGTTTATCATTTTATGCCTGATAAATTAAATTTATATAGTGATATTGGTAATATCATTGCGTTAAGACAACGTGCTAAATTGAGGAATATCCAATTAAATGTAGTTGATATCAATGAAACAGAAGGTATCACGCTAGATAACTGTGATATATTTTTCATTGGTGGTGGCAGTGATAGAGAACAAGCCTTGGCTACGAAAGAATTAAGCAAAATAAAAACGGTATTGAAAGATGCCATTGAAGAAGGCATGCCCGGTCTGACAATTTGTGGTGGGTATCAGTTCTTGGGGAGTAAATACATTACACCAGATGGTACAGAATTAGCTGGTTTAAATATTTTAGACTTTTATACTGAGTCACAAACAAATCGTCTTACAGGCGATATTGTGATTGAAAGTAAAACTTTTGGAACAATAGTTGGTTTTGAAAATCATGGTGGCCGTACATATCATAAGTTTGGTACTTTAGGTCACGTTACACATGGATATGGAAATAATGATGAAGATGCAAAAGAAGGTATTCATTATAAAAATCTATTAGGTACATATTTACATGGTCCAATTTTACCAAAAAACCATGAAATTACTGATTATTTATTAGAAAAAGCATGTGAACGTAAAGGCATTGCTTTTGAGCCTAAACAAGTAGATAATACTGAAGAAGAAGCTGCTAAACAAGTTATTGTTGATCGCGTAGCTAAAAATTAAATTATAAAAAAGCACACTCGTAAAGCGATATGAATATTGATGTGCACCCCAAAAGTTGGACTAAAAATCTAACTTTTAGGGGTGTATTTTTTATGGGCAAACATTACAAATATGAATTTAAATTAAAGGTAGTTCAAGAATATTTGAATAGTTTATTAGGTTATAGAGCATTAACAAAGAAATATGAAATATCGAATAAAAGTTTAATCGAAAGGTGGGTTACACAATATAAAGAATTTGGACCCGAAGGGTTAAGTAAACGATTGAAAAATAAAGTTTATACTAGAGAATTCAAGCTATCTGTTTTAAGATTTAGACAAGAAAACATGTTGTCTTATCGAGAAACAGCAAGCCATTTTAAAATAAGTAATAGCGCCATGATATGTGCTTGGCAACGTATATTTGAAGAGAAAGGTATCCTCGGACTAGACAACAATCGGAAAGGACGTCCAAATAAAATGGATAAAAAACATTCGAAAGTAAAGTCTAAATCAACCGAATTAAAAGAAAGTGAACGCGAGGAATTAGAAAGACTAAGAAATGAAAATGAGATGTTAAAAGCAGGTATAGCTTATCAAAAAAAGTTACAATCCTTGACTCAAAATTACGAAACAAAACATTCGAAAAAGTAAAAATCATAAAAGTATTACATGAAACATTAAATTTTGGGCTCAGTCTATTATTTAAAGTTTCAAAAGTAGCTAAATCTGTTTATTACTATTGGCTAGAAGGTTTTAAACAACCAAATAAAGATAAAGAATTAATTGAAACTATTAAAGCGATATGTGAAGAATGTGGATATATCTATGGCTATAGAAGTGTTACTCAATCTTTATCAAATAAAGGTATTAAAGTGAATCATAAAAAGGTAAGAAAGTTAATGAAAGAATTAAAACTCACTTGTACAAAATTTACACATAGAGGACGTAAGTATAAATCTTACAAAGGAAATGTAGGCAAAATAGCAAAACATTTATTAAAACGACGTTTTAATAAGAATCGCCCTTATCAAAAAGTAGTGACTGATATTACAGAATTTAAGTTACATAATGGATCAAAAATTATATTTATCTGCATATATGGATTTATATAGTTCAGAAATTATGAGCTATAGTATTTCAAGTCACCCAACACTAGATATGGCTATCAATCCATTAAAAGAACTTTTAAATAAATGTCCAAATGTTAATTATCGATTAACTATACATTCAGATCAAGGTTGGCATTATCAAAATGCGAAATACGTAAATATTTTAAAAGAAAATAAAGTGTTTCAAAGTATGTCAAGAAAGGGAAATTGTCTCGATAATTCAGTTATGGAAAACTTTTTTGGATTATTGAAGCAAGAAATGTTTTATGGAGAAAAATTTGATTATTTTTATCAATTGGAGCAAGCTATTCAAAACTATATTATTTTTTATAATGATGAAAGAATTAAATCAAAATTAAAAGGCTTGTCTCCTAAAAATTTTAGGAAACAAACCTTTGAAATATTACACTAAACCAAAGTACAACTTTTGGGGTTCAATACATATATGCTTATACGAGTGTGCTTTTTATTTAAGAATAAATTTAGATTTATGCAAAACGATGATCTAATATGCGATAAATCAATAGAATTTCATAAATAACATGACTTTTAAGTTGATTGCTATCAAACTCATCTAAACCTTTCACAGACATTTTTAGTAAAGAGGCATGTTGTTTCTTACGCTCAAAGTGTCCAGTCGAATATATATTGTTTATACTTTGTGCGATACTTAAAATCGCCAATTTTTCATCGTTTGTAAAAGTAATTATCGTATCTTTCGGTAAATAAACTAAATTAGATAAATGGGTAATAAACAACCTATTAGTATGCGCGCGCGTAGTTAGTGCTTTAAGTTGAATCCATTCTGAATCATGGTGTTTGTGATAGCTTAGTTCATCTTTTTGATAAGAAAGTAAGGTTTCCACTTTTTGATTTAAATCGATTAATTGATTTAATTGACGATAAGGCGCGCCTTTTGTAAATTTACCAAGTAATAATTGACGCATACGTAATTCAAAGAGTTCGTACATTTTTGATTCAGTCAAATTAATAGATGATTCAACTTGATCATAATATTTTGGAGGTAAAATAATAAAGTTTACTAATCCAGCTGTTACGAGTCCGATGATAGCAGTTAATAATCTAGAAAAGAAATTAAAGAAATAGGCTTCATGAATACCTGGAATCATAGCCATAGCTGTTAATGTAGCTACCGTAGTACCCACATGTAAATTAAGTTTGGTACATAGAATAATTGTGAACGTAGCGCTCAATGCATATGCGAAAGGGGATTGGTCCCCAAATATAAATGTGAATATGACTGCAAATAATGCCCCAATAATGGTTGCTGGCAAACGACGATAGCCTTTTTTTAATGAAGCTTTAGCTGTAGGTTCAATCGTCACAATAGCCGTTAATATAGCAAATATCGGATTTAAGTTTAAAGCTAAACAAAATAATGCAGTCAGAAATGTGGCTAGACCCGTTTTAATTGTACGAGCACCGATAATTTTTTTATACCAGTTATCATTCATTTAAAAACTCCTAATGTGATGTATAGTCAAATAACTGCTCAAAATGGTGAGTAGTCGTATTATTAATATCTGTGAAATGTTAAACTATAGTTGATAAAATTTTCTAATTTATTATATCAAAAAAAGTCTGCTATAATAATAAAGAATATAAATTACAAAAAGGAACGGGATAATATGATTGTAAAAACAGAAGAAGAATTAACAGCATTAAAAGATATTGGTTATATTTGCGCGCTAGTAAGAGATGAAATGCAATCAGCAACTAAGCCAGGAATTACAACAAAAGAACTAGACGATATTGCAAAGGACTTATTTGAAAAGCATGGAGCGATATCAGCGCCAATTCATGATGAGAACTTTCCAGGTCAAACATGTATCAGTGTAAACGAAGAAGTAGCTCATGGTATACCTGGTAAACGTAAAATACGTGAAGGTGATTTAGTGAATATAGATGTGTCTGCGCTTAAAAACGGATACTATGCGGACACAGGGATTTCATTTGTTGTTGGTGAACCGGACAATCCATTAAAACAAAAAGTGTGTGATGTGGCATTAGAAGCATTCGAAGCGGCAATGACACGTGTAAAACCTGGTGCTAAATTAAGCCAAATTGGTAAAGCAGTACATGCGACTGCACGAAAAAATAACCTTACAGTAATTAAAAACCTAACAGGTCATGGCGTAGGCCAATCTCTACATGAAGCGCCAAGCCATGTTATGAATTATTATGAACCTAAAGATAAAACACTATTAAAAGAAGGCACAGTAATCGCTGTTGAACCATTTATTTCTACAAAGGCAACTTTTGTAACAGAAGGTAAAAATGAATGGGCATTTGAAACAAACGATAAAAGTTTTGTTGCTCAAATTGAACATACGGTTATTGTGACAAAAGATGGACCATTATTAACTACTAAAATAGATTAATCTTGTTTCGGTCTAAAGTCCTAATATAAGATGGTTCCGGAGCCTATACCAATGGTTCCGGAAATTTTTTATAATGGAATCTAATCAATCATGAGGTGATTCTATGAATTATATTACGACTTATTTAGACAAAATGACTAAAAACACTTTTTATACAAGTTTAGTAGAATATAGACAGTATTTAGATAAAAAAATGAGAAGCATTGAAATGTACATAAAATATTTAATTGAAAGAAAAGCGTATGTTGAAAAATTAATAGACAGCTTAACTTTAACGCTAGAAAATAAATATATTGATATGATAGATGAAGATTACATTTACTGTGCTCAAGAAATAGAGCATTCTGAAATAGAAAAAATTAAAAAAGAATTAAACGAAATGGAAGCAGACTATGCGAGAATTGAATCCGATTTATCTCATCAGGCAGTTGAACGTGCAAACATTGAAACTGAATGTGATTTAATCGAACGTATCAGTTTAGTCGCTTAAAGAAAGGTGGCGAAACATGACTCATAAATATATATCCACAGAGATGCTTATCGTATTTACAGCATTAATGATTATTGCCAATTTTTATTATATTTTCTTTGAAAAAATTGGCTTTTTACTTGTGTTATTATTGGGTTGTATTTTAGTTTATGTGGGTTATATCTATTTTCATAAAGTACGTGGTTTATTAGCTTTTTGGATTGGTGCGTTATTAATAGCATTTACCTTATTATCTAATAAGTATACGATTATCATATTATTTATATTTTTAATAGTACTCATCGTTAGATATATTATTTATAAATTTAAACCTTTAAAAATTACTGCAACAGAAGAAGAAGTAGACTCACCGGAATTTATAAAACAAAAATGGTTTGGCGAGCAACGATCACCTGTATATGTTTATAAATGGGAAGATTTACAAATTCAACATGGCATTGGTGATATTCATATTGATATGTCTAAAGCAGCAAACATTAAAGAAAATAATACAATCGTTATTCGACATATCATTGGAAAAGTTCAAATCGTGGTACCACTTAACTATAATATTATATTACATTTCACAACGTTATACGGGAACGCCTATGTAAACGAAACCTCTTATAAAGTTGAGAATAATAATATTAAGGTAGTAGAAGAAACAAAAGCAGAGAACTATGCTGTAAATATTTATGTCTCTTCATTTTTAGGTGATGTTGAGGTGATTTATAAATGAATCACTACTTTAGAGCGATCGGGTCCATGTTGATATTAGTATATAGTACGTTTTTTGCCATATTCTTTATTGATAAAGTGTTTGTTAATATAATGTATTTTCAAGGTATGTTTTATACTCAAATATTTGGCATACCTGTACTGCTTTTTTTAAATCTAATGGTGATTTTACTCTGTATTATTGTAGGTTCTGTCTTAGCATATAAAATCAATCAGCAAAATCATTGGTTAAAAGATCAAATTGAACGTTCAATAGAAGGTCAAACAGTGGGTATCAATGATCAAAATATTGAATTATACAACGAAACAATCGAACTATATCAAACGCTTGTGCCGTTAAATCAAGAAGTACATAAATTAAGAATGAAAACACAGAACCTGACGAATGAATCTTATAATATCAATGATGTTAAAGTTAAGAAAATTATAGAAGACGAACGCCAACGTTTAGCGCGTGAATTACATGATTCAGTTAGTCAACAATTATTCGCAGCAAGTATGATGTTATCAGCAATTAAAGAGACAGAATTGAAGGCCCCATTGGACCAACAAATACCAGTATTAGAAAAAATGATTCAAGATTCCCAATTAGAAATGAGAGCACTACTATTACACTTAAGACCTATTGGTTTGAAAGATAAATCTTTAGGTGAGGGTATTAAAGATTTAGTCGTTGATTTACAGAAAAAAGTACCAATGAAAGTGGTACATGATATTGAAGAATTCAAAGTACCAAAAGGTATCGAGGACCATTTATTCCGTATTACGCAAGAAGCCATTTCTAATACGCTAAGACATTCTAAAGGAACGAAGGTCACAATTGAATTATTTAATAGGGAAGAATATTTGTTATTGCGTATACAAGATAATGGTAAAGGGTTTAATGTAGATGATAAGGTAGAACAAAGTTATGGATTAAAAAATATGCGCGAACGTGCACTAGAAATAGGTGCAACATTTCATATCGTTTCTTTGCCTGATGCAGGTACGAGAATTGAAGTGAAGGCACCATTAAATAAGGAGGATTCAAATGCCGATTAAAGTATTATTTGTTGATGATCATGAAATGGTTCGAATAGGTATTTCTAGTTATTTATCCACCCAATCTGATATAGATGTCGTAGGGGAAGGTAAGTCAGGAAAAGATGCAATCGAAAAAGCACATGAACTGAAACCGGACCTAATTTTAATGGATTTACTTATGGACGATATGGATGGTGTCGAAGCAACTGAACAAGTTAAAAAAGACTTGCCAAATATTAAAGTTGTCATGCTTACGAGTTATATTGAAGATAACGAAGTCTATCGTGCACTTGATTCCGGTGTAGATAGCTATATATTGAAAACAACAAGTGCTAGTGATATTGCTGAAGCGATTCGTAAGACTTACAATAATGAGTCAGTATTTGAAGCAGAAGTCCTAGTTAAAATGAGAAATAGGATGAAACAACGAGCTGAATTGTATGAAATGCTCACAGAACGTGAAATGGAGATTTTATTACTGATTGCTAAAGGTTACTCTAACCAAGAGATTGCCAGCGCTTCACATATTACGATTAAAACAGTGAAAACGCATGTAAGTAATATCCTAAGTAAATTAGAAGTTCAAGATAGAACTCAAGCCGTCATATATGCATTCCAGCACAATTTAATTCAATAAAGGGAATATAAATCTAGCAAGCTAAAACAAACGCGTATGGTAGACATACACGCTGTTTTAGCTTTTTAATTTTTATGCAACAATAAAAGCTTTTATATTTATTAAAATCCCCCTCAAACAATGACATCTCATTTGTTTGAGGGGGATTAGTTAATATTATCCGTTATTTTTCGATGTATCTACATCATTAACTGCTTTGTTTGATGATGTAATATCAGTATTTTTATTTTCAGAATCTTGATTATCTGCAATAGATGTATTTCTATTATGTTCGATATCGTCCAAGGTTTGTTCTTCAGGTGTTTTACCACGTACCACTTTACGTTGATGGAAGATGGCGTTGATTTCAGCACCAATGATGATGATGAAACCTGTGATGTATAACCATAACATTAAGATGATAATACCGGCAATACTACCATATGTTTTAGAATAATTAGCAAAGTTTGAAATATAAAATCCAAATAAATATGACCCACCTAAGAAGACGATTGTTGCAAATATAGCGCCTGGAATAACAGACAATAATTTAATTTTAACATTAGGAGCTAATGTGTATAACACCATGAATGCTATAAGAACAACAATTACAGGTAATACAAAACGTATTGTATCAAACAGCCACTTTACTTGATCTCCAAGGCCTAGCGGGCCGAATAGCAGATCACCAATTTGTTGCCCAAATGTAGGTAACACGAGTGCAACTGGCATAACGATAATCATGGCAAGCGTGAATAATACACTATAAAGTTTAGCAACTACAAAATTTCGGCTATCTTCAACGTCATAAGCAACATTAAAGGCATTCATTAGCGCAGTCATTCCGTTAGATGCGGACCATAATGCTGCGATTAACCCGATAGATAGTAATCCACCGCTCGCATTGTCCATAATATCACCAATTATACTTGAAACTTGAGGTGCATAATCAGATGGCACATGATCTTTTATTAAATCTCTTATCGTCGACTGTTTCACACCAACAACTGGTACGATAGAGAGTAAGAATAGTAGCATTGGGAACAATGAAAGCATGAAATAATAAGATAACTGTGCTGACAGTCCTGATGCGTCATCTTTACCAATTCTATATACAAGATATGAGAAAAAATTTGAATCTTTAGTATATTTTGCTGGTTTATTGATACGTGAAACAAAGAATGCTTGGTTATCTTTCTTAGGTGACTTAGATTTAAATTCATCAGGTGTGATGTAAGTGCGGTCGCGTTTGATTTGTTGACCATTTGTTTCATTAGACTGTTTGTCATTTTCTTCTACACTTTTTGCCTCATTCAAAAAGTTAGAAGTTGTTTTATCTTTTTTAGACATATCTAATCTCCTTATGTATTGATATTTTTCAATATACATTTTAATATACTTTAAAATCTAGTTTAGGTAAATATGTGACGCTATTTTCTTTCGGAAAAATAGATAATTAGATTAATAAAAAAATAGAATAATGCATATGTGTATGCGTAAGTATCAAATGAATGTTAAAACCTAAGTAAATAATGAAGTGTTATTAATGTGAAAATACGGTAATGCATCATAATAATTAAACCTACATAATATTAAGACAATGATATAAATGCATGCAACCGTTTGTAAATTCGTATATAAACACAAAATTGATATTACAAAGCAAAGTTAACATAATGATTGAGCCTGAGATATGTCATACATCCCAGGCTCTTAAATCATTTATTGAAGCTTATGTTTGAAATACAAAAATAAGTAGAATTAGCCGTTTAAACGATTATTCTTACGATCTACAAAAGTATTTTTCGCATCTTTGATTGAACGTTCTAATTCTGGATTGTTACGTCTGATTTCTTCTACAACGTCTTTCCAATATAACACTTCGTCTTTAATGTTATTGATTGCAGAAGGTTTTTGAGAACGCGTACCTTCTTTTCTGTCTTTAATAGATTGTTTTAAAGATTGACGTGTTGATTTATCAGCTAATGTTGCTGCGCCTCCAATTACGGCACCTAATAAAATTCCTGGAATGAGTTTGTTTTGCATGATGTGTTACTCCTCTCTTAAATTTGCATCTTTAATTATAAAATTGATTAAATTATCACAAGATGATTGTACCATTTTATAGACGCCTTCGAAATTATTTGTATAATAAGGATCTGGAACGTCTGTTTCAGTCATATCGCTAAACTCTAATAGTTTAAACAATTGACCTTTAATATTAGGATTAATTTGTTTGATATTATCAACGTTACTTTGATCCATTGCAATAATGTAATCAAAGTCATCGTTTGATTCAAACAGTTCACTAATCATACCATCAAAAGGTATGTCATGTTCAGATAGAATGGCTTGTGTACCTTCATGAGGTGGCTCACCTAAGTTCCATTGCCCTGTGCCTCTAGAGGTAACTTTTATATCTTTTATATTTCTATCAAGTAATTTTTGTCGCATGATTGCTTCTGCCATAGGTGAACGACAAATATTTCCTAAACATACGAATGCTACTGTAATCATTTGTGTACCTCCAAATTTATATACTCCTCTTTCCCATTTTAAAGCTTTTTTAATCATTTCAAAAGGGTAATTGCCATAAAAGTTTTACAAGATAGGTAAATTTGATAAAATAAATTGAAAAAGAGGTGAATTTTGTGGCAAAAAGTATAGAACAAATGATAGAAGAAATAAGAGATAGATTAAATCTTGTGAATCAAAGTTTGATTGATCCAGATAATTATAAATCAGCAGATGAACAAGAAATTCGTGAAATTCATGAATATGTAACATCAAAAGCATCATTTACACCGAGTGAAGCATCGGCAATCGCTGATGCACTTGGTCAAATTCGTAAATAGGGGGAGTTACCATATGACAGAATTACAAGATAAACTTCAACAATATGCCGAACTATTAGTTGGTGTGGGCATGAATGTTCAAAAGGATCAACCAGTATTTATTCGCTCTAGTGTCGATGCATTAGAACTAACACATTACATAGTTGAAGCGGCATATAAACGTGGCGCTTCCGACGTTAAAGTAGAATATAGCGATGACAAGTTATCGCGTTTGAAATTTGAATATGAATCTGTTGAATTTTTTGAGAAAGACGCTGTGAAATCATATGAAGTTGAAAAACGTATGGACTATGTGAAACGTGGTGCAGCCAACTTAGCACTCATTACACAAGATCCAGATCTATTGAATGGTATTGATAGTGAAAAGTTATCGACATATCAAAGACAATATTCTACTGCTTATAAAGGTTATATGGAAGCAAGTCAAAAGAATCAATTCCCTTGGTGTGTGGCAGCATTCCCTTCAAAAGCATGGGCACAACGCGTATATCCTGACCTGACTGAAACAGAAGCATATAGTAAATTTATTGATGAAGTATTAGACATCGTGCGTGTAGATGGTAATGATCCAGTTAAAAATTGGAAAAACCATGTAGAAAATTTAAGTATTCACGCGCGTAAATTACAAGATAAAAATTATAAAGCACTGCACTACATTTCAGAAGGTACGGATTTAGTTATTGGACTACCGGAAGGACATATTTGGGAAGATGCTACGAGTTATACGAGTGAAGGCCAAGCTTTTGTTGCTAATATCCCAACTGAAGAAGTATTTACCGCACCACATCGCTTAAATGTAAATGGTCATGTCACAAATAAGTTGCCACTTAGTCATAATGGTAATATCATTGACGGCTTCACATTAACGTTCAAAGATGGTGAGGTTGTTGATTTTAAAGCTGATCAAGGCGAAGATGTATTAAGAGATTTACTAAATACCGATGAAGGTGCAAGAAGATTAGGAGAAGTCGCACTTGTACCTGATGATTCGCCAATTTCAAATCGTAACACTATTTTTTACAATACATTATTTGATGAAAATGCATCTTGTCATATTGCATTAGGTTCAGCTTATGGATTTAATGTTGAAGGTGGCACAGAAATGACTACGGAAGAAAAATTAGCGCATGGGTTGAATGACTCATTAATTCATGTAGATTTTATGATTGGAAGCCCTGATCTAACTATTTATGGAATAACACAAGATGATGAAAAAGAACTTGTATTTGAAAATGGTAATTGGTCAAAATAATGTAATGGAAACATTTTTTATTTTATAAATCAAATAAGTGCTAATAAGCGATTAAAGTAAGCATAGGTGTTAAATCATATTAAATACATTTACAAAAAATGATAAAGTCTGATGTTATTTAAATTGGGAGTGAGAATATGAAATCTATATTATGCTAATTTCGGACTCACTCCTTAGTTTATGTCATTGAGAATTGAAAAGGGAGCTAAAATTATGGGAAATGTAGCAAGCAAATCAATGTCGGAATCTAGAAGTATAAAAGAAAGACAAATATTCCCACAAGATACGAACCATCTTCACACGATGTTTGGTGGCATATTGATGGCTAATGTAGATGAGATTTCTGCTATTACGGCGACGAAGCATAGCAATTCACAAGTGGTAACTGCGTCAACAGATTCAGTCGACTTTTTAAAACCTATTAAAACAGGGGATATCATTTCTTACGAAGCAATGGTTTCGTATGCTGGTAAGTCTTCGATGGAAGTTTGTGTACAAATCATTATTGAAGGTGTTGTTAAGAGCGAACGTCATTTAGCGGCACTTAGCTTTTTAACATTTGTTGCTTTAGATGAAAATGGGAAACCACAAGAAGTCCCACAAGTATATCCAGAAACACAAACAGAAAAATGGTTTCATGACACAGCACTTGCTAGGGTAAAACGTAGGAAAGAGCGCAGACAAGAAAGTAAAGAAACGATAGAATTTTTATCCAATGTACAAAATATAGAATAAAATAAAGCGAAAGTTGTACAGTTAATCACTTTAGATTAAATAACAACTTTCGCTTTTTTAGTTATACGTTGCATTTCAACGATGCATGATTTTCTCATTCTTTTTAAAATCTGTATTAGGGTAGTACATGTTTTTAACAAGTACATTGGGTCCAAGACAACTAAATTCGGAACAATGACAATTAAGTGATTGAGCTAAAGGTGTCGCAAGCCAATGGTTAAATACGTCTGGTAATTTATCATGCTTAATGTTAGAAATAGTACCATTTTCATCACCAAAGTCAGTAACTATGACGTTACCTGTAAAAACATTCACATTCAATCTATTGCGTCCATCAGGGTCATTTCTCATCGTTACATTCGGTGTATCTCTCAGTCTTTGCAATAAGGCTTGATCATTTTCATCTTTGATACATGGATAAATAGGTAATGTACCAAATAGCATCCATAAATTTGGATCACGAATATCTAAAATATGATGGATTGCTGTTTTCATCTCTTTAAGAGAAAGCACTTCTAGTTGGCTAGCAAAATCAGCAGGGTACATGGGATGAATTTCATGTCTTTGACATTTCATATCATGGACAATCTCATTATGTATTTTTTCAAGATGGGGTACAGTGCTTTGATTTAACATCGTTTCGGCAGAAATAAACATACCTTGTTGAGATAAGGTACTGGAATTAGATAACATTTGTTCATACAGTCTCAGTTTTGCTTTTAATGGAGGTTGCTTGTCCATAGCACCAAATCCTACATCTGTAAACTCATCAATTGTTCCCCAATTATGTGAAATATGCATGACATCAATATATTCAGCAATATCTAAATAACGATCTAATGGTAAAGTTAAATTAGAATTCATTTGAACATAGATACCACGGCTATGTGCATATTTTAACAAGGGTTTTACAACATTTCTTATGGATTTTTTTGAAAACATAGGTTCGCCACCTGTGATAGACATGGTTTTAAGGTCTGGAATTTCATCTAAACGGCGATAAATTAAATCCATAGGTAACGGGTCTGGGTCTGTGGTTTGCAATGTATAACCGACAGCGCAATGACTACAACGCATATTACATAAATTCGTCGTCGTAAATTCGATATTACTTAACGTCAAACGATCGTGTTCTTGCATATCATTGTATGCTTCCCACGGGTCGTTATGAATTGAAATTGGTTTCTTAACATTTGATGCATACAAATTCAACATAATTAAAACTTCCTTTTTTAACTTTTATTTGCTATGAGTATATACTAAACTTTATTTGTATAGGGAACGGTGTATACAAATTTATGAATAATCGTATGTGTCTCACATCTAATATTTCACCTTAATATTATTAAGACTATACCAAATTTTGTCAAATCCATGTTAGGATTATACTATCTTATAAAAAGGAGTCATTTTTAAAATGAATGAAAATCAAACAATTGATCAAATTAGAGCAAGATTAGAAAAATTTATTGATGATATCGATCACGTAAATCCGGACGAAGTGCGCGTAGAAGATATAGATGAGTGGATTGGTTTGCTCGATCAACTTGAAGAAAAAGTTAAAACTGTTTCAAAATCATCAGAAGATAAATAAGTTAATTGAATGCTATCTTAGGCCGATGTTTAAACTTTCAAGTTTTAGTCTATATATAACGTAGAACATAAATAGAGAAAGGTGATTATTAATGGCTAAAAAAGTAGCAATCATTTTAACAAATGAATTTGAAGATATTGAATTAACTAGTCCTAAAGAAGCGATTGAAGAAGCGGGACATGAAACAGTTGTTATAGGTGATCAAGCGAATAGTGAAGTCGTAGGTAAACATGGCACAAAAGTTGCGGTAGACGTTAGTATTGCTGACGCAAAACCTGAAGACTTTGATGGTTTATTAATTCCTGGTGGCTTTTCTCCTGACCACTTACGTGGCGATGCTGAAGGCAGATATGGTACTTTTGCGAAATACTTTACTAAAAATGATGTACCAGCATTCGCAATTTGTCACGGACCTCAAATTTTAATTGATACAGATGATTTAAATGGACGTACTTTAACTGCAGTATTAAATGTGCGTAAAGACTTAGCAAACGCTGGCACACAAGTCGTTGATGAATCAGTTGTAGTAGATAAAAATATCGTTACAAGCCGTACACCAGATGATTTAGATGATTTTAATAGAGAAATTGTAAATCAATTAAACGATTAATATGTATAGGTAAGTAATTAAAATAGTTTTTCGTGAGTTAGTTTCATAACTGGAAGCGATAGGTAGTATAAAATACCTGTCGTTTTCCAGTTTTTTTGTTGTCTAAGTTAGACATAATAACCAAAAACGCATTGTTGTAAAACTTCATGTGGACACATTCATACACCCTTGGACCGATTTTTGCAATTAGCTATAGATAAACATTTAAACTATTGATACACTCACTTATAATGATATGAGAGCAACGTAAAGGAGCTACCGCATGAAAAGAAGCGATCGTTATAAAACGTACAACAAACCAAACGACTCAAATGATTCAAATCAATTACATCATAATACGTATTTTAAACCTGTGAATAAACCGCAGAAAAAGAAAAAAGGTAAAGGTATCATTTTAAAACTACTCATTCCCATCTTAATTATTATTGGAATAATCATCGGCGTCATGTATGCATTATCACTTAGTGCTGATACAGATGAGTTGAAGAATATAACAGAAAAAGAATCTTTTGTTTCTGCATCAGATATGCCAGATTATACAAAAGGTGCTTTCATTGCTATGGAAGATGAACGCTTTTATAAACACCATGGTTTTGATGTGAAAGGAACTTCACGTGCATTATTTTCAACATTGAGTGACAAAAGTGTCCAAGGTGGAAGTACCATTACCCAACAAGTAGTTAAAAACTATTACTATGATAATGAACAGTCAATTACTAGAAAAATTAAAGAGTTGTTCGTTGCACATAGAGTAGAGAAAGAATATGATAAAAATGAAATTTTAAGTTTTTATATGAATAACATCTATTATGGGAGTGACCAATACACGATTGAATCTGCTGCTAATCACTATTTTGGGGTAACGACTGATAAAAACAATCCAAATTTACCACAAATAACGGTATTACAAAGTGCTATATTAGCAAGCAAGATAAATGCCCCAAGTGTATATAATATCAATGACATGTCAGATAATTTTACTAACCGTGTTAAAACAGATTTAGAAAAAATGAAGCAGCAAGGTTATATTTCAAATAGTCAATACGAGAATGCAATTCAAGAACTAGGTGTTTAATATCAAAATAGCGCTTAATTTTTAATGGTATTTATAAGAGAGATTTAAAAAAATAAAAATAACTAAGTGTGAGGGTACGAAATCAAAAAGAGTGATTGATTTTGTATCCTCACACTTTTTAGATTAATAAATCTTTAAGCATTTTAATTAAGCTAGTCACTATGATTCCATTACCAAACAATATGCGTTATCCTTAGAAGTGGAGTGAGGATAATGCCTAAAATTACAAAAATAGAAGTACAAAAGAAAAATAAAGAGCGTTTTAATTTATATTTAGATGAGGAATTTGAAATGGGTATCGATATGGATACTTATGTACATTTCAATTTAAAAAAAGGTCAAATCGTTGATGCTGCTGACATGGAAAAAATCCAAAAGTATGACCAATATAGACAAGCAGTGAATGTAGCAATCCAATTTTTATCTTATAGAAAAAGAACAGATCATGAAGTGATACAACATTTACAAAAGAAAGAAATTTCCGAATCTGTTATAGCAAGTGTCATTGGCTATTGTCATGAGCAAAGACTAATCGATCATGAAGACTATGCTAATAGTTTAAAAAACACTATGATACTTACTACAGATAAGGGGCCAGGTATTTTCAGACAAAAATTGAGAGATGCTGGTGTTGAACAAACAATTATTGATGTATATGCTGAGCGTTATGAGAACGAACAACCAATGGAAGATATTATTAAAGTTGCAAATAAAATATTAAGACAAAAAAAAGGTCCTACAGTTAAAAGGAAAGAAAAACTATCGCAAGCTTTGATGCAAAAAGGTTATAGCTTTGAAATAATAAAAGTAGTGATGGATGAAATGGACTTCTCACAACCTGAAGCAGAATTAGACGGTTTGTTACAACAAGAACTAGAGAAGGTTTACAATAAATATTCAAGAAAATTTTCAGGCAGAAAATTAATTAATAAAACAATAGAAGGTCTTATGAGAAAAGGCTATAAATATGATAAAATTAAAGCTAAACTGGAAGAGAGTGGTATTGTAGATGGAACAGAAGAAATTGAGTGAAATGAGTGAGGTTGAGTTACGTCACGAAATTCAAGGTTACAAAGAAAAAATGAGAAAAGCAGAGATGAATGGGATATTTAATGAATATGATGTTTATCAAAGTAAGGTCATCATTGCCGAGAGCTATTTGGTAGATAGAACAAAAATAGAAATCGGTAGAATTTATAAGTTAAATGACGGGACTGAGAATTATTTTAAAGTTGAAAGATTAAAAGGTGTTTTTGCTTGGGGCTTTAGAATAAAAAGTGCAGAACCTGAAGAAGGTTTACCAATTGCATTATTAAAATTATAGAAGGATGACGATAGATGGGTAGTTCAATTATATTAAAGTTACTCAATGTAACTCATTATTATAGAAATAAAAAATCTAAAAAATGGTATTTACCATTTGGATATGATGCAGAAGATATTGAATTGAATAATATTAATCTACATATCTATCAGGGAGAAGCACTAGGTATTATTGGTGAAGGCGACTCCTCAAAATCTTTGATAGGGCGTTTATTAAGTGGTGAAATGAAACCAGATAAGGGTAAAGTTGTTAGAAAGAAAGATATATTCTTTGCAGATATCGAAGATAAATTGCTTCAATCTACGACGGTGATAGATTATGTGAAAAATGTAACCACGTTATTTCCTTATAAAACATCTGATCATAAAGTAGAACAGATTATTAAGTTTGCCCATCTTCAAGAAGATATAAATACACCTATTAAAAGTTTGACGGATGAAGCCTATGCGAGATTGCAATTCACATTAGCGAGAACATCAAAATCCAGTATTATTGTAATGAACCAAATACTGAGTTATTTAGATGAAAGTTACTTTGAAAAAGCGATTGAACTAACGAACGAATACATAAATGAAAATTTGACCATAATACTTATCGATGACAATATAGAACGAATTTCACGAACGAGTAATTATATTGCGTGGATTTCACATGGTCAGCTTAGAATGGATGGATCGCTTAACCAAGTATTACCTGCTTTTAGAGAACATGAAAAAGATCGGCTATCATTGACGAGTGAAGAAGAAAAATCTAATTTTGACGTTGATTGGAAAAAAAGCAGAACAAGAATCCCTGAGTTAACCTATAATTTCAAACGTATTGAACGCTATAATCATGCTAAGCCACCAGTAGCACTTGTCCGTTTTTGGACATTGTTTATTGTGTTCTTATTAGGTATGGTCATCATGGCATTATTAATGTTTAATGATTTAGGTAAGCTTGAAATAGGCAAAAATGATGATCAAACGACAATACAAAACCAACAAAAAAATCCGTATGAAGAAAAATTAGCATATGGCATTGTTTTAAAAGATGCGATAAGTTTAGAAAATATGTCGAATGGTAAAAAAATAAAAGCAGATAAATATGCTTTTGTTACGATAACAGGTGAAAACACAAAAAATTATCGTATTGAAATTGATAACAATAACTATAAAGTTGCAAAGAACAAGTTACGCTATTTTGATCCAGCAAGCTTGTTTGAAGAACATAGTGCAAGTGCATTAGCACCCTATATGCATAAAAATTATAGTAACTATAATGAGTTCTTTAATAGCCATTTGCATAAAAAACATAGCACGGTGACCGATTCGCTCGTACCTGAAAGTGGTAAAGATGACCGTTTTGTTGTACCCATCGTTCAACAACCGATATCGATGTTATTTAATGATCAAAATAAATTAGTTGGTTTTACGATTCCTATAAAAGATAAACAAAAACTAAAAGAAAAATTTAATATTGAAACTAATTTTTGGATAACAAAATCGGGTGATGGGTATTTTATGGCAGATATGAAAAATAATAAATGGATTTATATCGAATTGTAGGTGTGAAAAATGATTGATAGTATGATTAACTATTTTATAAATACACCACATCTCATTAAACATGCGTACCAGCGTTTGAAATCGCAATGGATGTGGTTAGTAATACCCTTTATAGTAAGTATGTTAGTACTCTTAATAATGATGTTGATATTTAAAATGAATGGTACGGAAGAAATTAAACAAGCACGAGGCTTTTTTAGATTAGCAGCGGTGATGAGTTTTGCATATATTTGGATTGCGATATATCAAAGTTTTAACACATTTAAACGTGATTACTTTACTGGAAAATTATTTAATATCAATCCAATTTTTCAAAATATTATCATAGCGCTATTGTTTAGTTTGGTGATGTTCATTTCACTTATAATGATAATTTTAGCTACACCCGTAAATATTGAAAGTTCGGTGCTATCTACATTATTCTTTGTTGCTATGTCATTAGTATTTATTGTAGTTATTTCTACAGTACTAGGTTTAATAGCAATTGTGAGTAACAAAATCAATATAATTTATTATATTGTAAGTGCAGTCATGTTTTTCATTGTTCCAATTATTTTCATACCTAATACAAATACGACATTAGTGTCGCATATTTTAATGCTCAATCCCTTATATTATATAATTGAAGGGATTTCACAGTCGGTTGTATTAGGAACGCTGAGTCTAAATAATATACCACAGCATATATACTTCCTATTATTTTTAGCAATAGTGTGTGTCATTATTTATGCATTATATAGAAGTATTGCGCATAAAAAATATTCATATGTTGCTTCATATAAGCAACAAGCAGAGAACGAAACTTCTGAAAATCTAGAAGATAAAGCAGATGAAAATAAATAATGTTAGTTACTTAAAAGATAAAAAAACTGGAGGTTTACGTTACTAATAACGCGTACCTCCAGTTTTTAATTACTTTATTTAGCAAATAATTTACGTTGTAATTTATCTTCACTGAAAACCCAACCAATATAAGAATGATCGATAACCATATGTTCATCTAAATGTGCAATTGCAACAAATGAGTAATGACCATTTTTTAGATAACGTAAATCGATTAATCTAATTTCTGTGGTATTATCATTTAATTTGCGTGATTGCCAACGATATATTGACGAGAAATTAAGAAATGTTTTAATATTTTTATCGTCTTTTACATATTGCATTAAATCATCACTTGGGAATGATTGACGTTTCGATTTGTCACTAAATACGATGTTTCTTCCATAGCTACGACCAACATAATCATGCATTTCCGTTTGTACTGCGACGCGCCATTGCATAAACCTTATTGTTGGTGCAACAAATACTTTTACAGGATTGTGTTCTTGTTTAATTTGTCGCAATGCTTGTTGTTTTATAATCGCTTGCATTCTAAAGCGAATAATATAATATACAACAAGTATGCCAACGATTGGGAAAAATGCGAGATATGGATGTACGCCAACAATCCACAGTAATATACCTATACACCATAATACAAATATGATTGGATCAAATGTATTAATAACACTGAGTTGAATCCATTTATTTGTAATGGGTCTAAGTGCTTGTGTACCATAAGAATTAAATATATCCACAAATACATGAAGAAATACGGCAAGTTGCGCCCATAACCAGACATGGGTCGTATCTACATTTTTAAAGAATGTAAATATTAATAATGTAATGAACAAAGGCCATAAAATTGTAAAAGGGATTGAATGTGTGATGCCTCTATGATTTGATATATAAGTAGCATTATCTTTTAATTTAAAAACGGTGTCACCATCCGGAATTAATGAACCAACTATTAAAGTTGTAGCAGTGGCTGCAAAAGATCCCGCCATGGCAGGGTCTTGGGTCGCTAATGCTGTGAGTCCGATACCCATGACAATATGTGTTCCTGTATCCATAAGTATTCACTCATTTCATGTCTATAATATATTCATTATAATCTAATACGTCCAATATTAAAAATAACACACTATATATCATATAGAAAAATTTTAGAAAATAGAAAGTGATGTGCTTTATGCTTAATGAACCAAAATTCAAAAAAAATCTAGTTGACTGGTTTAATAAAAATCAGAGAAAGATGCCATGGCGAGAAACCTCAAATCCATATTATATTTGGTTAAGTGAAGTTATGCTCCAACAAACACAAGTTAAAACGGTAATAGACTATTATCATAAATTTATTGATCGATTTCCTACTATTGCAGATTTAAGTAATGCACAGGAGGATGAAGTGCTTAAATATTGGGAGGGGCTCGGTTATTATAGTCGTGCTAGAAATTTTCATACTGCCATTCAAGATGTACATCATAACTTTGATGGAGAAGTACCGAATCATCCAGAAACGTTCGGGAAATTGAAAGGTGTAGGGCCATATACTCAAGCTGCTGTAATGAGTATCGCATTTGATTTACCTCTAGCAACGGTAGATGGCAATGTATTTAGAGTTTGGTCGAGGCTAAATAATGATACACGAGATATTAAATTACAATCTACTAGAAAGGCATTTGAAAAAGAGTTACAGTCTTATGTCGAAAGTGACGCTGGTACATTTAATCAAGCTATGATGGAATTAGGCGCATTGGTTTGTACACCGAAAAATACGCTGTGCATGTTTTGTCCCGTACAAGAGCATTGCGAAGCATTTTTAAACGGTACAGTTGAAACATTACCTGTGAAAACCACTAAAGTTAAAAAGAAACATATTAAGCAACATGTTTACATCATTAAAACGCAAGATAATGAAGTATTAATTGAAAAACGTATGCAAAAATTATTGAATAATATGTGGGAATTTCCGATGTATGAAGCGGAAGCGGAACATCAAATTAATTCAATTTTAAATACAAATATCCAATTTTCAGAACAACCAGCTTATAAATTGAAACATCAATTTACACATTTAACTTGGGACATTGAAGTTTATTTAGCAGACCAGGAAATTAATAACAAAGATGAAATAAGTTTACCTAACAATATGAAGTGGATGAATTTAGATGAAAAAGAAGATTATAATTTTCCAGTGAGCATGACAAAAATATATAAATTTTTATTATCGCATTGATAGACTCGGTGTAGTCTACTTAGTTATGTTATAATTTATAATGTGAAATTAAGAAAAGGTGGTGTGGAGCATGGTAAAAGAATCCATACCTAAAGAAGGTCAGACAATAAAAATACAAAGTTATAAACATGATGGGAATATTCATCGTGTTTGGTCTGAAACTACTATATTAAAAGGTACGGAACATGTTGTAATAGGTGGAAATGATCATACGCTTGTCACAGAGAGTGATAGTCGTACTTGGATTACGCGTGAGCCAGCAATTGTATATTTCCATTCAGAATTTTGGTTTAATGTGATATGTATGTTTAGAGAAGATGGCGTCTATTATTATTGCAATTTATCTTCACCGTTTGTGTGTGATGATGAAGCGTTAAAATATATTGACTATGACTTAGATATTAAAGTATATCCAAATGGTAAGTATCATTTATTAGATGAAGATGAATATGAACAACATATGAGACAGATGAATTATTCTTCAGATATTGATGTCATTTTAAGGCGCAATGTAGATATCTTACAACAATGGATTGAACAGAAAAAAGGTCCATTTGCTCCTGATTTTATAAAAGTTTGGCGTGAACGATATAAAAAAATTAGAAATTATTAAGCACATTTAATGTTTTTAATTAAATTATCCTATATAGTGGTATGCGTGTAATTAATAGCAACCAAAATCTTTTATTTGAAAAATGGTATGGCAAATGAACATAAACAATTAAAGATCGTCCGTTTATAGCAGCCTCGTTGAAATTCAGCGCAGGCTGTTTCATTTGCGAGTAAGTGTGGGGAGGAAATAAATTTATGATTCGAAGATATTTACAATTTGTAAAACCATATAAATGGCGAATCATTGCTACAATTCTTGTCGGAATTTTAAAATTCGGTATTCCAATGTTAATTCCATTATTAATAAAGTACGTTATTGACGATATCATAAATAATGGAGCGATTACAGCGGAGGAAAAATTCACTAGATTAGGTATTGCATTGGGCATTGCAGTATTCATCTTTGTAATTGTGAGACCACCAATTGAATTTTTAAGACAATATTTGGCGCAATGGACAAGTAACAAAATTTTATATGATATACGGAAAAGATTATATAATCATTTACAAGCATTAAGCGCACGTTTCTATGCTAATAATCAAGCAGGTCAAGTTATTTCAAGAGTGATTAATGATGTAGAGCAAACAAAAGATTTTATATTAACTGGTCTAATGAATATATGGCTAGATTGTATAACGATAGTTATCGCATTGACGATTATGTTTTATTTAAATGTAAAACTGACGTTAGCAGCATTAGTTATTTTCCCTGTGTATATATTGACTGTATATTTCTTCTTTGGGCGTTTAAGAAATTTAACCAGAAAAAGATCACAGGCGTTGGCTGAAGTTCAAGGATTCTTACATGAACGTGTTCAAGGTATGTCAGTAATTAAAAGCTTTGCAATTGAAGATAATGAAGCACAAAATTTTGATAAACATAACCAAAATTTCTTGCAGAGAGCGTTTAATCATACGCGTTGGAATGCGTATTCATTTTCAGCAATTAATACTGTGACAGATGTTGGCCCATTAATTGTTATTGGTTCGGGCGCTTTCTTAGCTATTAATGGATCTATCACGGTTGGTACTTTAGCTGCGTTTGTAGGATATTTAGAACAATTATTTGGTCCATTACGTAGATTAGTGTCATCATTTACTACATTAACGCAAAGTTTCGCATCCATGGATCGTGTTTTTCAATTGATGGATGAAGGTTATGATATTAAAAATAAAAAAGGCGCACTTCCGCTTGAAATTAAAGAAGGCGATATCGAGATAAACGATGTGAGCTTTAAGTATAATTTAGAAGAAGCAACTATATTAAATAATATTAATTTGAAGATTAATAAAGGTGAAACAGTTGCATTCGTTGGCATGAGTGGCGGTGGTAAATCGACATTAATTAATCTTATTCCGAGATTTTATGATGTTTCAGGCGGAGAAATTAAGATAGATGGTACGAACATTAAATCTTATTTAACTGGCAGTTTGAGAAATCAAATTGGATTAGTACAGCAAGATAATATCTTATTCTCAGATACAATTAAAGAAAATATCTTACTGGGTAGACCGAATGCTACGGATGAAGAGGTTATTAAAGCAGCGAAAATGGCTAACGCACATGATTTTATTATGGAACTTTCTGAGGGTTACGATACTGAAGTCGGGGAGAGAGGCGTTAAATTGTCAGGAGGACAAAAACAACGTGTATCCATTGCGCGTATCTTCTTGAATAATCCTCCAATCATTATCCTAGATGAAGCAACAAGTGCATTAGATTTAGAAAGTGAATCTATCATTCAAGATGCATTGACAGTATTAAGTGAAAATAGAACAACATTAATTGTGGCACATAGATTGTCGACGATCACACATGCAGATAAAATAGTGGTAGTTGAAAATGGTGAAATTGTAGAGGTGGGTTCCCATGAAGCTTTATTAGCTAAAAAAGGTGCTTACGAACATTTATATAGTATTCAAAATTTATAAATATTCGTTATTCGAAATAATCAATTAATATGTGAACAATTAAATCTATAAGTTATATTTAATTATGTTAATGATGTTTATAAAAATTAAAAAAAGCGAGGCAAACTAATCAAACTGAATCAGTTTTGATATTTGTCTCGCTTTTTTATACACAAAAATCGTTCGTTTTATCTTTGTTAACTAGATAATAAGGTATTTTAAACATGGCATATCATTGTGGAATGACGCTTGATAAAAAAACCGCATAGTACAGCTTATGTTAGCTGCACTATGCGATAATTAGTTATAAATCAAAATCTTCGTCTAAAATATCAATTTCATTGTCATTGTTATGGTATGAGAAGAAACTAATACGTAATCTGTCTAAATGTTCTAATGTGTAACGATATTCTTCAATAGCTGAAATGATTTGCATGACATTTGCGTATGAATACATCGTTTGATAAGGATTTCTAATAAGTTCCTTTTGGAAGGCATCCATTAGTTCTTTCTTTTGTGGATTTTCAATTTGATTTTCAAATTGGCCAACGTCATACTTTGCTTTTTTAGAAAGGCTAATAAATATTTGTTCATGATATGCAATCAACGTATCAATTTCTAATTTAATCTGTAATAGCAATTCATGATTCAAATTGTGTAAATCGTTTTGGTAGCGATTCATTTTTTTCAGCACGTCATAGGCATGACGCGTACTTCTAACCACTTCTTTAAAAAGTATTTTTTTCCTGTTTTGGGCATACCTTTGTTTTTTAGTTAAAGGTCGTTCTTCTTCATAATAAACAAATGTTTGTTCTAGTTTTTTAATTCTATCACTAATTACGCCTCTATCTTCTTTAATATGATGGTATTCAGATGTATCATTTAAGACTAATTTGAACCAAACAAATATATCGGAACAAATATTTAAAGAGTTGTAATAAATTTTTGATTCAAATTTTGGTGGTAAGAATACTAGGTTAACGATTGAAGAACTGATTACACCAATCATAACGAGCACAAAACGATAAAATGCAGAAACATAAAAATCTCCTGTGTGTTGTCCCATAATAATTAATGCTGTCACACTAGCTAAGGTAGCAACATGTGCTAAATTAAAGCGGAAAAGTACAGCAATTAATAATATTACGGTTACACCCATAATTACAACATTATCTCCAAATACCGTAACCATTGCTACAGCAAGTAATGCACCAAAAACATTACCTATTGCTTGGTCAGAGACAGTTTTAATTGATCGAAATACGCTAGGCTGCATTGCAACAACCGCACTGACCCCAGCAATTGCTTTCAAACCAGCTTCATTAGGTAGTAGAGAAGCGATAAACAAAGCAAGTATAATGGCTATACCTGTCTTGAGAATACGGGCTCCTAATTTCAAATGTACCGCTCCTTAATATATTAATAATAATTGTGTTTATACTTGTTATACAATTATTAGCAGTAAATTTCAAGTTTATTTCATTTGACTAAAAGCATAATCGACAGCTTTTAACGTAGAATCGATATCTTCTTCTGTATGTTCAGTAGTTAAGAACCAAGCTTCAAATTTAGAAGGTGCTAAGTTTATACCTTGATTTAACATTAGTTTAAAGAATTTAGCGAAAGCTTCTCCATCTGAATTTTCCGCTTGGTCATAATGAACAACCGTTTCATTTGTGAAATATAGCGTAAGTGCCCCGTATACTCTATTGACTGTTGCTGTTATATTGTGTTTGTTAATTAAAGAAAGTAAACCATCTTCTAATCGTTTACCTAGTGCATCTAATTGTTCATAAACACCGTCTTGTTCTAATACTTCCAATAATGCAATACCGCCTTTCATTGAAAGGGGATTACCAGCCATTGTTCCAGCTTGGTATGCCGGACCTAATGGTGCTACTTGTTCCATTATCTCTTGTTTGCCACCATAACCACCAATTGGGAGTCCACCGCCAATAATTTTACCGAAAGCAGTTAAATCAGGGTAAACTTTATATAAATCTTGAGCGCCACCATAATGGAAACGGAAAGCAGTAATGACTTCATCGTAAATAACAAGACTTCCATTATTGTGTGTAATCTCGTTAACTTGTTCCAAAAAGCCTTGTTTTGGCTCAACCATACCAAAATTACCAACGATAGGTTCAACTAAAACAGCGGCAATTTCATCTCCCCAATAATCGATTGCTTCTTTATAAGCATCTATATCATTGTATGGAACGGTAATGACCTCTTGAGCCACACTCAATGGTACACCTGCTGAATCTGGCGAACCCAATTGTGATGGGCCACTACCAGCTGCAACTAAAACAAGATCAGAGTGTCCATGATATTGACCAGCAAATTTAACTATTTTATTACGTTTTGTATAAGCACGTGCTACACGAATTGTCGTCATAACGGCTTCAGTACCAGAATTGACGAATCTGATTTTTTCTAAGGAAGGAATAGCATCGCGCAATTTTTTTGCAAATTCTATTTCTAATTCAGTTGGCGTGCCATATAGTATACCTAACGCTGCTTGTTCTTGTATTGCTTCTGTAATATGTGGATGTGCATGACCAGTGATGATAGGGCCATATGCTTGTAAATAATCTATATATTTATTACCATCCACATCGTATAAATAAGCGCCTTTACCTGAACGCATCATTACAGGTGCGCCACCACCTACTGCTTTATAAGAACGCGATGGAGAGTTAACGCCACCCAAAATGTATTCATCAGATAATTTCTGAAGTTTTTCACTTTCAGTAAATTTCATTATTATCAACCTCTTTTAATTTAATATTTTCGCTTATTATCGTATCATAAAATTAATCATAAAAAGAAATAGGGTGAGTTATATGTTGAAAAAAGGAGATCAATTTCCTTCATTTGAATTAGAAAATCAAAATGGTGAGCTAATCACGAATGAGACGATTAAAGGTAAAAAGGCAGTTTTGTATTTTTATCCAAGAGATAATACACCAACATGTACTAAAGAAGCGTGCGATTTTAGAGATAATATCGCTTTATTTAATGATCTTAATGCCAGTGTCTATGGCATTAGTGGTGACAGCAAAAAGAAACATCAAAATTTTAGTGACAAATTAGATCTAAATTTTGACTTACTTGTAGATACAGATTATAAATTATCTGAAGCGGTTGGTGTATATCAACTGAAAAAATCATTTGGAAAAGAATCCATGGGTATAGTGAGAACAACCTTTGTAATAGATGAAACTGGTCAAATTATTGATATAATTGAAAAAGTTAAAGTGAAAACGCAAATAGATGAATTAAAACAAATCTTGGGGTGAGCATAAATGAAAGCAGTCAGTCTAATGAAATTGGGCGATTTAGAAAATGAATTGAAAGCACACTTTCCAAATGTAGACTTTGTGTTTAGCAATGGTCTCTCAGATATAGATGACAAGGACAGAGAAACTTTAGAAATATTATTTGGTTATGATGGTAAATTGGATGAATCGTTTTTAAAACAATGTCCTAATTTAAATTGGATTGCTTGGTATGCCACAGGTGTAAACAACTTGCCTTTAGAATACATAAGCAAGCATAATATTAAACTAACGAACGCTAAAGGTGTACATGCAAAACAGATGTCGGAGTTTATATTTGCGTACATATTAGATGATTATAAAAAGATGAAAACTTCCTACATAAATCAAAAAAATAAATATTATGATTCTTCGTTAACTGGATCAAGATTAAGTGGAGAAAAGATATTGTTTATAGGAACAGGAAGCATAGCTCAACAAACAGCGAGAATTGCAAATGTTATGGGCATGACAGTGATGGGTGTTAATACAACTGGACATACTATTGAAGGGTTTAGTGAGATATATCCAATCAATGAATTGAAAGAAGCGTTGCAGGAAGCGAATATTGTAATAAACACTTTGCCAGAAACCAAAGGTACAATTCATCTACTTGAAAGAGAGCATTTTGAATGTATGGACCATAATTGTCTTTTTATCAATGTAGGCAGAGGCACAGTAGTTAAAGAAGAAATTTTAATAGAAGCTTTAAAAGAAAAATTAATTAGACATGCATACTTAGATGTATTTGAAAATGAACCATTGCAACCGAGTAATGACCTATATCAATTGGATAATGTAACGATTACAGCGCATATTACAGGTAATGGTAATGAAAATAAAAGCGAAGTGACAGGTATATTTGAGAAAAATTTAAAATCCATTCTCAATAACAATGAACTAATTGAGAATGTCGTAAATCCTTTGAATGGCTATTGATGTGTTTATAGCTTTGTTTATTGACATTTCCCCATGTGAACAGTTATATTAATATTAAGTAATAATAATTCTTAAATAGAAAGATGGTGAGGGAAATGAGTGCAGAGATGGAAACAGTTGAACATCAACTAGAAGATTCAATTGCATCTTTAAGAAATAATGGCGTGAGAATAACTCCACAAAGACAAGCAATCCTTAAATTCTTAATTGCTTCAGAGTCGCATCCTACAGCCGATGAAATTTATCAAGCACTTTCACCTGATTTTCCAAATATAAGTGTTGCTACTATATATAATAATTTACGTGTATTTAAAGATATTGGTATCGTTAAAGAACTTCCTTATGGAGATTCTTCGAGTCGTTTTGATTTTAGTACACACAATCACTATCACGTTATATGTGAACAATGTGGTAAAATCGTTGACTTCCATTATCCACAACTAGATGAAGTGGAACAGTTAGCACAACACGTAACAGACTTTAATGTAACGCATCACCGTATGGAAATATATGGGTTATGCAAAGATTGCCAAGATAAATAAACTTGATGATGAGAAATAATTAAGCAAAGCTATTTTTAAAATCAATTTTAATCATGAAGAAGGGACTTACTATTCAGTAAGTCCCTTCTTTCACTTTTAGTTATTATAGAAGTAAGTGATTTAATAAAGTGCATTTTTAAAAAGGTGAATTTAATTTTTCAACATTAACTAATATGAATTTAACTTAATGATAATAAGAAAAGGTAATAAAGTAATCAAAATGTGAAATTGGTTACACAATCTATTTACACAAAATAAAATTTAAATACATTTAAACGATATTTGGTAATATCCGTAGTAAAATTAAACTAAAAAGATCTGTATTTTTTATTGACGGTTATAAATAATCTTGATATTATATAAAAGTCGTCAAAACACGACGCACTGCAATATAAATCGAATCAACAGAAATTATCTAAAGTGTAAATTTGACACTTGTTAATATAGTTGAAAGATAATACAATATTAAATGTTGAGTTAAAAAACGCAACAAACTTAATAAAAAACAACAAAAATTTATTGTTGACTTAACAAAAACTTAATGTTATAATAAATTCTTGTAACGTATTAATGAACATTGAAAACTGAATTGCAATATGTCAACGTTAATTCCGAACGCAA
>ERZ1023420.31-NODE-31-length-83251-cov-23.064594_pt1 | contig 83251 bp, 85 predicted proteins | sample MGYA00380512_ERZ1023420 | MGnify/ENA primary metagenome ERZ1023420 (study PRJEB33173, sample SAMEA4830390) | metagenome | study: EMG produced TPA metagenomics assembly of the PRJEB25223 data set... | reverse complement strand
GTTCGGAATTAACGTTGACATATTGCAATTCAGTTTTCAATGTTCATTTCTTCAATCACAAGAATTAATTTTACTCGCTTTGACTCAGAAAGTCAAGAACTTTTAAAAATTATTTTTCGTTGTGTTTTTCATTTCGTTTTTGTGTTTGTCGTTTTGTTTCGTCCGACAAGATAATACTATACACGCTTAATTTACTTTTAACAACGGTAAAATTTACACTATAACTCCGTGGTTTCATTACGTTTTCATCAAAAAGCAAACCTCCTTATACATATATTTGTTAAAGTACGGTTTTAGACAATTTAAAGATTGTAACACTACACTTATCATAGATTTACTGCTCAATAACCATACTTTGATTTCTTTTACATTTTTTTAATTTTATTTACAAAAAAATAAAGCTATCTGTTTAAGATAGCTTTATCGCTTACTTCATATTGTATTTTAACCATATTACATCTCTGTTCTGCCCATGATAGCCTTAGATAATGTAACTTCATCAGCATATTCTAAATCGCCACCAACAGACAAACCTTGAGCTAATCTAGTGACAGTAATTCCAATAGGTTTTACTAATCTAGATATATACATCGCTGTCGATTCACCTTCTAAATTAGGGTTCATCGCTAATATAAGTTCTTTAACTTCTTCATCTTTGAGTCGGTTAATCAAACTAGGGATATTGATGTCTTCTGGTCCAATACCATCCATCGGCGAAATAGATCCATGCAAGACATGATATAAACCTTTATATTCTCTCATCTTTTCCATTGCAATAACATCTTTATCATCTTCGACTACACAAATAACCGAGCGATCTCGTTGTTTATCCTGACATATATAGCAAGGATCCTGTTCTGTAATATGCCCACACTCACTACAATAAGTAAGTTCTCGTTTCACATCTACTAATGCCTTAGCAAATTGTACAACGTCATCTTCTTTCATATCTAATACATGAAACGCCAGACGTTGAGCTGTTTTTGGCCCAATGCCTGGCAGTTTCATGAAACTGTCAATTAGTTTCGAAATTGGTTCAGGATAGTGCATATGATCACATTCCAGGGATGTTTAAGCCTTGCGTATGCTTACCTAAACGTTCTTGTGTAAGTTCATCAGCTTTATTCATTGCTTCATTCGTTGCAGCAATTACTAAGTCTTGTAACATTTCAATATCATCAGGGTCTACCGCTTCTTCTTTAATTTCCACGTCAAGCACCTCTTTATGACCAGAAACTGTTACAGTAACCATACCGCCACCAGCTGTACCTTGTACTTTTTCTTCTTTAAGCTTTTCTTGCTCTTCGCCCATTTTCTTTTGCATTTTTTGCATTTGTTTCATCATTTGTTGCATATTTCCGCCACCGCGCATAAATATATCCTCCTTAAAACTTATATATTATATTGAATATCATTCATCTTTCGTTTCATTATACATGCCTTTTTAATCATTGTCATGTATCACTCTTCATCTATGATATTTACCGTACTTTCACCAAATAGGTCTTTCGCTTTCTGAACTACGTCTACTTCTTCAGGTTCTGTTGTATCCGTACCATTGTTATGTGTATCTTCTGATGTACCTTGCTTCCTATTTTGAAGGTATTCTGATCTCACACGCATCCACTGGTCTGCAGGTACGCCAACCACTTTAACGGTTTTATCTATAATATTACAAACAACATTTTCGATATTTTCACGTTTTTCATCGTCTTTATTCACGATTTCACAATGAATTTCTTCTTCTAATTTAATTAGTACATGTGTTTCACTTGCAGCCACCGGTTCAGAATTTTGTAAAAGACTGACCAATGACTTCATATCATTACTTTTAGCATGATCAACCACTTCTTGCCAGTGATCTTTAAGCTGCTTGATATCATCTTTATTAGCTTTATCTAATACTTTAGCAATTTGCTGCATAGAAAATGCATTTTTAGACTGACTACTTTTAGTTGTAGAACGTTTTGATTGTTGTGGTTGCGCACTCGTTGTTACACCATTCGCTTTAAGTGTTTTTAATTCACTTTCTAATTGTTCCATTCTTTGCAGTAACACATCATTGTTTGGTTCTGTTGCTACACTTGTAGTCGTTAATGTTTGAACACTTTCTGGTTTTTCTTTTATCATTTCTGCGATTTTTACTAACAAGACTTCAAAATGCACACTTTGGTTTACGCTAAATCTAATAGAAACGAGTGTATCATTAATGATATCAATCATTTTGTAAAGTACTTCTAAATCAAAATGCATCAGCGCATCATATTCAGTTTCTTCATTAGATGTCTTATTCATGATTGTATCTCTGACAAAGTAGATCATATCGTTAATCAAACGATTTACTTCTTTACCTTGTGAGATGAATTGATGATACGTAGAGAAGGCGTTTCTCACATCACCTTCTACAACTTCCTTAAATAATTCATTTAAAGCTTTCGCATCTACACTACCAGTAACATTCAATGCATCTTCTAACGTTAAATGTTCATCTCCAAAAGCAATTGCTTGGTCCATGATACTCAATGCATCACGCATACCACCTTCGGATGCTTTGGCGATAAAGTTTAATGCCGCTTCATCATATTCAACGGCTTGCGATTCCGCTACAAACTTTAATCTTTCCACAATTTCTTCCTGGCTTATCGCTTTAAAATCAAATCTTTGAGCTCTTGATATTATTGTCGGAGGTATTTTATGTGGTTCTGTCGTTGCTAAGATAAATATAGCGTGTGCTGGTGGTTCTTCCAATGTTTTAAGCAATGCATTGAAAGCACCTGTAGTTAGCATATGCACTTCATCAATAATATAAACTTTAAACTTTGATTCGCTCGGCGCATATTTTACTTTATCTCTAATATTTCTAATCTCATCTACACCATTATTACTCGCAGCGTCAATTTCAATCACATCTGAGTTAGTCCCTCGTGTAATCCCTTTACAAATTGCGCATTCATTACACGGTTCGCCATCTGAACGTTCAAGACAGTTAATTGCTTTCGCAAACACTTTCGCAATACTTGTCTTACCTGTCCCTCTTGGACCACTGAAAATGTATGCATGGGATTGTTTCTCTTTTGAAATTGCATTGCGTAGTGTTTTAGTTACATGTTCTTGACCTACAACATCTTCGAAACTCTGCGGTCGGAACATTCTATATAAAGCTTGATAATTCACTTTCGCACCTCCAATTGCATTCACAAACTATTATAGCATTGAACTTCGTACTTTGAATATCAATTAAAAGCTTCTGAGTACACGACATCACCTTGAGGCTGTTCTAATAGTTGATCCCACAGGAATTTTACCATGAAATATTCTGAAGGCACGTCAAATGGACATGTTATGTCATAATCTGCTGCTGGTTCGTATCCAAACTGATTATAATATTTTGGGTCACCTAGCACTATAATGGTTGTATAGTCTTGTGTTTTCGCACGTTCTTCTACAGCTTGTATCAACGCCTTACCCAAGCCTTTATTTCTATATTCCGGCAATACTGATAGTGGGGCTAATGCCAGAACAGTATATCGCTTCGTTCCATTAATGACTGTTATTTCAGATAGCATAATGTGACCGACCACATCACCGTCATTATTTTTAGCTACCACTTCAAGCTCATAATTATACTCAGGTGCGTTCCTCAGTTTAGCTACCAAATTTTGTTCATCATGATTCGACTCTGTAACATCTGCAAATGCTGCTTCGATTGCTTTCAAGCTTGTGTCATAATCATTTTCAGTTAGCGTACTTAAATATATTTGCATCGGTTTCCCCCCAAACGTTCAGTTCAAGACTTTAATGTCATAACATCGATTTCCAACAAGTTTTAAGACGGTTCCAATATGCCATCAAAGTATTGTTTATATTTTAATATAAAAAAAGAGTGACCGCTATCAAAAGATAAGTCACTCTTTATATATGTATATGATTTCATTAGTTTTAAAAATTAAAACCGTGCACCTTCGCTTCGAATGCGTATCACAAACGTTACCAAAGTCGACAGCTAAATCTCGGCAACCCTACGGCACATACGATGATCCACTTAATGCTGCTTCCGTCAGGACCTGACATGATTCATGGGTTCATATTGCATAGGACCGAAATCTTCAAACACTACGTGCTTCGGGCAGACTTCACAAAAATACGCCCTCAACAAAGGAATTAAGTCTCGCATAAAGCGGATTTCGAGTACAGGGAACCGCTACCTCCCCACCTAGCACGGCAAGATATATCATACTATAATCTCATATTAGAATGCAAGTATTACCTTTTGCATGGCTAGTAAAACCTTTAAAAATCCTTCACACATCAGTCTTATCATTGTACATTTATAGTTTATGACGTCTAGAAAAATCATTGAATTTAAATTCGGTCGCTAAATGTTTAGAAATATTATACTGAAATATCGTAGTGTCTTTTAAATGAACAATGCCACGTACCGTCGCTGTATAGGCTGGATTGATTTCACCAAACACTTCATACTCCATCTCTCCAAACGGTTCAAATGTTATGGATTTGTTTGAATAACTAATTTCCAACCCTAATGTTTCCTCAATGTATTGATATAAAGAGTTTGTAGCAATTTCCGCTGTAACATTCGGCACAATTTCTTCTATTAGATAGTCTTCATCAATGATTTTTACTCTATCATCTATTTTTCTAGTACGTACCACATGACATAAGACAGTATTCATACTAATATTTAAAGCTTCTTTGACTCTCGGAACATCGCCCGCAGTAATGCTTTCGATCATCTTCACTTCTGTGTCATGCTGTAAACCTAGTCCGCGTTGCACTTCTCTAAAACTGGTTAAGTCAGCAAAAGGAAATTCTGTTACACCTTGATAAATAACAATAGAACCTTTCCCTCGAATCTTTTGTATCATGCCTTCTCTAACGAGTAAATTTAGCGCTTTACGTACAGTTTCACGTGATGCCTGATAAGATTCTACCAATTCATGTTCCGATGGCAATTGAGCACCATACGATATACGTGATTCAATAATATCTTTCCGCAATGTTTCATATATCGTAATAAATTTCTTCTGTGTCATCGTTTCGCTCACTGCCTTTTATAGATTAATGTGCAACTACTATGACGCCAAATCCATCAATCTTTCCATCTATCAACTGGCCATATTGCACTATGACTTCGCCATCTAACTTTAATCCTTCTGGTATTTCTATGCGTTCTTTTGAAAAGTTTGCAAGCACTATCCAAGTTTCACCTTTATAATGACGTTTATATATAAACAATTCATTGTGATCCATGTATAGTGGTTCAATACTTCCATAAGTAATAATGTCATGCTCATGGCGTAATTGAATTAAATGTCGATATGTCTGAAGTATGGATTGTTCATCTTCAACAGCTGCTTCAACGTTTATTTTATCAAAATTATTAGGGATATCAATCCATGGTGTACCTGAAGTGAAACCAGCATGTTCACCTGCTGTCCATTGAACAGGCGTTCTAGAATTATCACGTGATTTTTGTCCAAGAATAGTTAAAATTTCTTGCTCCTCATATCCTGCTGCTTTCATTTTGTCATAAGCATTTAAAGATTCAACATCACGATACTGTTTAATATCATTAAAGCCTGGATCCGTCATACCAATTTCTTCGCCTTGGTAAATATATGGCGTCCCTTGCAACATATGCAGTACAGTCGCTAGCATCTTAGCACTTTGTTTACGTAGTGGTTCAGATGTGTCATCACCAAAACGCGTAACGACACGAGGCTGATCGTGATTACACCAAAATATCGCGTTCCAACCGCCACCTTCATAAATACCAAGTTGCCACTCCATTAGAATGTCTTTCAACTTATGAAAATCTAATTTAGCATTCGACCATTTTTCTCCGTCTACATAATCTACTTTAAGATGATGAAAATTAAACACACTACTTAATTCTTGTCGTTCAGGCGAAGTATATTTCACACAATGATCTATGGTTGTCGAAGACATTTCGCCAACAGTCATTAATTGTTTATCACCAAATGTTTGCTGATTCATTTCGTGTAAATAGTCATGAACACGTGGACCATCTGTATAGAATTCTTTGCCGATTTTTTCGGAGTTTTTAAATTCACCTTTTGAAATGAGGTTAATGACATCGAATCGAAAACCATCTATTCCAAAATCAATCCAGTGATTAATGATGTCGTATAGCACACGTCTGACTTCAAGATTATCCCAGTTCAAATCTGCTTGTGTCACATCAAATAAATGTAAATAATATTCATCCGTTTTTTCATCATATTTCCAGGCATTTCCACCAAATTTGGATTCCCAATTCGTAGGTGGTTCTTCATTTGCCGATCTTCTAAAGAAATAATAATCTCTATAAGGACTATTTTTATCAGCATATGCTTGCTTAAACCATTCATGCTCTGTTGACGTATGGTTGATCACGATGTCCATCATAACCTTGATATCTCTTTTATGCGCTTCAGCCACTAGCATTTCTAAATCTTCAATTGTCCCAAACTTCTCATTCACTTTATAATAGTTGCTAATATCATAACCATTATCATTCATAGGCGATTCATATACCGGTGTTAGCCAAATATAGTCCACACCGAGATATTGTATATAATCTAATTTTTCAATAATTCCTTGTAAGTCACCTTCACCACTACCAGTCGTATCATTAAATGACTTCGGATAAATTTGATAAACGACTGATTTTCTCCAATCATTTTGTTGCATATTATTGCCACCTCTACTTTTAATATTTTAAAAAAGAAACCCGCTAAGTAATTTTAGCGAGTTTAATTGTACTTCTCTGTCGTTGACGCCTATTCTTCAACCATTTCTTTCGCTTCTTCTTTACTAAATCTTGATAGGAATACTGTTAATATGGCAGGAACTACAAATGCTATAGCTGTCACTACTAAATATACTCCCCAGTATTCACTTTTTATTGAAATAAATGCTGGAAGACCACCAACACCAACACTACCTAGCACACGCGTCGCACCTAATACTGCACCTAAGATACAAGAAGTTGAAATCGCGGCGATAAATGGATATTTCAGTGGTAAATTCACCCCAAATAGTGCAGGTTCTGTGACACCTAAGAAACCTGAAACGCCTGAAGTCATTGCTAAACCTTGTTCTTTGACCATTTTACGTCTTCTATAAACGAACCAAGCACCAAATGCTGCAGAACCTTGGCAGATATTAGAAATTGCAAGAATTGGCCACAGATATGTGCCACCAAGCTGACTACCCATTAATTGGAAATCAACTGCTAAGAACATATGGTGTAAACCAGTAATAACTAATGGTGCATAGAACAAACCATAGATGGCACCACCTAACCAACCAGCATGTTCAAACACAAATGTTACGCCATTTGTGATGCCAGTACCTAGCCATAACGCAACAGGACCAATAACAATAAATGCTAAGAACCCTGTAATCAATAGTGCTACAGGTCCAACGACCAACATTTTAATTGAATCATGCACAAATTTATTTAAGAATTTTTCAATCTGCGCTAATACATATGCAGCAAGCAAGATCGGTAATACCTGTCCTTGATAGTTTAATTGCTTAATTTCTAAACCAAGTATATCCCAGGTTGGAATATGACCTTTCGCTATATCGTACTGTGATACAAGCTGTGGATTCATTAAAATCAAGCCTAAAACCAAACCGAGAATTTGACTCCCACCAAACACACGCATACTACTCCAACCGATTAACGCGGGTAAGAATATGAACGCTGTACTTGCAATGACATTAATAATATTCGAAATATCACCTAGCTGCGGAAATTGTTCTACCAGTGGCTTTGGACCAAATAACCCTTCCATCGTCAGTAAGTTATTAATCCCCATCAGTAAACCAGCAGTTACGATTGCAGGTAAAATCGGTATAAAGATATCTCCCAATAACTTAATCAACCTTTGAATCGGATTTCCTTTCTTCGCCGCTGCCGCTTTTGCATCATCCTTAGATGCTTCACTGACACCTGTTTCTTGGATGAATTGCTTGTAAACTTCATCTACTGTGCCAGGTCCAATAACGATTTGGTATTGGTTGTCTGCTTTAAATTGTCCTTTCACTAAATCATTATTGCTCAATCTATCTTTATCTACTTTATCATCATCTTTCAAGACCAGTCTTAGACGTGTCACACAATGTGTTGCTGTGTCCAAGTTGTCTTTGCCCCCAATAGCTTCGACGATATCTTGTACATCTTTCTTTTTAACAGCCATGATGATTCACTCCCTTATAATTAAACTTTAGATATTACTAGAAGTATAACTTGTCTATACAAGTTTTGTAAAGGTTTTCATAAAAGGGTGTTTTGTTCGTCGACTACAGGGCTACAATCTAAATATTTAAAACCAAAACCACCTATAACAATGAGTTGGCGTTATTAGGGGGGCTCAAATTATAGATGGTTACATCATAATCATGTACTTCTTTGATAAATTTACGGAAATGACCTTACATCTTTTTTTCTATATAAAAGTACTTAGCCTAACTTAAATTTCGAATATGTAGAAAAGCGCATTAAAAAAGCAAGCATCCAAATTTTTCATTGAATACTTGCTTTATCTATATCATTAGTCTTGGTATTTTAAATATAATGGCGGAGGAAGAGGGATTCGAACCCCCGCGGGCCGTTAAGCCCCTGTTGGTTTTCAAGACCAATCCCTTCAGCCGGACTTGGGTATTCCTCCAAACACAATATTTATAATATTATAGCCCATGACAAAAGTCAATTAAAATCATTACCTTATACTAATGTTTTTTCTTTTAAATATTCATCCACTGCATTTGCGACAGCTCTTCCTTCTTGAATAGCCCATACCACAAGACTTTGACCTCTTCTAGCATCTCCAGCAGCAAAAATGTTCGGTTGATTGGTTCTAAAATCTTTGTTGTCAGCTACAATTTTGTTTCTTTCTGTTTGAATATTAAAAGCATGCGGTACTGTTGTTTCTGTACCTATGAAACCAATCGATAACAATACTAGATCTGCAGGCCAATGGCGTTCTGTTCCATCTACGACCACCATGCCTTCGTCTGTTTCTTCCAGAATTTGAGTATAAACACCTTTCACATTACCAATACGGTCAACATCATAACGCATCGTTTGCACACCATAAGCACGCGGCTCAAATCCAAAGCGCTGTTCATATTCTTTATGCGCGTAATCCATTTTGAATACTGGCATTGCTAATGGCCAATAGGTATTTTCATCAAATTCAATCGCTTCAGGTTGTTTCGTATACTTATTAAATTGGACGATAGACTTACAGTTTTCACGAAGTGCTGTTGCAACACAATCGGCTCCCGTGTCTCCCGCTCCAATAACGACCACATTTTTACCTTCTGCAGAAATCGTTGGTTCCTTGATTTCACCATTCAAATACTGACCTTGCTCCGTCAAATAATCCATCGCAAAATGTATGCCGAATCCCATACGCCCTTCTAATGGTAAATCTCTCGCATTTTGAGATCCTGTACATAAGATGATTGCGTCATGTTTCTCTTCTAATGCTTCTCTACTCACGTCGACACCAATCTCTGTATCTGTTTCAAATCGGATGCCCGAAGCTTCCATAATAGATATTCTACGACGCACGACATCTTTATCTAATTTCATATTAGGTATGCCATACATCAGTAGACCGCCCGCTTCATGCGCACGTTCATATACCGTTACATGATAACCTAATTTATTAAGTTCTTCTGCTGCCGTTAATCCTGCTGGGCCACTACCAACGATGGCTACAGACTCATCTTTACGTTGTTCTGGCACAATTGGTTTAACCCAACCGTTTTCATATGCTTCATCAATAATCGTTCTTTCAATACCTTTAATAGCTACTGATTCACGATTTATTTTCATAACACATGATTGTTCACATGGCGCTGGGCATACTCTACCTGTAAATTCTGGAAAATTATTCGTTTCACTTAATCGCTCATATGCCGTCTTAAAATCTTGTCTATAAACTAAATCATTCCATTCAGGTATATAGTTACCAATAGGACAACCAATCGTTTCTCTGCCAAATGGTTCACCTGTCTGACAAAATGGCGTACCACAATCCATACAACGTGCACCTTGTTGTGCAGCTTCGTCTTTTGTAAACCTTTGCTGGAATGCGTCATGATTTTTCAAACGATCAACTAAAGATAATTCGTGTAATTGTTGTTTGTCATAATTCATAAATCCTTTAAATTCACCCATGACAATCCCTCCTTTACGATTTAATATACGGCTGTTTTTTGTTGTTCTGACATTAAATGCGTACGCTTATCATTAAAGGCATTTAATAAAGCTTCATCCAAAGCATCCGTCTGTTGTTTTTGCAAATCTATCTTTTGCATCATTAATTTATAATCTTTTGGTATCACTTTTACTACCTTATCTGCAATATGATTAAAATCTGCTAATATCTCTTTCGCTTTAGTACTGTCGGTATATTTAACGTGTGCTTCTAACATATCTTTGACGACGTTGCGTTCTTCATCTACTGTTATCGCATCAAAGTCTAAACTCTCAAGTTGATTCTGCGCTTTAAATTGCGCTACATCAGATGGAAAAACATAACTAACGCCACCACTCATACCTTGACCAAAGTTTTTACCTACGTCTCCTAATATAATGATTCTGCCTCCAGTCATGTATTCAAGACCGTGATCTCCGATACCTTCCACGACGGCTTGGACACCACTATTACGAATACAGAAACGCTCGCCAGCTTTACCATTAATAAAAGCTTTACCGTGAGATGCGCCATAAAAACAAACATTACCTACGATAATTTCATTTTCACGTTGTTGATTAGGTGCTTTAACAATTACTTTTCCGCCCGATAAGCCTTTTCCAACATAGTCATTAGCATCACCTGTATGATGAATTGTCAGTCCGCTTGGTGTATACGCAGCTAAACTTTGACCTGCATGACCCGTCGTTTGTGCATATATCGTATCTTCACTCAATCCTTCTGCTCCATGCGCTCTTGTAATCATACTGCCAGTAATAACACCCACATCACGCTGTTCATTGTTTAAGCGATATTGACCTTCGAATGATTGGCCAGATCTTATCGCTGTTTGTGCATCAGGATACAATTCAGTTAAGTCAAATCCTATATCTAAATGATGATTTTGTTCAATCTTCTTATATCTATCTCCATCATGTTGATACAATAATGCTTCAACATTCATAGATGCAGCTTTAGGTTGACGCGTTGCAAGATTGGTTTTACGCGTTAACAAATCCGTTCTACCTACTAATTCATCCACTGTTCTCAATCCTAGTTCCGCAAGAATCTCTCTCAATTCTTCAGCAACAAAATGCATGAAATTCACAACATGATCCGCTCTACCATTAAATAGTGCGCGTAGGTCTTTATTTTGTGTTGCAATACCAACCGGACATGTATCTTTATGACAAACACGCATCATGATGCATCCTAAAACAACCAATGGTGCAGTCGCAAAGCCAAATTCTTCAGCGCCTAACGCACAAGCGTAGGCTACGTCTTTGCCGGTGAGTAACTTACCATCTGTTTCTACCTTCACACGTGATCTCAAGTTATTCATCATCAATGTTTGATGCGTTTCAGCTAATCCAATCTCCCATGGCACGCCTGCATGTTGAATACTCGTCTTCGGTGATGCCCCTGTACCACCATCGTAACCACTAATAACAATTTTATCGGCATAGGCTTTTGCTACGCCCGCTGCAATGGTACCAACACCTGTTTTAGATACGAGCTTAACTGTTATATTGGCATCTTTATTGGCATTTTTTAAATCGTGTATTAACTGTGCTAAGTCTTCTATCGAATAAATATCATGATGCGGCGGTGGTGATATCAAGCCAATACCTGGTGTTGAGCCCCTTACTTCAGCTATCCATGGATATACTTTGGTTCCTGGTAATTGTCCGCCTTCCCCTGGTTTAGCGCCTTGCGCAACTTTAATTTGTATTTCTTTTGCGTGTTGCAAGTAGTCACTTGTCACACCAAAACGACCGGATGCCACTTGTTTAATCGCACTTGAACGATTACGTCCTTCTTCATCAACTATAAAGCGCTCTGGATTTTCTCCGCCTTCACCGCTATTGCTTTTACCACCCATTTGATTCATTGCTTCTGCTAATGTTTGGTGGGCTTCTTCAGAAATAGAACCATAGCTCATTGCACCTGTATTAAAACGTTGAACAATTGCACTTGCAGGTTCTACTTCACTGATATCGATTGGTGTTTGCGATGATTTAAATGTCATCAAGTGACGAATATGATCCGTACGCTTATGGTTAACTTCGTTTGAAAATGCTTTGAATTTTTCATAATCATTCAATCGACACGCATGTTGCAATAAATGAATAGATGTAGGGTTAAAAGCATGGCGTTGACCTTGCTTACGCCATTGGAATGTACTCCCCGATTCAATGTACTCACTTTTTGGTGTCTGTCTAGATTTATTCTCTTTATCAATCATCTCAAGTGATATGCCAGATAATTTTGTTTGCGTTCCAGTGAAATATCTTTCAACAACCTCATCTGATAATCCAACTGCTTCAAAGATTTGTGCCCCTTGATAACTTTGAACTGTTGAAATACCCATTTTAGCCATTACTTTAATTACACCTTCAGACAATGTATCTGTATAAGTTTGAACATTTTCAGAAGTATCCCCTTCTAAACGTTCATTTTGCACTAATTCTTCAATTGTTCGTTGCGCTAAATATGGCACAACCGCATTAGCACCATAACCTAGCAAACAAGCAATGTGATGAACCTCTCTTGATTCGCCAGACAAAGCAACAATACTTGTTCGCATACGCAATCCTTCTTTGATCAACAATTGGTGAACATGGCTAACAGCTAATAATATCGGCATCGCGTAACCTTTTTCTGAAACTAAAACACTATCATCGAGAACTAAAATTTCTTCTCCACGTTTTACTGCTTGAATAGCTTTATTACCAAGTACATCTAGCGCGTCTTCTAAATCATCATGATATACCGTTGATAAACGCGCGACATTAAATCGGCTTTCTTCAATGACATTTAACTGTGCTTCCGTCATGACAGGGCGTTTTAATTGAATACGATTTAACGCATCTTCACTCGGTTGTAACAAATTCCCCTCGCTACCTAAATAAGACAACTCACTCGTAACAATCTTTTCACGATAAGCATCAATAGGAGGATTAGTAACTTGTGCAAATAATTGTTTGAAATAATTAAAGAGTGATTCATCCTGTTCATTTAATGCTGCTATCGGCACATCATAACCCATCGCACCAATAGGATCTTTCTTACTTTCAACCAATTCTGTAAGATATTTATCTATTTCTTCTTTGGTATAGACAAATTGTTTTTGCATACGTGTTAATGTTGCTTCATTCCAAGAAGATGGTTGATAAGACACATGCTCTAAATTCAAATCAACTTTAAATTGACTCAACCAACTCTCATATGGATGTTCATCTGCAATACGTGCTTTTAATTCATTATTTTCAACCACTTTATGTGCATTAAAATCAACTAATAGTAATTTTCCTGGGTTTAATTGGCCTTTAAATGCAACATTGTCTTCTGGTACATCTACTACACCTACTTCTGATGAAAAGACAATATAATTATCTTTAGTAATGGTATAGCGACCTGGTCTCAAACCATTTCTATCTGTTAGCGCACCAATCTTATCGCCGTTACAGAATGAAATCATTGTCGGTCCATCCCATGGTTCCATCAAATAACTATAGAATTCATAAAACGCACGTACATTAGCGTTGTTTGCTTTATTGTATAACCAAGGTTCTGGAATCATCAGCATTGCCGCTCGCTCTGGTTCCATAGCTAAAGATAAAAATTCTAATGCATTATCAACAATTGCAGAATCACTACCATCTTCATCTACAATATCTTTGACTTTATCCTTATCTTCACCAAAAATGGTAGCTATAAGCTCATTCTGTCTTGCACGCATCCAGTTTACATTACCTTTAATTGTATTAATTTCACCGTTATGCATTAACAATCGATTAGGATGTGCACGTTTCCAACTCGGGAAAGTATTTGTACTAAAACGAGAATGAACCAGACCTAGTTTTGACACGAAATCTTCATGATTCAAATCTTCATATAATGCGTTAATTTGATCCGAGCGCAACCAACCTTTATATACAATTGTTCTATGCGATAAACTCGTGAAATACAAATCCAATTGTTGTTGATTTGCATAATTTTCAATTTGTTTTCTCGCTAAAAATAATGTGCGCTCTATATGTGAAGTATCATTTAACGCAACAAATACTTGCTGAATATACGGCATTGTTTCTGCTACATGTGCTGCAATCGCGTTAATATCTACAGGCACTTCTCTATAGCCAAGCACAGTTAGACCTTCCGCTTCAAAATGCGCGTTAAACTGCGCTTCATGTTGAGAACCTTTAATTTTTTCGTTTGTAAAAAACATACCTACTGCATATTGACCTTCTTCAGGTATATCAAAATCAAGGTGTCGTGAAAAATATGCATATGGTACTTCGGTCATGATGCCTGCACCATCACCTGTGACACCATCTGCACCTATACCACCACGATGATCTAATCTACGTAACATTTCTAATGATTTTTCCACGATATCATGACTTCTTTTATTATCCATATTGGCGTAAAATCCTATACCACAAGCGTCATGTTCCTCGCGACTATCATATAACCCCAATTTCTCTTTATACTCGACCATGATCTTCACCTCTTTTACGAAAATTCTGAAAATTAAATAAGTAAGTAAACTATATAGCAGTTGATTAATCTGTTCAATATATAAAATAGATGATATCATTCTAATTATTAGAACAATTGTTGAAAAGAGGGTTATACATGGAAATTAAACAATTGAAATATTTTATAGAAGTTGCAAAAAGAGAACATTTATCAGAAGCAGCATTAGAATTAAATATTGCACAATCAGCAATCAGTCGCCAAATTGCTCATCTTGAAAATGAACTCCAAGTTACCTTATTCAAAAGAGAAGGTCGAAATATTTATTTAACAGATGAAGGAAGACAGTTTTTCTCTGAAGCAACCAAAATTATCGACCAACTTGATGAAACAATCCGTTTGTTCCACAATCAATCAGAGTCAAACCACTTCATTATACGAATCGGCTATGTTGAATGTTATATTTCTCAAGTACTCACTTTATTGATACAAGCATTTGAAAATAACAGTGATTCTATTATTGAACCTATTCTAATGAAAGAAAGCGAAATATTAAACGCTCTCATTACAAACCAAATCGATATCGCCTTTATGGATTTAACACAAAAAATCAAACAAAATACATCATTAAAAATAAATCCGTTATTTGAAGAAAATTTTCATATCTACGTCCCTAAAGATGATCCAATTACCATGGCAACGAACCCACCTTTAATACAATTTTCAAACAAATCGATTTATGAACTCTATGCTTTGCCACCACACATCAAACAAACATTAGCCAATGTCGTAGAAACGCCTATTCGCACAGTAACTAGTACACAGTTAGCTCAATACTTATTAAATAAAGGTCGAGGCTATATCATCGCACCATCTTATCAACTCTTAGATAAAAATCCCCAAAAATGGATAGATATCTCATTAGAACACACAGAGTTAAAACGGACCATATGTAGCATCATTCGTCGTGATAATAGAAAAAATGATATTCAACTCATGTTATCTACGATTGACCAGTTACTAAGTCGTAGCGCCACATATCATTAAATACTTTTTCATAAATCTTTGAGTTCAGTTCTCGATGCGCGTATAATCGCATTGTCTATAAAGAGAGGACTGAATATATTTTGAAGTCTGTTAAAACATTATTAACACGCCCCTTCAATTGGGTTGTACTTACCTTTTGCATTATTTTTGTTGGATTATTCATATTCACTTTTTTTAATGCTAAATTCTATGACACACCGATTGGGCAAATTACACAAATAAACAATACTCAATCAACACAAGTGTCAGATGAACATCACAACAAAGATACTAAGCATAAAGAAACATTACATATTCATATTTTAAATGGTAAATTCGAAGGTAAAACAACTACAATCACACATGAATATACCGAGTCACAAGCAGACAGTGAAGCATTTTCAAAAAATGATAAAGTCTTATTGCACGTTGACAAAAATCTCAGCACCGCCTATATAACGGAAAAGAAACGCGATAGTTTAGTCGTTGCGATAACTGGTATATTTTTATTAACCGTGTTACTAGTAGGTAAAAAAATAGGTTTACAATCGATTCTATCTCTTGCGCTCAATACATGTATTGTATTATTAGCGATTTATATTCATAATCAATCGCCAAATATCAGTCTGTTCGGCCTAATGAGCATCGGCATCTTCATTTCTACGACATTAACGCTAGTCCTCGTCACAGGCTGGCAATGGCGGACACTCATCACCATTATCAGCACTTTACTTGGCACATTCTTATGCGTAGGTATTACGCAATGCATCATTCAAATAACTGATGGCTCTGGTTTAAAATTCGAAACTATGAGTTTTCTAACCTTGCCACCAAAGGAAGTATTCTTAGCTTCTGTCATGATTGGTTCACTAGGCGCTGTCATGGATGTTGCTATTACAATTGCCAGTGGTATGGCTGAAATTCTACGTCGTACACCTGATATCAGTATGAGACGTTGGGCACTTGCAGGACGTAACATCGGACAAGACATTATGGGAACAATGACAAATATATTACTATTTTCATATTTATCCGGAAGTTTGCCTATGCTCCTAATTTACTTAAAAAATGCAAACACCATTACGTATACAATTTCTATGAATTGGTCATTGGAAATTTCCCGGGCAATCACGGGTGGTATTGGCATTGTCTTAACAATTCCCATCACCATTCTATTGATGCAAGTTTGGTTTAAATTGCGAGGTGTTAAATCATGAGTGCGATAACATTATTAGGTCTCATATTATTTATATTAATGTTGATCTTTGGTGGGAAAAAGGGATTGATTTCTTATCTGACACTGTTTTTAAATTTTGTCATTTTATTTATTTCAATTATACTCATCATATTCGGTGTACCTATTTATCTAGTTACACTTATATTCTGCATTGTTATTGCAGCCTGTAATTTGTTTGTACTAAATAGCTATAATACAAAAACAAAAGCTGCATTTTACGCTACAATCGTTACGACAGTCATATTAATCGCAGCTATATATTTATCCGTTTCAATCGGACATTTACAAGGGTTTACAACCGAACAACAGGACGAAACTTATATCTTTTCTATGAATATCGGTATAGATATGGTGAAATTTATGGTATTTACCATCGTACTTGCTGTGATCGCCGCTGTTATTGATTTAGCTATTACAATCAGTTCTCCAATGTATGAATTAAGCGAAACAAATCCTAATTTAACACAAAAAGAATTATTTCATTCAGGTATGCGGGTCGGTCGTGAAATATTAGCAACATCAGCCAATACGATATATCTCGCTTATTTCGGTGGTCAATTGACATTGTTTTTCTGGTTTTTCAAGCTTAACTATTCCTTTGGGCACATTATAAATTCTAAAATTTTCGCACAAGAATTCATTTCTATTATTCTTGGCGGTATCGCAGTTGCTATAAGCATCCCAATTACTGCATGGTTAACAGCATTATTAATCAAAAATCAAAAAGCACCAGACACCCATCGTTAATTTTAAGGACAGCGTATCCACAGTTCTTCTTTGTATTGTTTCAAAGCATCATCCTACCTCATATTATGTTGCACTGTGGATGTAATCATAGACGTCATAAATTGTATGTTCAGTGCTGCCATCTCATAACTAACTAAAAACCAGTCTGAAACATCAACGATTGTTTCAGACTGGTTTTTTATATTTATTGACGTCTATTTAATTTATTTAATTCGCCACTAAAATAAGCGCGCTCCCCATGTACAACATAATCCAAGCCTTGTGCCTCTTCTTCTGTATCTGTCCCTAGTTCACTAAATTGGGCAATCACTTTCGCAATAATAAAAGTCATAATCCCACTAAATACGATGGTAATAGCTACAGCTATCAACTGATTGATTACGGGCATCATACCGCCGCCTAATAAAAGCCCATTTACCACATCGCCATTAATATGATGTGACTGAAATACACCAGTTAAAAGTGCACCGACCACCCCCCCTACACCGTGTATGCCAAATGCATCTAAAGCATCATTATAATGTAATTTCCCTTTAATGTAATTAATGACGAAGTAACAACACACACCGCCTATAAGCGCAATCACCACAGCACTCATATATCCTACGAAACCGGCAGCCGGTGTAATAGCAACTAATCCTGCAAGCATGCCCGACAACATACCTATCAAACTCGTCGTTTTCTTCATGCAATACTCTATCATTGACCAACCTAAGGCACCTGCACTCGCTGCGAGCACCGTATTCACAAATGAAATCATCGCTATTTTATTAAACGACAATGCGCTCCCTACATTAAATCCATACCACCCAATCCAAACGAAAATTGCGCCAATAAGTGTAATAATAAGGTTATGTGGCGGTCTTTTATCAAAGTTTTTCCCTGCACCAATCATAATTGCTAAGACCAAACCAGATATACCAGACGTTATATGCACAACTGTTCCACCTGCATAATCAATCGCACCTAATTGATCAATCCAACCTCCACCCCATACCCAATGTGCAACAGGACTGTATACACAGATAACCCATAAAAACACAAAAATTAAATAAGGTATAAACTTCATTTTTTCAGCTATTGATCCTGATAAAATTGAAACTGCAATGGTACAGAACATCAACTGAAATAGCATAAACAGCGCTAAAGGTATATGCGGTGAAATTGCTGATTGTGTACTAAAACCAACATGAGCTAAACCTATATATGTAAAATCTCCAAAAAATGAATTCCCAGATCCAAAACTAAAGCTAAATCCAAATAACATCCATGCAAACGTTACTATAACAATTGCCGACATACTTTGCATGACTGTATTCAATACGTTTTTAGATTGAACCAATCCCCCATAAAACAAACTTAACCCCGGTGTCATTAACCACACTAGTAACGTACAAAGAAACAAAAATAATGTATCATTCATATTCATAGCACTCACTCCTTTATACCGGAGCATAAACCCATTCCATATAAATAGCAAAAATGCGTCAGGAAAAATAACACTTTATGTTACCTTTTCTAACGCATTCCATATCATAACTATTTAATTGTCCGCCTTAAAATATAAACAGATCGACCTTCTAAAGTAGATGTTCCCGCATTTTCATAATTGGCCTGTTTATACAATGCTTGTGCTACGATATTGTCATTATTAACAGTGAGATAAATTTCATCTATATCTGGAAATTGTTTACTCAAGTAGGCTGGTAATGCATCCATGACTTTTTTGGCGTAACCTTTCCCACGTTGGTTTTTATCAATGCTAAATGACCTAAAAAATATTGCGGCTTTATTTGTAGTATATGGCGCCACGCCTTACCCCTCACGTAAAGTAAAAAAGCCATCACATTGTTGCTTATGGTTATAAATGAGCGTAGGATGCCTTTCGCTATCATCCGCCGCGAGTTTGATATTTTCAACAGGTGTTTTAGTGAATTGACGATCAGAAATGTCTAACGCTATATGTTTCACATCACTTATCAATTTCTCAGTATAGGGAACAAGCTCAACGAAAGGTATCTCTCGTTCTATATTTTCAAAATGTTGCCGTTCTTCTATCCATGTAATAACGGCAGGCGCAATTTTATGTTCATCCTTTTTATCTATCCATTGTAAATCAGTGATTTCTTGACTTGGTACCAAGGTAGACCAATCTATATCTGCCGTCGTATAAAAACAATTGAGTTCTGTTTTCATATTTTTTTGTGGGTAGGCTTCGCCAACAACGGTATGCATATAAATTAAAGATGACTCAGGTATATCTAATTGTAGTTCTTCATTTAATTCTCTTTGTAACGCTTGTTTATACGTCTCTCCTATATCAATCTTGCCGCCTGGAAAATAATACTTTTCTCTATTCCTTGACTGAACAAGCAATAATTTCTCTTGTTCTTCAATTACTAAACACACACATTTAATCATTACTCAACACCCCACAGCATCAATTTCCGTTCCATACTAACTTTATATTAATGAATCAAACTGGTTTTATACCATCAACGCTTATGTTATCATATTTTATTATCCATACACATCAAATTTCAGACAATCTTAATTGAATGTATATTAATGGTATAATACGAAACAAGATAACTATTTTCAAAAATGGAGGCTTTACGATAAATGGCTAAAAAAACTAAAATAAATCGCATTTCCAACACACTTAATTTTGTAGGCATTGCTGTAGAAGGCTTTAATTGGTATGCCTATCAATCAAGAAATAAAAAATTAATTTACGCAAGCATTGCCATCACTAGTGTTGGGGCTGTATTAGACTTTTATACAGCTTTAAAATCACCACGTAAATTCGCAAAAGTATTTTCAACTTTCACACTTGCGAGCACACTATTTTCAACAGTAAAACGTTTAAAATCTGTTCGTAAAGGTGAAGTAAGTATCTAGTCACCAACAAACCAACCCAAGTTCTATTTAAAAAAACTCGAATCACAATATGGACATCCATACCATGATTCGAGTCTTTTTTTTAATTTATTATTAATGAATATATACATAAGAACTTACTTGTGAAGCAGGAATTGTTCTATAAGTCACAATACCTGGTGATGCACTATAGTTCATTTCAGAAATCGTTATACTACCGTTAGCATTTACAGATTCTACAAATGCTACATGACCATAATATGCCATATCAGATTGTAAGATAGAACCAACAGTCGCTTTGCGGTCTATTGTATAACCATCCGCTGCAGCAGCTGTATCCCAGTTATTGGCATTCCACCAATATGTACTAATTCCTTTACCAATTTGGGCACGTTTATTGAATACATGCCACGTACATTGACCCCAGTCATATAAATTTGAATGATTAAAGACAGGTGTCTTATACCCAGCAGATCCAGTAGAACTTGATCCTGAACCACCTGTAGATGCTTTACCTGATACTTTTAATTTTTGACCTGGATAAATATTAAAGTTAGTTAAACCATTTAAACTCATGATTTTTTGATACGTTGTGCCATATTTTGCAGCAATCCCTGATAATGAGTCACCCGATTTAACTGTATAGGTTGTTGTGCTGCCACTACTTGTATTCCCTGAAGTATTTGAGCTACTTGAAGACGCTGTACCTGATACTTTTAATTTTTGTCCCGGGTAAATATTAAAATTTGATAAACCATTTAGGCTCATAATTTTTTGATACGTTGTGCCATATTTTGCAGCAATCCCTGATAAAGTGTCACCCGATTTAACCGTGTATGTTGATCCTGTAGATGTATTTGACGATGTACTAGAACTTGTTGAACCAGATACTTTTAACGATTGATTCGGAAAAATAACGTTTGACGTTAAATTATTAAGCGACTTTAACTTAGCCACTGACATATTATATTTATTCGCTATAGACCATAATGAATCGCCGCTCTTAACTTTATAAGTTGTTACAGCATCTGCGTTTGTCGAAGTAACTGCAGCTAATGCGCTTGTCCCGATTACAGTTGCAATAATTTTTTTACGCAATTTATGTAAACCTCCCAAATATTCTCTTTTTTCGCTTCATCTCTATACTCACCTGTTCATTATACACCCTCGACCTGTAAATGAGTATATTAATTATATGACATTATCATTACAAAAGAGAACAACTCGGTTGCGTTCAAATTAAACCGCAAAACAACTAAGATTTATTCAAAAGGTCGTAATTTTATATTTTCTATACCAAAATATGCTTTTAATAGTGTCTGATAATTACTTTGTGTTACAGGAATTTTTTCTTTTTCCCCATGATCCGTAATCGTTAAATGATTATTAGATAATGTTACGCGTCCATACAACTTTGCTTTACTAACAATTAATTTTTTTACAAATATAGAATGCGCATCATACTGATTAAAATGAATCGCTTCATCGAAATCCATGATTACTTGCGCTTTGTCAATCGCGCGATATTGAATTTCCCAAGCCTCATCTTTATATTTACTCATATCAATCGTTTGCGTATCAATCCACGACGCTTGAAAATATCCATTCACATCCTCAATCACTTCCGGTTCATTTTTTAATGGCATCGCTTGTTTAGGTACATCGGCATAACCCACATCCACTAAATATTTTTCTTGATTTATTTGTACAATTAATGCCATATGAGAACCGGCCATGGCCCACCCATTACCCGTATTGATTGTTGCTGATATCATATAAGCATCAAACCCTTTGGACGTTATCCAACTATGGAACAAACGATTCTGTTCGTAACAATAACCACCTCTGTGTTCTGAAACAATTTTATGAATCATCGTCTCATCATCTAAAGCAATCGGTTGCTTATTTTGCACATTGATATTTTCAAAAGGTACATTAATAACATATTGATATATATAATGATTTAGTGTTGTTAAATCATTGTCACGATACTTTTCTGTATTAATATTTAAGTAATCTTCTAATGATTTAAAATCCGTCATTGTCTTCACCCTTTTTAAGTTTAAAATACTCCCTAATACAATTCATTTTAATAAATTTTGCTAGACTAATACAATTTATATACATTACACATTTATCGATTTTTTCAATTTTTATTATTTGCAAATAACAAAAACGGGTAAGACAATACATATATGTATTGATAGATTTGACACTAGACTAATAAATAGATACGGTGTATATTCGATGTTTTTAAAGTTGTTATAGGTTATCAATTCAATTTTTCTGATTTTTCAAACTTTTAAATTCATATTTCAATATCTATCAAACTATTTTAATGGGGGTAATTATTTGACTAAAGAACACAGCGAACAACCAAAAGATTTACGTATTCGCAGCAAAGTAATTAGTGAGGGTGTCAGTCGTACACCCAATCGAGCTTATTTACGGGCACTCGGCTTTGAAGATGAAGATTTTCAAAAACCAATGATTGGTGTTGCAAGTACTTGGAGTGAAGTCACGCCATGTAATATGCATATTGATGGTTTAGCTCGTGCTTCAAAACAAGGCATTAGTGAGGCAGGGGCTTCGCCACTTATTTTCAATACCATTACAGTATCAGATGGTATTTCAATGGGAACAGACGGTATGCGCTTCTCTTTACCAAGTCGTGAAATTATCGCGGATTCTATAGAATCAGTTGTCAGTGCTGAAAATTTAGATGCACTTGTCGCTATTGGTGGTTGTGACAAAAACATGCCGGGATGTATGATTGGTATCGCTCGTCTTAATTTACCAGCCGTCTTTGTTTATGGCGGCACAATATTGCCTGGGAAATTGGATGGTAAAGATTTAGATGCTGTTTCTGCCTTTGAAGGCGTCGGACAGTATAATAATGGCGAAATAGATAAAGAGGCACTTCACAAAGTAGAATGTGCCGCTTGTCCAGGTGCAGGTGCTTGTGGCGGTATGTTCACTGCCAATACGATGTCATCTGCTATTGAGGCCATGGGCATGAGTTTACCAGGAAGTGCTTCGCATCCAGCAGTTTCTACAAATAAATCCAAAGACAGCAGAGCAGCAGGTAAAGCCGTTTATAAACTATTAGAAAAAGGCATCTATCCAAAAGATATTATGACTAAAGAAGCATTTGAAAATGCAATTACTGTAGTCATGGCACTTGGAGGATCTACCAATGCGATTTTACATTTACTTGCTATTGCACATACAATCGAAGTCGATTTAACACTTGATGATTTCGAAAAAATTCGTAAGCGTGTCCCACATATCGCTGACTTGAGACCAAGTGGTAAATACGTCATGGCACATCTTGATGAAGTCGGTGGTATTCCAGCAGTTATGAAATTATTACATGACAAAGGCTTAATCCATGGAGATTGCTTGACCGTAACTGGCAAGACTGTTGCTGAAAACCTTGAACAACAACCTGACCTAACCGATAATAAATCTATCATTGATTTTGACAATCCAAAACACGCTACTGGACCGCTTGTCATCTTGAAAGGGAACCTTGCTCCAGAAGGCGCCGTTGCAAAAATCTCAGGTCTAAGCGTAACTTATATCAAAGGACCCGCACGCGTATTTGATTCCGAGTCCAAGGCTACCAAAGCCATCTTAAATGACGAAATCAAACCAGGTGACGTGGTCGTTATTCGATATGCTGGCCCTAAAGGTGCACCTGGCATGCCTGAAATGCTATCTGCATCATCCATTCTTGTTGGTAAAGGATTAGGTGAATCTGTAGCGTTACTCACAGATGGCCGTTTCTCTGGCGGTTCTCATGGTCTTGTTATCGGACACGCAGCGCCAGAATCACAAGTTGGCGGTCCGATGGCATTATTAGAAGAAAACGACACGATTACCATTGACGCAGAAAAACTTGAAATTAGTTTTGATGTATCAGATGAAGAACTTGAGCGTCGTAACAAACAATGGCAAGCACCACCTTTAAAAGCCAATCGAGGTACGCTAGCTAAGTATGCTAAACTTGTTTCCTCCGCTTCAAAAGGAGCTATCACAGACTAAATTTTCTTTATAGGCAAGTAGCAACGTAATGTCGCTTGTTATTAATAGTTATTTCTAGCATTAGAACCACATTTGAAACATGACTAAATGATTTTAATGTCATGTTCTAGTTATACTAGCAATCTATTTCGTGAACTTGTCTTTTACATTTAAAAAACAGCTAACTACTGTGTATATGATTGAATAGGCCGAAACTCCAAATGAAGTTTCGGCCTATTCATTTTGCTCAAAAATAAAACAATTCCATTCAAGACACTTTAGCATGCGCAATTGTTTTTATTTTTCCTCGCTATACCATTTGCGAATGCTTTTTCACTACTTAGGGATTACTCAACACAATTGAGCACAATTATATTAAAGAAAGGGTAACAAAACAAAGCGAGGTGAGTTACATGACCTTTTTCATTGATATCATCAAAAAATTCGTTAGTTTATTCACAGGTAAATAATTTTCAAAAATTATTTGATGGGTTTGGGACATAAATAGTTGTCTCAAGCCCCTTTTTTATTAGAACATAGGTGCAAGCGCTCACTCCTTTTTAACCTTTTCCATGTTAATCATTTAAGTATGTCCATTCATCTCGCAGTATGCCCATTTTAATCGCATCATATAATTGGCCTTCTACAATTCTTGCTTGACGAATACAAGCTTCTTCTTTCATACCAACTTTCTTTGCAAGTTTTATCATCCGTTTATTACCAGACCAAGTGGAAATACCAAGTCGATGTACAAAGTTCTGTTCAAATAAATAATCTACCCACAATTTAAATACTTCAGAACCAATACCACTTTCCCAAAACTTTGTATCATAGATGACAATACCTATTTCTAACCAATTTGTATTTTTATCCACCCAGTACGATCCAACTGTACCTATAAATTGACCATCAGCCATAATAGCTAACGTACTTTCTACATTTGGATAAATGTAACGCCCTTGTTTCGTTCGCTCAAAAAATGTAGATTTATCTATTTTGGGTTCATTAATATACAGTCCATTCCATTTTTTAGCTGCTTGTTGCTTTTCTTCATACTTCCAATAATAAATTTCATCAATTATAGCATCGTCTATGGCTACTAATTCACCTTTTGAAAATGGAATCATTGAAACGCCTCCCAACTATTAGTACGTATTATACGCATGATTATTTAATAAATATACTTTCATCCATAAAAAAGCTCTTCCTAAAAAGTTTACACATATTGCGTGCCTACTTTAAGAAAGAGCTTGTGATATATAGCTTATAAAAGCAATTTTACTTAATAAATCTCTCATAAATAACTAACTTACGCTTAGATGTTCAAATCATCTTAGCGAACTGATATCATATTTTACTATTTTATTAAAAGAATAAAGATTTTATTACTCTGAAGAAAGAACCTAATAAATCGAATAAGTCACCTGACATCATCATAACCTCCTTCGCAAAATTTATCGCACAAATTATGCATCAAATTGTTCGTTACGTACTAAATCATCGGCTAAACCATGCCAAAACTGTTGTAGTTCTTCTGTTGGATGGCTATAATCCGTTGCATCTTGACCAACGAAATCTACATGATCCCAACCATGTTTGATAGGTGTTACTTGCCATATACCTTTTTGAATTTGATCTGTTGCTTCTGTATATGGCTGATTAAATGGATGTTGTGCTGAAATTGTAGAAATCAGACCATCATTTTCACGCCATTCTTTTTCTGCTGCTTTCCCAATCACATTACCTGTAACAGTGAATGGGAAGAACATGCCGATATCAGATTTTTGCTTACCTAATAATGTCGGTCTTGTAGATTCACCAGTATAGGTTTTATATACAATATTAGGATTTAGGGACGTTTTTTTATTTAACTTTTCTGCGCCTTCACGTGTTAAATCATAGAAACCATTATCTTGCGTTGTCCAAAGTGCACTATTTTGTACACGTTGTACATATTTAACATATGATTCCCCTTCTCTTTGTTTAAGTCCCCATTGTCCAAATCCAAAATCTACTTTAGAGTTTTTATTACCTTTGAATTTCGCATAATCAAAGGCCAACTGTCTTACAAAGGCTTCATTACCCAATTTATCTGCGGCAATTGTACCATTATGTGGCGTACCTAAAGTCGTAATAGAATTAATCATATTGTCATTCGTACCTTGATATAATGGTGAAATTTCACCACCATGCGCTTTTTGATATTCTATTTCTTCTTTGTTACCGTTACGCAACAGTTCTTCTAATTGTCTTACCGTTTGTCCACCCATACTATGCGCTACTATATGTACTTTTTGTCCTGGCTGCCAATCTTTATACACACCTGCATATGTTTTTCCGTAACGGTCATGTCCATATTTTTCAGCATGTGCTGCACCATAGTCCACAGTACCACCTTTTATGTAGTAATAAAGTTCAACAGCACGGTCATAGTTACTGCTTAATGCGCCTATACTTGCTTCATATGTTTCATATCCATTACTTTCTAAGTCTTGGCGAATATCTAATTTGTCGCCACCCCAGTAATGCGATAAAACAGATGGATTGATATCATCTATGAAACCATTAAAGCCATGAACCAAAATGATTGGGTCTTGGTTTTTATACTGTCCTTGTTTAGCAGTTTTATTTGGTTGTTCAGCTATTTTGTTAACAGCTTGCTGAGTTTGATTTTTCGGTGTTGCTACCGCGCTTTCTTTTAATGCTTTTAGTGATTTATCTTGATTATCTTTACGTTCGTCATCTGAATTGGTATTTGCCGCTTTTTCACCATTTAATTTATCAAACGATAGTCCTGACTTATCTGTAGTAACAGCCGCTTCTTTGTTAGGAGATGGGCGCTCAGTTGATAACGTATCCGTATTTTCCGTCAGCTTATTTTTGTCTGCTTGGTTATATTCCGGGTCTACTTCGTCTGCTTGCTCTTGTTGTACTTTATCTTTTGCGTTGTATTCCGGATCTACTGTATTTTTATTATCAATTGCTTTTGTTTGATCGGATTGTTGTTCAGTATGTAAGCTTGTATTATTCGTATTTTTTTTTCATTCGCTTGTGTATGATCATTTTCAACCGGTATTGCTGATGTTTCATTCACTAATTTTTCTTATTTATCATTCCCCAATTGATTCCCACTCAATTGTTGTACCTTTGTTTCAGTATGATGGTCTTCTTCAGTAGCCTGAGCTGTCCCTACACCTAAAAATAGTAATGAACCTATTAAAATTGAAGAAGCGCCGAAAGTAAATTTACGTATACTGTAGTTGTTTTGTCTTTTATCCATGTTCAACACCTCTTGGTTAATGATTTTATACACATTCAAATAAAACTATATGAAAAGATTAACGATAAAACGTGGTATCAGTTCAAAAAACTTACCAATTAAAGCTTTCATACGATTCAACCCCTTTAAAAGAAAACGCTTACATCTTTTTCGAAAATTTTTATTTATCAAAAGAATAATTTAAGATATTAAGTCCATACATCGTATCTAAAAAATTAAAACTTTTAATAAATAATTTAATTAGATTTTACTAAAAACTGCTCTCAAGTCAATGATAGAGTGCAATTTAATTTTGCACAATCAAAAAAGCACTCGCCAAATAACGACGAGTACATTTTAGATAAATTGAGCAATAAATATTAGTACGATGATGACCGGTAAAATAAATTTCACTAGATAATACCACGGCATAAATAATTTAAATTTATCTTTTCCAAAATGGGCTTTTAAATCATCTTTGTTTAGCAATTGGCCTACCACTAACGTTGTCCCTAATGCACCTAAAGGCATTAATATGTTAATAACTAAAAAATCCATATTATCAAATATTGAACCTGCGCCAAATTGAATACCACTTAAACTACTAAATGACAATGTAGCAGGTATACTAATCATAAACACTAATAAACTAGCATAAAAAGCAACAGGTTTACGTTTTGAATTATCATTTTTAGTAAAGTTTGAGACGTTTAATTCAAGTAATGATATAGAAGAAGTCAGTGCTGCAAACAAGAATAAAATTAGAAAAATTAAATAGAATCCTTGTCCAAAAGCCATTTGATCAAATACTTTTGGTAATACTTTGAATAATAAGCCAGGACCTTCAGTTGGACTGTAACCAAATGCAGCGATTGCTGGGAATATCGCCATTCCTGCTAATACCGACACCAAAATATTCATAGCAACAATTGAAACTGCAGAAGTCTTAATAGTCATTTCTTTCGAAGCATAACTAGCATAAGTAATCATGCCCGTTGTTCCTAAAGATAAAGTGAAGAATGATTGTCCAAGTGCAAATAAGACACCTTCCATGGATATATCTTCTAAACGTGGTTCTAAGATAAACTTCAAGCCTTCCATTGAACCCTCTAAAGAAAGTGATTTAATCACAATCACAATTAAAAAGATAAACAGTAATGGCATCATAAATTTAGATGCTTTCTCTAAGCCTTTTTCGACACCCATCATAACAATAATCATTGTTAATAAAATAAAGATACCTTGACCCGTAATGGTTAACCAAGGATTTCCTATAATCGTCTCAAATGCTATACTTCCTAATTGATCATTACTAAAAGTTAATATTTGAAACGCTACATTGATGATATATATAACGATCCAGCCACCAATGACACTATAAAAACCAAATAATATAAATACTGCTAAATTACCGTTCCAGCCAATGACATTAAGCCAACGCTTTTTCGTTAATTTTTCATATATTTTAGTTGTGTAGGTTCTCCCCATTTTACCTACAGTAAATTCCATTATAAGTAGTGGCAATCCTACAAATATCGTAAATACTAGAAACATTAGTAAAAACGCACCACCACCATATATGCCAGCCATATATGGGAATTTCCACATAGCTCCTAGTCCGATAGCAGAGCCAGCACTTGCTAAAATAAATCCTGTCGAGGATTTCCATTGTGATTGTTTATTCATTATTTTTACATCCTTTATATTTTACAAAGCTTTATTGCGTTAAAGCGTTTGCGTGACATAGCATCTACTATAACATTTTTTTATGACTGACTCAATATATTTTTACACATGATTTCCTTATTAAAACCATGACACCAGTCATAGCAAGCTATAATAACATATGAATGTTTCATGAACTTTCATATGAAAAATACTTTAAATATTATAAATTATCTGACATTTCATTGAATATATATTCAATTTATGATAAAGTAGCATGTGTTTTGTACAAGACAATCTCCTTGAAATCGAGGTATTAAGAATGAATAAACTCATACTAATTTCTGGTCTTATGTTATTTTCATTTTTCTTCGGGGCCGGAAATTTAATATTTCCACCTATGTTAGGTTATACAGCTCAAGAAAATATGTGGGTTTCTATGACTGGATTCGCTATTACAGGTATTTTACTTCCTTATATAACTGTGATCGTTGTGGCATATATGAACGGTGGCGTTGAAAGTATTGGGAATAAAGTACACCCAATCTTTGGTACTGTTTTTGCTATCTGTATTTATTTATCTATCGGAGCACTTTATGGTATTCCAAGGGCTGCTAACGTTGCCTATGAAATCGGAACCAACCATGTTTTGCCGGTACATAATCATTTCACTTTAATTATATTCTCGCTTATCTTTTTCTTAGTTGTTTATCTAATTGCGCTTTATCCAAATCGCATTATTGATAACCTTGGAAAATATTTAACGCCGATATTAATTATTATTATTGCAGTCTTATGTATATTAGTAATCATTAATCCTGAAGGTTCAATCGGACAAGCGAGTGGCGAATATGCTCAAACACCCATCGTGTCAGGTATTTTAGAAGGTTACTTCACCATGGATTTAGTAGCGGCGTTAGCCTTTTCTGTAGTCATCGTTCAAATGTTTAAAATGAGCGGTGTAAACGATCATAAGACGCTTGTAAAAAATGTAATTAAATCCGGACTGATTTCAGCCATATTATTATTAATTATCTATTTTGCACTGGCATATGTGGGCGCGACTACAAGTCATGAAGGCTTTAAAGATGGAACTGGTATATTAACATTCAATTCGTTACGCGTATTTGGTTCAATTGGAAACTTATTGTTTGGCATTATTGTTATCTTGGCATGTTTAACAACATGTATTGGTTTAGTTAATGCTTGCGCAGCTTTTGCTATGAAGAAATTACCAAAAATATCCTATAAGATGTTTGTTTTAATTTTTTCTTTATTAGGCTTTTTAGTTTCGACATTAGGATTAGAATTGATTTTACAAATCGCTGTGCCACTCTTAACATTTATTTATCCAACATCGATTGTATTAGTCCTTATATCATTGGTAAGTATTTTCATCCCATTTGAGATGAAATATGCATTTATATTACCAACACTTATAACACTATTCATTTCGTTGTTACAAATATTTAATGATTTTAACCTGTTCCAGCCATTAATTTCATTATATAAAGTACTACCATTATCAGATATACAATTAAGCTGGTTGCTTCCATTCATTATTTTATTATTTATTGGATTAATCATTGATTATTTCTTAAAAAATAAAACCGTCAGGACATCTAAATAGTCTGACATGCCATACTTAAATACATGATTTAAAATTCATTGAGTATTCGTTACCTAGATTAAATGAGGTAGACGAATACTCTTTTTTAGCTACAAGGATATATATATTATTGTCATTTGTTATAATCAGTATAAGCAAATACATGCAATTGTCATATGATTAATAAAACATATAGAATGGAGCATTGTCATGGATACATTCAATACATTTTTAGAAACAATTGATAACGACAAACACAGAACAACATTGTCTGAAGTTTTGAACTGGATTGCAGATACATTTCCTAACTTGGAAACAACGATAAAATGGAATTAGCCTATGTTTACGGATCACGGCACGTTTATCATTGGATTTAGCGTTGCGAAACAACATTTTTCAATCGCTCCTGAAGCTAAAGCCTTAAATGAATATGCACAACAAATTGAGGCAGCTGGTTATTCGCAGACCAATAACCTTTTTCGAATAAAATGGAGCCAAGACATAGATTACGCATTACTAAAAGCTATAATTCAATACAATATAGAGGATAAATCCAATTGTGATACATTCTGGAGACCATAATTTGAAAAATACATCTTTCTTTTTTGTGCTGATTCACTAAAGACGAAAACCGCATACAAGACCCCCTCAGCTAGTTTTCCAGTGAGGGGGTTCTGTTCATGATTCTATTTATTCAGTAAAATCACTTCATATCAGTTATTTAAATATTTCACTATCATTTTAATAATAAATTGGAAATATTTTTTGAATGGCTAAAGCAAATGTTTATAGGTTCTATTTTTATATAAAAGCCATAATTCCAGATATTAAAAATAAAATAGCGCAGATTAGATACAAGTATCCTAGTTTTTTCGATTGTTTCTTAACTATGACATAATAAAGTACTATCATGGATAGTGCTAAAACAAGTGACGAGACGCCTCTATGAACAGATATGATATTAAACATGAACACCCCGTTCACGATAAAAAGTATTACCGATATCACAAGTGCAATTTTATCGAACTTATCAAGTCTTCTCTCTACTTGTTTCATTGACACATACCACCCTTTTGAATATTTTATCTAATAATCTTCAAAAAATGCGATGATGTCTTGTTCTACTTCGAGATGACCCTCACCATAAGTCATCAAATGTTTAGAGGGGCCATAGCCTTTCATTTCTTTGTCTTCGTGTTGGATGCGCTCATAAATATAATGTGCACTCGTTTCATAAGCATCATCATCTTGCTCGCCATATTTAATTGCAATCGGTGCAGTAATATCCTTTAAATCCGCCATGACATTTTCTACCAATAATTGAAACTTATATAGCTGAGGACTATAATTTTCAATTTCAGCCAACTGTTGGTCAATATCTGCTTGTTCAAGACCAACTAAACTCCCCATACGCTGTCCATAAACTTCAAGTCTACCGGAAAGACCCGCATCACTTTTTCTATAAGGTGTAGACATAATCGCTATTGAACTTATCTCTTTGCTTTCTGCCAATTTCAATGACAAGATACCACCTAGCGAAATACCGCACACACTAATTTCTGAATATCCTTTATCTTTTAAAAATTGGTAACCGGCCGTTGCATCTGCTAACCAATCATCAACATCAAATGCCATTAATTCATCAAGCATTAAACCATGTCCTTTGTATGCCGGTACATAACAGGTAAATCCCGCTTCATGTAATTTTGTTGCTAATAGTTTTACATCTCGTACGGTTCCTGTAAAAGAATGAAGCAATAATATCGCCTTTTCAGACGCTTCATGTTCCAAAAATATTGGATTCGGTGCCTTCACATTTATCATTATTTGTCACTCCAAATTTTAGTTTCCTTATGTATTGTAATTGAAAAGAACTTGTCCAACAAAATCTTTCATTTTAATCATACAATTAAAAAACTTCCTTTCAAAATGATAGACACAACATATCACTTTAAAAGGAAGTACTACAAATTCAATTTCCTATGCTTAATTCTTACTGAAAAACTGTAATTCATAAATAGATTCATCATTATAAACATTAAAGCTATCAATAATACCATTTAAATACAGTACTTGTGTTTTTCGACTTACATTATGTTGATATGATATTTTTACATTTAAATCTGATTCATAGCCATTATTTTTGATTGTCTTTTCAATTTCACTAAAAACATCTATACATTCTCCTCTTAAATTATATAAATATTTTATTTTTATAATTATAAAATGATAATATTATATTTATATAATTTTTATTAATATCTATAGGAGCAATATATGTCTTTTAAAAATAATAAATTACGCTTATTCATCAAAATTTACAATTTCCGTCTCTCTGTTATAACTATCTTGTTAATGTTGCTTTTAATTATTTTCTCTCCAGATTTAAGAGCTGAAGATACTTATCAGTCTATGACTGACTTAATGGATAATACAAACGAAGGTACAGATTGGGAACTCAGTTATAACGATAATAATAGTGACACACTTATCGGTGCTATTCACGGTGGTAACATTGAAGCTGGAACTTCTGAAGCCGCAAAATTAACTGCGAATAAAGGCGCATATCGCTACTATGCGTTTGAAGGTATTCGACCATCAGACAATTCTGATCTCCATGTAACTTCCACAAATTTTGATGAACCTATCATTGAATCAATGCAACAAAAGGTTTCCAGTTCTGTAATGATTCACGGGGCAGATGGTAATGATGCCACAATATACATTGGGGGCAAAGATGAAACACTTAAAGATTCAATTGAAAATGAACTAACTGAAAATGGCTTTAATGTAGAGGTATCTCCTAGTCATCTAGAAGGGGAATCCAGCCAAAACATTGCTAATAAGAACGCTGAAAATGCAGGTGTACAGTTAGAATTGACTACAGGTTTACGTCAATCTTTCTTTAATAACCAAGATTTATCATTTAATTCGCGTTCTGATCAAAGTAATTGGAGTATGACCCTATATGATTTTACTCAGGCCCTTAAGGACACGATTGAAGCAAAATAAATATGAATCAATCACAGTCACTGTTCATATCATCACTGTGTTCGATTCATATCTTTTTAAAAGTATTAAGTTTCTTCTTCCACCACTCTATTTTTAGCGGCTGCAAACCCAAAAATGAAAACTAAAATAGACATCATAATAAATGCAATAATGACAATGTCCCAGCTGTTTGTAAGGTCATGAAGCAATCCAATCAAAAATGGACCAAATGCAGCTATGAAATAACCAACAGACTGTCCAAAGCCAGACAACGAAATACTACCATTGCTAGTACGAGCACGTATTGAAAAGAAAGTCATACATAAGCTAAAACATGCCCCCATTGCTAAACCTACAATAACCATACCCATAATAAGTACTGGTAAGGATTGTGCAAAAAATAATCCAAATCCTATTAAAAAGAGCAATGTGACAATAATCACTAAAATACGTTGATTTTTTAATTTCGCAGCTATTACTGGAAATATAAATGTCATTGGTACTTGTGCAAATTGATTCAACATCAATAAATAACCTGCAGTATTAGGATCTATACCTCTGTCCATCAAAATAGAGGGCACCCATGCGACTATCGTATAAAAAATCATTGACTGAAATCCCATCGTTAAAGCGACCATCCATGCGATTTTGGATTTTATCATATTTAATTTTTTATTTTTGTTTAATTCAGCATTTTCAATCGTTCTTGTTTCGAGATTCGATCCACTGCGCACGGTTAATAGCCAAAGTGTTATGGCAGCCAGTCCTAATATGACCCAAAACACTAACGACAATCTGAACCCTAATAGCGTCATTTCAGATAAAGGATGACTCAACCCTCCGCCCAATCCTGCAGTAAAATTCATCGTTCCACTATAAATGCCAGTCATAAGTCCTATCTGCATTGGGAAGTACCACTTTACATAACTCGGTAGGACAACATTTCCAAATGCAATGGCAACCCCTAATAAAATAGTACCGATAATAAACACATTAAAGTCACCCATAATACGTAATATTAAAGCTACAATTAACAATAACGTCGAGTAAAGTAATGTATAGGACATGGTCAAACGTATTGTAACTTTAGATACTAAGGGTGAAACAATTGCAAATATAATGAGTGGAATTGTTGTTAGAAAACCTGCGACACTATCGTTGATTGACATCGCTTCTTTAATTTCATGAATCACAGGCCCTACAGAAGTTAATGGCGCTCTTAAAGTTGATGCAATAAGAATGATTGCTATAACGACAATCCAATTTTTTTGAACTTTATGGTTCTGAGTTAATTCAGCCATTCTCCACCAACTTTCTCATTTTCATTTAATAAACTGATACTTATATACTGATGTAAGTATACAACAAATTTTTGACGTCGTTAATCGCATACGACTTATTAAAATGACAATCATTCTATTCTCTGAACAGATTTCTAACCACTCGCATTAGTCCAGATAACACTTAAGAGGGTTCATGTGCTTTATACACACACTTACTACTATTAATTTGAATCACAGACACTTTTATTTAAGATACCATTCAAGTGCTTGGCTTTCCATCCGTTTTACAAATGCATCTTTTCCGTCACAATATCCTTCTATATCATATGGAAACTGTTGTGCTAACGCCACTTTTAATTCTCCATATGCACGTGCCACTGCCACATTTGTTCTTAAATAGTCTCTAACTGCCAAATGACGATTAATTTCGTAACGATTTTCTTGTTGAAATGCATGCACATGATGCGTTCGAGGATTTTCTCCTTTTTTAAAAAAGCGTCTCCCTGTTATTCCATTTTCTCCTAATGCTTTATAACCTATATCTGCTATTGCTTCATTAAAATGATCTATTTTATTTATATCTTGTACAACAGGCATTATATCTATAATAGGCTTTGCCTTTAAGCCAGGAACTGACGTACTACCAATATGATATATTTCAATAATTTCATCACCCCATACCGAAAGGATTTTTTGCTTTTCATTTTCAAATTGCATTACCCATTGCTTTTGATGTGATTGAACCTCTATTTTCATAATTGCACACTTCCTCCTTATTTTTTATAGTATACATCAACAACCATTGCCCTATCATGCTTCGCTTACCAATCCGTTATATTTTATATCCTTTTAAATATATTCCGAACAACTTGATACCATCCTTATTTTTTAAAAAATAATTGTAAAAAATATTAGATTTTTAACCTTAATGGTTTGCTTTGCTAACTTAAAAGGCATAAAATTTATCGTTGGGATGTTATAAAAGGAGAGGTAATCGTAATGTCGGAAATTACAATATCAAATAAGAAACGAAACACTATTATTTTAGTTATGCTCAGCAGTGCTTTTGTCGCGATGCTCAACCAAACATTGCTCAACACTGCACTTCCTGCCATTATTTCAGGTCTTGAAATCACTGAAACAACTGCTCAATGGCTCATTACAGGATTCATGCTTGTTAACGGAATTATGATTCCTATGACTGCATTCCTTATGGATCGGTTTCATACAAGATCACTTTATATTTTTTCAATGAGTGCATTCTTAATCGGTTCCATTATAGCTGCTTTTTCACCATCATTTGGTTTACTTATGTTTGCTCGAGTGATTCAGGCTATTGGGGCAGGTATTTTACTACCATTAATGCAATTCACCGTCTTCACCCTCTTTCCTTCTGAAAAACGAGGATTTGCCATGGGGCTTACAGGAATTGTTGCGCAATCAGCACCTGCAATTGGCCCTACATTAACTGGATTTCTCATAGACAACTTTAGTTGGAGAGCTCCTTTTATCGTAGTTGCAGCAATTGCTATCATTGCCTTTATTATTGGTATTATATTTGTCGAAAGTAATAACGAAACAAAACGTACAGAACTAGATAAAACGTCTGTAATATATTCAACATTTGGTTTTGGATTAATGCTTTACGGCTTTAGTAGTGCCGGTAATCTTGGTTTCTCTTCACCCATTGTTATCATTTCATTAATACTTGGTATTATCATCGTAGGTATCTTTGTCATGAGACAAATTAGAATCGATAACCCATTATTAAATATGCGTGTATTTGCAAATAGAACCTTTTCACTATCTGCATTCGCATCTATGGTACTATTTATCGGTATCGTAGGTCCGGCTTTATTAATACCCATGTATATTCAAACTGGTCTAGGATTGTCGGCTATCTTATCCGGACTCGTCATCTTGCCCGGAGCCATTGTCAATGCATTTATGTCCGTTTATACCGGCAAAATTTATGATAAATATGGTTTGAAAATATTAGCCGTACCTGGATTCATCATATTAATTATTATGACAATTTTACATTGTTTCTTAACTACAGACACACCTTATTGGTATGTTGTCATTATTTACGCTATCAGAATGTTTGCAGTAGCACTCATTATTATGCCGTTAAATACGATTGGTATTAACGCATTAGAAGCAAAAAATATTTCCCACGGCACTGCCATTATTAATTCTTTAAGAATCATTGCAGGCGCTATTGGTACAGCAGTTATGATTACAATATTAACGATTGTTAGATCTAATTACACCGAACATGTTAGTGGTTCGCAAAGTAAAACAGAAATCATGCAACATGCTACAGTGCTTGGTATCAATGCTGCATTTGCCTTCACGGCAATTTTAATGATCATCGGTTTCGTCTTAACCTTAATGATTCGCACTAAAAAAGAAACAATCAATAGCCGTGAAATTTAATATAAAAAATCCCCTCACATCAGTAATGTGAGGGGATTCATTTGATTTGGTCTATGATGTATTTACTGACATGTTGCTTTGGTTTTGTCTAAAAATAATTGTGCCACTTTTGAAAATGTATGATCCTTACGCCATACTAAATTATGTTTCGAAACTAATTTTGGTTTCAATGGAATGAAAGTAAGTTCACTTTCTGTAGACGTATCAATAATACTGTCCAATGTAATCGCATAACCCAATCCAGCCTTTACCATCCACCCAGCATTGTAAGCCAAATTAAAAGTACTAACGATATTTAAATCGTCAAATTGTGTACCAAACCATTCTGCAAAATCATTTTTATCCAATGTTGTATCTAATACTTGTCTTGAACATATTAATGGTTTATCTACTAGATACTTATTAGTAATATATTTATTTTGTGACAATGGATCACCTTTTTTAACCACAACACCCCAATGATCTGAACTAGGTAAATACAATGTCTTATATTTATTTAAACTTACTGGTTGAATCAGAATTCCAAAATCTAATAATCCCTTATCAAGCCTATTTGCGATATCGTCCGCATTACCACTATAAATATGAAATTGAATATTAGGGTGTTCATTGTGAATATCCTTAAAAATATTTGCGATAACTTCCATACCTTTTGTTTCACCACATCCTATATACACATTACCTTCAATACTCCTATCAATTACTTTGAATTCTTCTTGTATTTTATTAGACATTTCAAGTAATTCTTCAGCTCTATTTTTTAATAGTTGTCCTTCATCCGTTAGTTGAATATTATGATTACTTCTTTTAAAAAGTTTCACATTTAGCTCTTTCTCTAATTCTTTTATTTGTCTAGATAATGTTGGTTGCGTGATATGTATCGCATTCGCAGCACGCGTAATACTTTCTTCCCTAGCTATTCTCACAAAATATTGAAGTGTCTTTAGTTCCATAAGGCATCTCCTTTGAGTTATTCAAAATAAGCATAACTAAAACTTTAAAATAAGTATTTGTCATATCTCATTCTACCGCCTAAACTAAAATTATTAAAGTTTGGGAGGGACAAATGATGAAAAATAATAAATTAATCATATTCATCTTAACTATTGGCGTCTTCGGTATATTAAATACTGAAATGGGGTTTATTGGATTAATCCCTCAGATTGCTGAACATTTTAATGTAAGTACATCTACTGCTGGTTGGTTAGTTTCCGTTTTTGCTATAGGCATTGCGATATCTGGACCTATTATGCCTTTATTACTTTCAAAAATAGAACGTAAAAAAGTAATGATTGCTGTACTTGTTATCTTTATTATCAGTAACATTGTCTCATTATTCACAACAAGCTTCAGCATATTACTCATTGCAAGAATCATCCCGGCCATATTTCATCCTGTATACATTGCGTTAGCATTTTCTGTTGCTTCTGATTCCGTTAATTCAAAAGATGCTCCAAAAGCAGTAGCTAGAGTATTTATTGGTGTCTCTGCTGGCATGGTCGTGGGTGTGCCTATCGTTAATTTCTTGGCAAATCAATTCAATTTATATGCTGCGTTAGCATTTTTCGCATTAATTAATATGATTGTATTGATTCTCACTATAATCTTTATACCTAAAATGCCCGCTAAAAAAGCAGTAACATATGGAACACAGTTACGTGTACTTAAACGCCCTTTAACTTGGCTATCCATTATTGTATCTATATTGTTTAATGCTGCAGTTTTTGGTGTCTATAGTTATTTGACCGATTTTTTAAATATTGTAACTAACGCGCCAAGTCATGCAGTATCTATTATTCTCTTTTTATATGGTGCCTCTAATATTTTAGGCAATGTCATTGCAGGTAAGCTATTAACAACGATTCCCAAAAAAGCAATTTTTCTTTTACCTTTTTCATTGATAATTATTTATGTGGCCATGTTTGGTATTGGCTCATTTTTAATTCCAATGATGATGATTTCAGTACTTTGGGGTATACTCGCAGGTATTTTAGCAAATATTACACAATATGTCATTATCTCAGTTGCGCCCGATGCACCTGATTTATCAAATGGTATTTTTCTATCTGCTGTGAATTCTGGTACAACCATAGGTACATTTTTTGGCGGCATATTTATTGCAAGTTTAGGATCGAATTTTGTTATCTTTATTGGCATACTGGCCTGTATGATAAATATTTTATTTATCTACTTAAGAAACAGGGAGCTTAAGCAGTTTGAAATAACTTCATAAAAAGCAAAAACCCCTTCATATGTTTTCACTACATGAAGGGGTTAATTATTCAATATTTGTATTTTGGGCATAAAAAAAAGACGAGTTATACTCGTCTTTTAGCCGTTATTATAGTTTAACAACGTTAGCTGCTTGAGGACCGCGGTCGCCTTCAACGATTTCGAATTCAACAGCTTGTCCTTCTTCTAATGATTTGTAACCTTCTTGAGCGATTGCTGAGAAGTGTACGAATACGTCGTTTCCGCCTTCAACTTCGATGAAACCGAAACCTTTTTCTGCATTAAACCATTTAACTGTACCGTTATTCATAATTAAATTCCTCCATATGTGCTTTTGCACGAATATTTGTAATCTGTCTTAAAAAATCAAAAGGAGTAAATTCAAAAGAATAAAACTACAAATCAATTTCACGAACTAAATTACTTAATACCTATTATAGCGTTTACTTCTGCGTTTGTACACCCCTAATTGAAAATAACTTTTATTATTTAATCATTCTCGTCATTATATTGTATTGACCGACTTAATTTTCACACGATTCATGCATTGTTCTCAGTTAATTTAAAGATCAAGACAATTTTTATGATTTATGAGTTCACAATATAAAAAGAAAGGCAACTTAATCTATAAGTCCACACTTTCTTAAGTTTAATCCGTAACCGCCTGAGCGCTATTTGTTGATTTTTGTATAATCCTGACCGTGTAACATCCAACGTACATTGTACTTATCCGTAAATGCGCCCATTTTACCACCCCAGAATTGTTCTTCTAAAAGCATTTCAACATCTACCGCTTCTTTAACACGACGATATAACGCTTCAACTTCTCTTGTGTCATCTTCATTATTAATATCATAGTCTATTAATAATGAAATACCATTGTTAATTCTTTCTGCTCTACCAAATGAATCAGATGCAAGCACTGTAGTACCAGCAATATCAAATTGCGCATGCATTGTCGCATTAGCTGCTTCTGCTTCACTCATATTAAAATGAGCTGCTTGATCTTTACCAACTGGTAATCTTGTAATATTTGTAGCACCAAATACTTCTTCATAATATGCTAATGCTTCTTTTGTATTTTCAAAATTCAAATAAGGAAAAATTGTTGTCATCCTGACACCCCATTGTTTAATTTATACTTGCTTTGCATATTATTACATAAGCTATAAAATAGTGGTATTTTAACTCCGAATTACACAATTTATTTTCGTTTAATTTGTAATGATACAACCAGAACCTATATCATCACACTTTTTTCTTATAAAATTCATGATCTTGCTAACATACTTAGAATAATCTTTTCCTTTTTTGTCTCTAATTTTATCACTTACTTTATACTAGCCTTGTTCTAACTTACCGTTTTCTACATATTTATTTAAGTTATGCTTAAGTTTTTGTTTCACTAATTTGCTCTCCCTATAATTATTTCAGTCCACTCCATTTTCATTGTTGTTACATTATGTTTCTCAATACCAAATCATTTTAATTATGTGCTTAATTTAATACTTTTAGTTTTCTTAATTTAAAAATATCCTCGCACTTATTACAGTACAAGGACATTCATTTTAACATTTTTCAATTTTAAAACAGCATGTTATCTTATTTACAAAGTAACATAACATAACTTTTAATAACATATATTATTTAAGTTATTAAATGCTGGAAGGTGTGTCGAAAATCAACTTACTATTAAAAATCCTTTTAGGTATACTTTTCGTCAGTATCAGTTCTTGGAACAACACCATTTCTACACGACAGAAGGTTAATAAAAAAGCTGAAAAACATCGCACTGAACCAATGACAGGGGAACAGTTTCGTTTCATGTTTTTTCTAAATGTGACGATGTCTACTGGTTTTTATTTACTTTTGGTTCATACCTTTTTTAATTAAAAGTATAAAATTCAGTGCTTAAGTACATACAACAACTCGAAATTATGGAATAAATACATTACTTTCACTATCCTCAGGATAATAATAACCATTTGGAATTGATTGTAACTCTATCAGACTATGCCATGGCGATTTTAAATATACACTACTGCTACCTTCACTGTCTTCATATCTAGAGTTATCATGTTTCTCAGATAAAGGGCTCGCTCCTGCATCAACAGCTTGTTGAATTGCACGATCCATATCGTCGACAAATAACGAAATATGATGATACCCATTATCTTCCAACTCAAGTGGTTCCCTTTTATCGTCACTTTCTATCTCAAACATCTCAATATTCGGACCATTGCCAATCACAATCATACGTTGTTTAACAATAGCAGACCCCTTAGATAGGCCTAACATGCGCTCTACTTCTGGACCTTTTCTAGGTTCATCATCGTAAGTTAAGCCATCATATGCATATTTCGCATCAAAGGCATCTTACAAAAAATTTAAATGCTACTTCAATATTAGGCACTGTCATGCCAATATGGTTAATACCTCTTATATTACTTATTTTATCTTCCTCCAATTTATAAACGTTTTATTTGTATACCCTATTTAAAATGAGTTTAATAATTGCAGTATATCATCCATTTTTTACAGAAAAAAGCACACCTTATTTTTATTTATAAGGCGTGCTTGTAGATTTATTATTTTGTTAAATTGTTTTCAGATACTCTTCGCCTTGTTTTTTATCATAAACACCTTCTGTTTTAGCGATAAAGATTGTAGCTACTGAGTTTCCTAATACGTTTACACATGTTCTAAGCATTTCAAGTATTCTATCTACACCGATAATCAATGCTAAACCTTGTGGGTTTAATCCTACAGATCCTAATGTAGTTAGTAATACTACGATTGAGGCTCCTGGTACACCCGCCATACCTTTAGACGTTAACATTAATGTAATCATTAATAAGATCTGTTCACCAATACTTAAATCAACACCATATAATTGAGCAACAAATAGCGCCGCAATAGATTGGTACATGGCCGCACCATCAAGGTTAAATGAATAGCCGGTTGGTAGTACGAAAGATGCAATATCTCTCGGCACACCAAAACGCTCCATTTTTTTCATTACTGTAGGTAATACTGCTTCTGAACTTGCAGTCGAGAATGCCAACATTAAATCGTTCTTTAATAGTTTGATAACTTGTGTAATTCTTACACCACAAACTCTTGAAACAATGCCTAATACAATGAAAATAAAGAATAGCATTGCAATTACCACAGTTAAACACAATTTGAACAATGGAATTAATGCAGATAATCCGAAAGTAATAATCGTTGTAGTAATAAATGCAAATACTGCAATTGGTGCTAATAATAATACTTTTCCAATCATCCAGAATACTGCTTCTAGTGCACCGCCTAAAAAGTCTTTAACCGGTTGTGCTTTTTGTCCAATTGCCGCTAATGCTAAACCAAAAAATACTGAGAAGAATATAACTGGTAATAATTCTCCAGAAGCAAATGCCTCGAAGATATTCGTTGGTATAATATTTACAATTGTATCGATCAAGTGATTGCCATATGTAGATTGTTCTGCAGCTTTTGCAGTTGATTCATATTTAGAAATATCACCTTTTGGAAGCAAATCAGGATTTAGTCCAACACCTGGTTTGAATAAATTACCAAAAATCAAGCCCATAAATATCGCGAAACTTGTCATAATAACAAAGTATAATAATGTCTTACCACCGTAACGTCCAATCGTTTTTGTATCCCCTACATTTGAGATCGATAACGCTAAAGAACAGAATACGATAGGTACGACTAACATTTTAATTAAATTTATAAATACATCGCCAAAAGGTTGTATATAATTAATTACATCTTTATTTCCATGTAATATACTTCCTAAAATTATCCCTAGCACTAATGCTATGATAATTTGTGTCGGTAAGTTTATTTTTTTGATAACTTTCACTCTTGTTCATCCCCTTTTTCAACCTAACATTGTCCAAATGCTAGTTTTCTACAAAATATATTTTATCATAAACAAAATTCCACTCATATATTAAATTTACATGCTTTTAAAATTATTTATGATTTTTAATTTTATGCAGACATTCAATTAAGAATTTATAAATTATTTTGAAAGGGATTATAAACTGATAAACCCTGTCACCAAAGGTTATTTGCGCATATATAAGTATTTTAAAGGTCATTTTTTAATTGTGAACAAATTTGTGAACAGTAATAAAATAATCATCAAAATTCAGGCTTATTTGTTTATTTAAATGCCTAATATTGAATAAATATAAACGTGATTTTGTAAAATCATGCTACCTCATTTCATGATATACATGGTTGGTTTGATGTTATTTAAATTACTTTTGAATATATGTTATTTTTAAAATATAGTGTATAAATATTTAAGGAGGGGTATCTTGATAGAAAACAAAGAAAGTTTTACATTACTCTATCAAGCTATTAGTGAACTTGCAGCAGAAATGGGAGATAATCAGTTTGAAACTAAATCTATTAGTCTCATATTTTTAGATCTAGATATCGAACATGAATACTTTGACAAACTATTTCTAGCATTCATACAATATGTGAGCAGGCATAAAGGAGAAGCTATCTCATATAAGAATTTACTAGTTTTAATAGAAGACAAGATGCCACGAGACTTATCACTTCATATCAAACATAAAATTATCATTGGCTTTGCTAATAATTATTTACCAGAACTCAAACCAATTGCAGATGATATAAAATCTGCTATCTTTAATCAAGTGAATAAACAAATAGATCTTGAATGATTCTTGACGCACTTCATTATGATGCCTTTGCACAGTTTGACACTTTATATATAAATACGTTAAATTTCATTTATAAAATATTTAGGAGTATTTATATTGAAAACAGCATTATTCTTCGTCACAATTTTTGTATTTTCAATGATTTGGTCAATGATTATCATTAACTATTTACCGGATGCAGCAACTGGTAATAAACGTGATAAGACACGTTACAGTGAAAAACAGCGTTTAATCATTTTAGAAACATTGTCTAGAACTTGCACTTGGTTCATTTATTTTTTAGTCATTTCAATTCTCACAAGGTATTTAGGGCCGTCAAACACAAACTTTGATTTAATATCTAAGTACCCCCTAATCACGGTCTTAATTGCCTTGATTATACTTGGGGTTTTGAACTATTTGTTTGTTAAGAAAAAATACAAGACTACTGATTAACACTTGTAATCTATGAATCAAAAAGCGCTTTTTAATTTCGAAAAGACGCTTTTTACTCATTCAATGAAATCACCAAGTACATCATTCTAATGAGTTAAATAACGCTGTTACAGCCATTAAAACTCCTAAGTTGATAAACATTGGTTTTTCATATTTTTGTTTATATTGCTCATAATCATATTCGCTAATTTTCTTATTTTTCAATTTCCAAAATACAAGTACAAAATAGATGGATTGGAACATTAAAATACAAAATGAAACGAGCAATGCCACGTATAATATCATTTTTAATATACTCATATAAACACCCACTTACTATTAATTAATCACTCGCGTTGAATTAATAACCTTAATGGTTAAGCTTTCTTGCCATACCTCATTAAAATTTATACTTTTCCAAACAAAACTGTATACCCCATCTAAAGCGATTTTAAATTAATTGCTGTACTTAATTTTTCCAGCTAAATCTGCGATTGTCTGGTCATCCCCTTGATTAATCGTGACCGTTTCAACATTCTCTTCAATCGCTTTTGTTGTTGCTTCTTTCATATTTGCATCAGTCCTTGAATCACGCCAATCATATGGAACATTTTTATATACATTGATTGACCCATCACCATTGCTACTATATGTCACTGAACCACCTACACCCATAGGAGCTTTTAATTTTACAACGTCTTCTTTAAAGACAGCACTGTCCTCAGCTTGTGGATTTACTTTAGAACCTTTTGGCAATTTTTCTACATTTAATGAATCCATACCATCCATATTATTTTTCAGTGGTCCTAGTTGATTCCACACGCGAGCATACTCAATTTCTTCATTATTGTATTGATTTAAAGCACCTTCGTCTTCATCAGTTGTTTCATTCTTGTCTTGAGCAGACTGATTACGTCCATCATTGTTTGTATTGGTATTTTGTTGCTCTGTTTTTTGTTCATTTTGTTTGCTGTTGTCTTTGTTCTTTTCCGATTTGTCTTTATCTGAGTTGCTCGTGTTATCTGTATTTTCACTTTTTTCTTTAGGTTCGTTATTTTCTGAAGCTTCGTTATTACAACTTGCTAATAGAACTGATAGACTCACGGCAAATGTAGCAATAATAGTCTTTTTCATAACAGCAGCCAACCCCTCTTATCAAATTATTAAGTTTACAATAACATATTTCTAATCCGTTTACATTGCACTCAACATTAAAACTATCCATAATAGTTTTTTGAAAACGGCTATTTTAATGGTTATTTTTCAACAATTTTACTTAATCACTTTTTAAACAGATGTTCATTGTATTGTTAACAACATATTATCTTTATACTACGCTTAGATAAAAAAGGTGACTATTCATACATTTACCAATACCAATTGCGATTGTCTTGGGAATTATTTTTGTTATTCTTTATACTTATATCGGTATGAAATTAACACTCAAACACCATAATCATAAAAGAAAACATTATAATGTAGAACCGATGTCTAAACTACGCATCTACGTCGAAGCATTCTTCTTTGTATTAGCTGGCATATCATTTGTGTCACTACTTATTTACATAGGATATTTTAGCTAGATAGCGACTTTTGTAATATATACGTGGTCAGAAAATTTTAATTTGGTTTTTATAATTTCAAATCCATAAAAACAACCCCTTAAGCCTATGCCTAAGGGGTTACTTCATTCTATACGATTATTCCCACTCAATTGTGCTTGGTGGCTTAGATGTAATGTCATAGACAACGCGGTTAACGTGGTCCACTTCATTTACAATACGACTAGAAATCTTCTGTAAGACTTCCCAGTCGATACGTGCAAAGTCACTTGTCATACCATCAATGGATGTAACAGCACGGATGCCTACCGTGTGATCGTATGTACGGTAGTCTCCCATAACACCTACAGATTGGATGCCAGGTAACACTGTGAAATACTGCCAAATCTCACGTTCAAGACCTTCCTCACGGATGACCTGTCTTAAAATGGCGTCTGATTCACGTACAATTTCAAGTTTGTCTTCTGTGATTTCACCAAGTACACGGATACCTAATCCAGGACCTGGGAACGGCTGTCTCCATACTAAATGTTCAGGAATACCTAACTCGATACCTAATTCACGCACTTCATCTTTAAACAGTGTATTGATGGGTTCGATTAATTGGAACTCCATGTCTTCTGGTAAACCACCCACATTGTGGTGTGATTTGATTGTTTGTGCTGTCTTCGTACCAGATTCGATAACGTCTGTATATAATGTACCTTGTGCTAAGAAATCCACACCTTTTAATTTAGATGCTTCATCATCAAATACATAGATGAATTCATTACCGATGATTTTACGTTTTTGTTCTGGATCAGAAACACCTTGTAATTTGCTCATGAATCGTTCTTGTGCATCGACACGAATAATATTCATGTTGAAACCTTCACCAAATTGTTCCATAACCATGTCGCCTTCGCCTTTACGTAATAAACCATGGTCTACAAAGATACACGTCAGTTGGTCGCCAATCGCTTTGTGTAACAATACAGCTACTACAGATGAGTCAACGCCACCACTCATCGCACATAGGACTTTACGGTCACCAACTTGATTACGAATTTTTTCAATTTCAATCTCAATGAAGTTTTCCATTGACCATTCACCTGTACAGTCACATACACGACGTACAAAGTTACGAAGTAAATCGTTTCCGTATTCTGTGTGACGTACTTCTGGGTGGAATTGCACACCATAGATGCGACGAGATTTATCTTCAATTGCTGCATAGTTGGTACTTGGGCTATCAGCAATCACTTCGAAACCTTCTGGAATTTCGATCACTTTATCTGAGTGGCTCATCCAAACATTTTGTTCTTCTGGTAAACCAAAGAATAACTCATCAGTCTTCGCATTAATAATGGCTTTACCATATTCACGTTCATTGGCACGCTCTACTTTTCCACCTAAAAGTTTTGTAGTTAGTTGCATACCATAACAAATACCTAAAATAGGTACTCCCAAGTTATAAATTTCTGGGTCAATTGTGAATGAATCTTCTTCATAAACTGAGTTAGGACCACCAGAAAGGATAATCCCTTTAGGATTTAAACGTTTAATTTCTTCCATGCTAATCTCGTGGTCATGTAATTCACTATATACACCCATTTCACGAATGCGTCGTGTAATTAATTGGTTGTATTGGCTACCAAAGTCTAAAACAAGTATGAGCTCTTGCTCTTTCGCCATTTCCATATCTTTTTTATCTCCTTTTAACTTAGAATGAATAATTTGGTGATTCTTTTGTAATTTGAACGTCATGTGGATGACTTTCTGCTAGTCCAGCAGGTCCCATGCGCGTAAATTGTGCTTCTTCTCTTAATGCTTCTAAGTTTCTAGAACCTGTATAACCCATACCAGATCTTACGCCGCCCATAAGTTGATAAATTGTATCTTGTAATGAACCTTTATATGCAATACGACCTTCGATACCTTCTGGCACGAATTTTTTAGGTGCTTTATCTTCTTGGAAATAACGGTCGTTTGAGCCGCTTTCCATTGCGCCTAATGAGCCCATACCTCTATATACTTTGTACTGTCTGCCTTGGAATACTTCTGTAGCCCCTGGGCTTTCTTCAGTACCAGCAAGTAGACTACCTAACATAACTGCATGGCCACCAGCCGCTAATGCTTTGATGATGTCTCCAGAGAATTTAATCCCGCCATCAGCAATAATTGCTTTACCATGTTTGCGCGCTTCTGTTGCACAGTCATAAACTGCTGTAATTTGCGGTACACCAACACCAGCAACGACACGTGTTGTACAAATAGAACCAGGACCAATACCAACTTTCACTACATCAGCACCCGCTTCATATAACGCTTTTGTACCTTCGGCTGTAGCTACGTTACCTGCGATTAATGTAACTTGTGGGAATGTTTCTTTAATATGTTTAACTTGCTCTAATACACCTTTAGAGTGACCATGAGCTGTATCAATAACTAATGCATCTACACCAGCTTCTACTAATTTTTGAGCACGGATGTCTGTATCTTTAGCAATACCGATAGCAGCACCAACTAATAAGCGGCCGTGTTCATCTTTTGCAGAATTAGGGAATTCTAGTACTTTTTCAATATCTTTAATTGTAATCAGACCTTCTAAACGGCCTTCTTTAACTAATGGAAGTTTTTCTATTTTATGTTGTTGTAATAACTTTTCTGCTTCATCTAATGTCGTACCAACTGGAGCTGTAACGAGTTGCTCTTTTGTCATCACATCAGAAATTTTAATTGAGAAGTCTTCAATAAAGCGTAAATCACGGTTAGTAATAATACCGACAAATTGTCTGTCTTCTTTATTATTCACAATTGGCACACCTGAAATACGATATTTACCCATTAATGCTTCTGCTTCAAAAACACTTTCTTCTGGAGTTAAAAAGAATGGATTTGAAATAACGCCATTTTCTGAACGTTTTACTTTTTGTACTTCATCAGCTTGATCTTCAATATTCATATTTTTATGAATAACACCAAGTCCACCTTGTCGTGCCATTGAGATTGCCATTTTTGATTCAGTTACTGTGTCCATACCTGCTGAAATAACAGGGATGTTTAATTTAATACCTTCTGATAATTGCACACTTAAATCCACTTCTTTCGGTAACACATCTGATTCTGCTGGTAACAGTAACACATCGTCAAAAGTTAAAGACTCTTTTTCAAATTTATTTTCCCACATACGCTTACAGCCTCCTAATATTTGTTTGATAACATTATTATTTCATAACTTCCGTATCTTGTTGCTGTTTTATACCATTAAAAAAGAAATTCAAAATAATTGCTGAAATTGCGCCAAGAACAATACCGTTTTGTGTTAACCATGCAAATTGCTCACCCAAAGCTTTGAACGCTTGCGGTACTGCACTTATACCCGTTCCTAGTCCAACTGATACAGCAATAATCAATAAATTATTTTGATTCTTAAAATTAATATTACCTAATATACTAACACCATATGCCATGACCATGCCAAACATTGCTATCATCGCTCCACCTAATACTGGTAGAGGAATCATATTAGCAAGTGCACCCAATTTAGGAATACAACCACAAATGATTAACAAGATGACCATGCCATAGATAACTTTATTCTTTTTCGCACCAGATAATGACACTAACCCAACATTCTGTGAATAAGCGGTATACGGAAACGCATTAAAGATTGACCCTAAAATGATAGCAATACCTTCTGCTGTATAACCTTTTCGGAAATCTTTACGTTCCAATTTTTTACCTGTAATTTCACTCAATGCGTGATATACACCAGTTGATTCTATTAAGCTGACTAATGCGACAATAAAGAATACGAGCGTTGCACCTAAGTCAAAGCTAAACGTTGAGAACCTAAATGGTTGTGGTAAAGAGAACCAATGTGCTGTGCCAACTTGATTAACATCCACGATACCAAAGAGTGCAGCTAATACTGTGCCAACAATCAGTCCAATAAGTATGGCAATAGATTTTAGAAATCCAGCAGTAAAACGCTGTACAATTAAAATGATGATCAGCGTAACGACACCTAAGATGATATTTTTAGGATCACCGTAATGTTTATCACCTTCACCGCCTGCTAAGTAGTTCATCGCAACTGGCATCAAATTGATACCAATAATCGTAACGACACTTCCTGTAACTACGGGTGGAAAGAACCTAACTAAATAAGAAAAGAATGGTGCGATAAGAACTACTAGTATACCCGATAAGAATAATGAACCATATAAGTCACCAATACCTTTTGTTTGTCCAATTAAAATCATCGGTGCCACAGCTGTAAATGTACAGCCTAATACGATTGGTAGTCCTGTTCCTGTGCCTTTCCATACTTGTAAGAAGGTTGCTACACCACACATGAAAATATCAACTGTTACTAAAAAAGCGATTTGTTCTGGCGTGAAATCTAAGCTAGTACCTACAATAATAGGAACCAGTATCGCACCTGCATACATCGCTAATAAATGTTGTAAGCTTAAGATGAACGTTTTCATGCTTCGTCTCCTACAAACGTCACTTTATTACCACTTAATGATGCCACTTTACATAAAGATGAAACGGTTAAACCAGCTTCTTCTAAACGTTCTCTGCCTGGTTGAAAGCTTTTCTCTACGACAATACCTATACCTACCGTTGTAGCCTTAGCTTGTTTCACAATTTCATTTAGCCCAAGTGAAGCATCACCATTGGCTAAGAAATCATCGATGATTAGTACGCGATCATTTTCACCTAAAAACTCATCAGACACGACAACGGTACTTGTCGTATTTTTTGTGAAAGAATGAATCTCTGCTTGATAAACACCTTTTTTCAATGTACTCGGCTTCGCTTTTTTAGCAAAAAGACAAGGTACGTCGAAGTGCATAGCGGCCATAATTGCTGGTGCAATACCTGAAGCTTCTATCGTTAATATCTTCGTAATACCTTCATCTTTAAATTGCTCATAAAATGTTTGTCCCACGTCGTGCATTAACCTTGCGTCTATTTGATGATTTAAAAAACCATCAACTTTCAATATCTTTTCATCAATCACAACACCATCTGCTTCAACTTTCTGCTTCAACAAATCCACTCGAAAAAACCTCCTCATTTTGTGTACAAAAAAATCCTAAACTAACTTAGTTTCAGGATCTATGAGTGAACGTGCAATACCAAAGCAGCATCGTTTCAATTACAATATATGTCCTTAAAATTAATTTTTTTACATTCATTTCCCTTTAACTATGTAAGAAAAGTATTCTTAATGAACAAAGCTTGTATGTATGAGCGCTTTAAAAAGTCTAGTTTCTTTCACAACTTTTCATAACTTCTCAATTTGAATCGCTAGTGTATTGTATTGTTTACCCATAGTCATGTTGTTAATGGCAACATGGTAGAAACTTCTAAAGCCGTATCCTTCAGATTATATGAGTTAGATAAATTATTAACTGATGATAGCAAATTTTGGCAATATTTTCAATACACTTATTGATTGTAAACGCTTCACAAAAGCTTTTACTTCTTTTTTATATTTTTTCAGAAAACGTTCACATATGCATGAAATGTCGTTTGTCAGTTGTGTAAGTTCATTATATAATGTAATTGTATTCGTTTTATATAATAACTTAAGGGTAAACACAAAATAATTCATATAATAATGAACGGAGGAACACTAAATGTCAGAATTCACTATTGTACAAAACAAAGATGATCTTATCGATGCAATAAAATCTAAACTATCAGAGGGTTATAAAGAATCAGAAATGACCGTAATTAGTAAAACAAAATTACACATTGATGCGTTACATGATTCTGAAGTCAATCTAACTGCTACAAGTGGTTCGTTCAGTGATAAAATGGCTAAAATTTTAACTGGCGAAGACGGTGAAGAAGCCGTATTGGCTCACTACAAGCTACCTGAAGAAGAATTAGAACGCTATAAGAAAGAAATATTAAACGATAATTATCTCGTTGTTGCAACAAAGGATACGACTTCACACCTAGAAGCCGACAAAGCCAACGTTGCTTTCGAAACGAACCAAACTAAAAGTAATAGCCATTACTCCGAAGAAACAAACGGACCAAAATCATAATCCAAACGTTATACGTAAATCAAAGATGGTACTGGAGGCGTTAGCTTAAACTCTCATTTCACCAAAACCATTTTGAGACGCATTTGCGAAGTTAAATTAAGTACTGAGATACTGTTTGATTAGTACTACAACATTTGTATAAGCAGTACTAACGTAAACATATAACGCCCTTATAATTTAGTCGGTCGAGACACACATATTGATGTCTCGACCTTTTTATGTTTAACTGCAAATTAAATTAAATTGCAATTCGATTCATATTTTCTCTATTATGTTATAATGAACGCAATAATTTGGGGGTGTACCTATGGAGTTTAAGACAATAACATCAATCGATGATCCGTTATTTAAATCCGCATTGAAGTTATATGATGCTAAATTTGATATCGGTCTATCTGAAGACGAACAAATTTTTAAACAGTCCTTAAGAAACGAACGTACAAAAGATGATTATATCTTTTTAGTAGGCATTGAATCAGATGAAGTAGTGAGTTTAGCCACAGCGCATTATGAAGCTACGACAAATTCATCTTTTTTAATTTATTTAATTGCTAAAGATAAACCCGAGCATGATGAAATTATAACAAAAACGCTTGAACGTATTCAAAAAGAAATAAACACTCTGTCGAATCAACTGCATGCACATGATGTCAATTTCATTATGTTGGAAGTGCCTAAAGAACCCGAAGACATTTCTGAAGATGTAGTTCAAATCATGGATAACAGACGCCAATTTTTATATGAACATGGTTTTGAAAAACAATATGAAATTGATTATTTAGCCCCTAATATCCAAGATTATGCGAGCGGCGAAGCTATGGATTTATTTATAAAGTCAAATATTGAATTAACAAAAGATATCTATGGACCAAGCGTGAAATCAAATTATATTCTCAAGTATGTTTTTGCAAACAGAATTTCTCGAAGTGTTATTTATCCGCTACTTGAACAAATGGAATTACGCAAACGATAGTTATCACCACTTGAAATCACTGTTAAAACAGTTTAAACTAGCATAGAGGTAAGACTGACGTTTCACTGACCGAAGACAAACGTCGGTATACATAAATTAATTAATGAAAGGACTTATTTCTATGTTAACCAAAGAATTTGCACAACGCGTGGAGCTAAGTGAAAAACAAGTCCGTAAAATCGTTCAGCATTTAGAAGAACGCGGTTACCAACTTAGTAAAACAGAATACCGTGGCCGTGAAGCTACAGATTTCCAAGAAGAGGATATCGAACTATTCCAAGATATCGCCGATAAAGTTAAACAAACAAATAGTTATGATTTAGCTTTTGAAGAATTAGAAAAAGAAAAAGACTTCTTACAAGTATTAGTCAAAGATGACGGTAATCATTTACCTACAGATCAAAATGTTTCTAAACTTGTTGAAGATTTACGTTCGGAAATTCAAAAAATGCGTGATGAACGTCATATGCTTGGTCAAATGATTAACCAAGTACATCAACAACAACAGGAATTACACGAAATGCAGAACCAAATCACTACAAAATTAGACGCAAATACAGAATCTCTAAAAGCGATTCAAACGTCAACAGATGAAATCAAAACGACACAGAGCGTTATCCAAGATTCTCAAAAAGAACAATCTGAGTTAGCTAAATCAAATGTTGAAACTGAACATGTTAGCACTGCTAATACAACAACGAATAACAGCGACGCGCTAACAGAACATTCAACTGAGAGTGCGAGCAATGACGAAAAATCTGATGATAAAGTTACTTCTACAACTTCTGAAACTGTAGCTGATGCAACTGCTTCTAACCCAACTGATAAATCCTCTGCGCAAGTTGCGACTGAAGAATCTGAAATCACTCAAATCAGCGAACAACCAACTGAAACGACAACAGCTGATACAGATGCTTCAACATCAGCTACTGAAAAAGAAATGGCTTCTGCTGAACAAGTCAAAGCAGATGACAAAACAGATGAAACTTCTACATCATCTACTGATAATTCATCTATTAATGAAGAAATAACGAAACCGAACACACAAACGCAGCCAACTGAAGATACACATGCGCAGTCTTCATCAGTTGCAAATGACACACCAAAAGAAGAACGTAAAGGTTTCTTCGCACGCCTATTCAATCTATAAACTATTTTAATAAATGGTGCTAATTAACTATCAAACTAAACGAATTCTAGATCACAGAAATGTGATTTAGGATTCGTTTTTTTATTTCATTTTCTAAACGGTGAAATCATCGTTTTGCTACCTTTAAATTATCAGAAAATAAAGTCATTTAAAATTCATGAATTTCTTGAGTCATAGACTTGAATATTATTGAAATTGCTAATATCCTTAGTATACGTATCGGATTTCAAAAAATTATTATTAAGAAAGTGTAGGTCTTTTTTTATGTTATTAACTATTCTTAACATTATTATTTTTGTGGCCTTCCTCGTTGGATTATATGTAATGGCTAAAAGACATGTTTCATTTCCTAAACGTGTATTCTCTGCCTTAGGGTTAGGGATTGTTTTTGGTGTCGTTATTCATTTAATTTACGGCGTGGATTCACAAGTAACTAAACAGTCCATGGATTGGTTTAGCATCGTTGGTGATGGCTACATTGCATTATTACAAATGATTGTAATGCCACTTATTTTCATTTCAATCGTTTCAGCATTTACTAAAATTAAAATTGGGGACAAATTCGCTAAGATCGGAATTTATATTTTTATTTTCTTAATTGGTACCGTTGCTATTGCAGCAATCATTGGTATTATTTCAGCACTCGTATTCGGACTAGATGCTTCATCTATTGACTTAGGCAGTGCCGAAAGTTCAAGAGGTAGCGAAATCGCAAGCCAAGCTAAAGATATGGCTGCTAATACGTTACCACAACAAATCTTAGAATTATTACCAAGTAATCCATTCTTAGATTTCACTGGTCAACGTACAACGTCAACAATTGCGGTCGTTATTTTCGCAGCGTTTATCGGTTTTGCATTTTTACGTGTTATGCGTAAACAACCTGAAAGTGGACACTTACTTAAACGTGGTATCGATGCATTATATAATTTAGTAATGGCAATCGTGACATTTGTTTTACGTTTAACACCTTATGGTATTTTAGCAATTATGACATCTACCATTGCGACAAGTGATTTTGGTGCTATTTGGACATTAGGTAAGTTCGTGATTGCATCTTACGCAGCACTCATTGTTATGTATATCATTCACCTAATCATTGTTTCAGGTTTAGGTCTCAACCCTGTCACATTTGTTAAGAAAACTGGCGAAGTGCTGATGTTCGCCTTCACTTCTCGTTCAAGTGCAGGATCATTACCACTGAATGTGCAAACTCAGAAGAACCGTTTAGGTGTCCCTGATGGTATCGCTAACTTCTCTGCTTCATTCGGTTTATCAATCGGTCAAAATGGTTGTGCGGGTATTTACCCAGCAATGCTTGCTGTTATGGTAGCGCCAGCAGCTGGTGTAGAAGTTAACTTACAATTTATATTATCTGTCATCGGTGTCGTTATTATCAGTTCATTTGGTGTCGCTGGTGTAGGTGGCGGTGCAACATTTGCATCCATTATTGTATTATCTACATTAAACTTACCAGTCGCACTTGCAGGTGTCTTAATCTCTGTTGAACCATTAATTGATATGGGTCGTACAGCATTGAATGTTAATGACTCTATGCTTGCAGGTACAGGTACAGCAAAATTAACAAACAACCTAGACAAAGACACTTATAACGACAATGAATATGCCGAGATTACAAACTAATATATTTGAATTAATCACTAAATTCGAGTAGCAAGTTTAGTCATAATTCAAGTAAATGGAAAAAGGTTGGAACACATACTGCTCGTTTCACTGTCTCAAAAGAGATAGTTGAACGTTGTGTTCCAACCTTTTTTATATTTTTATCAACCGCTTATTTAATATCACTAATTACATCTAATACTCTGGTTTAAAAGGTCCCCACGTGATTTTGTGTTTTCCATCGAGCGACAGTGTATCGATTGATTTTGACACATCATCAAACCACTTTAGAAATGCTGGTGCTTTCTCTAATTGTGCTTCTATACTGTCTTCGGTAATGTCGTGAAGATACCACGCTTTACTTTCAAATTCATATTGAACTTGAGAATACGCGAGTCTCGTCATATCCACACTATTATATATACAGTTTATTTGTTTAACCATATTAGGCGCCTGAGTAACGATACTATTTGAAATGACCTTTTTGTGCGCTTCATTATCTAAATCATTCCACATTCTTAACTGTCCATTCATTTGGAAGAATATATCAATCGTAGGGTCTTTTTCATCAAAGGAGATCAAGATGAAGATGCGTTCTGCCGTATAATCTACTGAATTAATAACACCGACAATTAATTTTTGAGCCATCTTTTCCCAATAGTGTTGGGCTTCATCGGGCGTGAGTTTACTATTTGATGAATAAATATAGTTTTCATTTTTATTCTGAGACTCCGAAGCATCTGGTTTTTTTCTAAAAATCTTATCAAACATATTCAACTTGATCCCCCCCTTTCGAGTTATCTCAGGATATTAAAAATATTGAAATTATTATAAGTAAATCTTAGTTTTTCAATGCATTATTTTTTAATAAATCCTGATTTATTCAGTTGTTCTAACATATCTAGTCGTTGCTTCGCGCTCATAAAGTTAGCAACTTGATTAGACCATGATTCAGTACGTTCGCCATTTGTACGTGAACTATAATAGTCACTCACTGTTTGATCATATGCTTTTAATGCTTCACGTTGGCTATCTTTATCACTATCATATTTATTAGCATGAAATACATGTTCAAATGGCAATCTTGGTTTAGGGCTACCATTTTCATCATCTTCTGGAATACCTAATGCCATACCAAAAAGTGGGAAAGTATGTTTAGGTAATTCTAAAATTTCTCTTACTCTTTCCACATCGTTTCTTAATGATCCTAAATACACCATGCCATAGCCCATATCTTCAGCTGTCGCTGCAATATTTTGAGCTACTAATGTCGCATCAATAGTGCCTACAAGTAATCCTTCAGCAGATTCAAATGATGTTTGCATATCATGTTTAGATTCCTCATTGATAATGGAATGTCTATAATAATCCATTACAAAAACAAATAAATAGCCATTTTCAACAACATAAGGTTGCCCAGATACTTCTTTCAATTCTTCCTTAATTTTTGGATCATTGATACCAATAATTGAATAGGCTTGTAAATAACTTGAAGTTGATGCACTTTGACCAGCTTCTACCAGTTGTTTTATATGCGCTTCTGATATTGGTTCCTTTTTAAATTTTCTAACCGAATGATGATTCTTCAATAAGTTGTATACATGCTCAGACAATGTTAACCGCTCCTCTTTACATAAAGTTACTCATAGCATAACAAAACAGCGACTGCTTTGTTTACATTATGTTTACCCGTTTTCATTACTATTAAAAGACTTAGAGGTAAATAACTTACTTATTGCAATACAGATTAATCGTATCATTAAAAAAAATCGCACCATGCATGGTTTATTAATAGTTAAATTATTTTATATCACGGTACAAATCCAATTAATGGGTTTAATATAATTAAAATCATTCAATCAATAATTGCGATATGTTATACATAATTTTTCTATATTTTTTTATGAAATACTTTCAAATCACAGATGCACCTTTAGGTTGCTTTAAAATATATGATTTAGTGCGTGACGCATTAAAGGCTCTATATTAAATTATTCGTAAAGGGAGTGATTATTATGGAAATCGGATCAAAAATAAAAGAAAAACGCAAACAAAAACACTGGTCTCAAGACGAACTTGCAGAGATATTGAACATTTCAAGGCAAAGTATTTCAAAATGGGAATTAAACAAAGTTTATCCAAGTATTGATATGCTCATTAAAATGAGTGATTTGTTTGATATCTCTTTAGACGAACTAATCAAAGGCGACAAACAGTTTAAAAAAACAATCATTGAAACATATCAATATCCTGTATCGTATCATCATCAAAAAAGAGGCATGAATGGTTGGAATTTTTAGCTGGACACTGGTGGCTATTCTTCCCGATCGCGGGCATGATTTAGTGGATGTTGCGTTCTTTTATTTAACAAATTGAATAACACCGCTCAGGACAGTCTGCTATCCGTCTAAACAATGAAATCATTGATTGTTATATAGCTTATAAAATATGAACAGACCATAAGCACGTAAATATTCATCTATATGAATTTAATCAGCACCCAATAATAATATACTTTTTTTAAATAGCCTTTCTTCTCATTTTCATGTTTTAGTTGAGAATTTAAAGGATATTTATTATTTATACAGCGTTATTTTATAAAGTATAACGCTCGATTTTAATGTAAAAATACATTTTGATTGTATACTGAAACACAGAGTCAAAGTGGTTTTTTTAAGCGTTTTCTCAAAATTCTTCTGTGTTGACGAATAATGAGGGAAATGCAATAATAGAATACGAAGATTAGAATTATTATAATTAAGAAACAGAAAAATCTACCCTTACTTAATTCTAATTGAAAATACATTATTAAATAGGAGGATATTTTTATGTCATTAATAAATAAAGAAATTTTACCATTTACAGCTAACGCATACGATCCACAAAAGGATGAATTCTTCGAAGTTTCAGATGAAAACTTAAAAGGTTCATGGAGTGTTGTTTGCTTCTACCCAGCAGACTTTTCATTCGTATGCCCTACTGAATTAGAAGACTTACAAGGTCAATATGATAAATTACAAGAATTAGGTGTCAACGTATATTCTGTATCAACAGATACACACTTCGTACACAAAGCTTGGCATGATCATTCAGATGCAATTAGTAAAATTCAATACACTATGATTGGTGACCCTTCTCAAACAATCACACGCAATTTTGATGTATTAGATGAAGAACTAGGACTTGCACAACGTGGTACGTTTATCGTAGATCCAGATGGCGTTGTACAAGCAGCAGAAGTTAACGCTGACGGTATCGGCCGTGATGCTAGCACATTAGTACACAAAATCAAAGCAGCACAATATGTACGTCAACACCCAGGCGAAGTTTGCCCAGCAAAATGGGAAGAAGGTTCAGAAACATTACAACCTGGTCTTGACTTAGTAGGTAAAATCTAAGGAGGCATTGATTTAAATGCTAAATGATCAGCTTAAATCACAATTACAACAATTACTTCAATTGATGGAAGGCGACGTAGTTCTAAAAGCGAGCCTTGGTTCAGATGATAAATCTAAAGAACTGAAAGAACTTTTAGATGAAGTATCTGCCGCGTCCGATCACATTACTATAGAAGCATCTGACTTGAAACGTACACCAAGCTTTTCAGTAGATAAACCTAATGAAACATCAGGCATTACTTTTGCTGGTTTACCAATGGGTCATGAATTTAATTCTCTAGTTCTTGCTTTGTTACAAGTAAGTGGTCGTCCACCAAAAGAAGAACAAGCCATTATAGATCAAATTAAAGCAATCGATCGTCCACTACATTTTGAAACGTATATTAGCTTAACGTGTCAAAAATGTCCCGACGTAGTTCAAGCATTAAACTTGATGAGTTTATTAAATCCAAATATTTCTCATACAATGATAGATGGCTCTATTTTCAGAGAAGAATCTGAAAATATTATGGCAGTACCCGCTATTTTCTTAGATGGCGAAGAATTTGGTAATGGACGCATGACGATCCAAGATATTTTAGCAAATCTTGGTAGTCAAGCAGACCCAGCTGAATTTAACGATAAAGCACCATACGACGTATTAATTGTCGGTGGTGGTCCTGCAAGTGGTAGCGCTGCAGTCTACACTGCACGTAAAGGTTTACGTACTGGTATCGTCGCAGACCGTATCGGTGGTCAAGTTAACGATACAGCTACCATTGAGAACTTTGTCACTGTTAAAGAAACAGATGGGCCTAAATTCTCATCTGCATTAGAAGATCATATTAAACAATATGATGTCGATGTCATGACAGGTATTCGTGCCAGTGATATTGAAAAAACGGATGACGGTATTGTCGTAACATTAGATAATGGTGCTCAATTGACGAGTAAGACGGTTATTATTTCAACAGGTGCGCGTTGGCGTAAACTAGAAGTTCCAGGTGAAGAAGCATTAATCAATAAAGGTGTTGCATTCTGTCCACACTGTGACGGCCCGTTATTTGAAAATAAAAATGTCGCTGTTATAGGTGGCGGAAATTCAGGCGTCGAAGCTGCAATCGACTTAGCTGGCATCGTTGAACATGTTACATTACTTGAACGTAACGCAAACCTTAAAGCAGACAATATTTTACAGGAACGTTTAAACAGCCTACCTAATGTAACAGTTATTAAAAATGCTCAAACAACCGAAGTACTTGGAGACGATGCAGTGACTGGTATTAAATATCAGGATAAGGCACAAGGCGAGGAACATACGCTAGAATTAGAAGGTATCTTTGTACAAATTGGATTACTACCTAATACAGAGTGGTTAAACAATTATGTAGAACTAAATGATGCCAAAGAAATTAAAGTAGACCGCACGAATGCGACAAGTATCCCAGGTATATTTGCGGCAGGCGATGTCACTGATGATCGCAATAAACAAATTATTATTTCAATGGGCGCAGGTGCTAATGCAGCATTAAATGCTTTTGATTATATTATCAGACATTAGTAATACCCATTATCGTCACTGAAAATTAAAAATTTGAGATATAAATCCCCCATTCTCAAAATAAGAGGAGTCTGAGACATAAATAGATGTCTCAGGCTCCTCTTTATATTTAAAATCTCACTATTTAGACCGTCCATATTTGCCTAAAATCTGGTTCAAATCTATAGTCTCTCACTCATACTATTTCCCCACGACGTCAGCAAATTACAAAATCCCTACAATATATGAATACCCAAAAATTAAGACTCTTTCACATAAGGAAATGACTGTCATCTTATTGTAAAACGAATCACCGTATCAACTAGAGGTATTGATATTCCAGACACTTTTTTCACATCATATAGCTTATTTGATTATTAATTGAAATACAGCACATATCTAAGTAACATTTTATTATGAAAATCTAATGAATATTTTTGAAATTACTAAGTTCGTCTCTCTTCTTTTATATTTTGTTCAAAAGATTGTGCGTTTTATTATTTAATACATCATTCAAATAAATAGCACTACATGATACGCTTAAGTTATAATTTTTAAGAACGTGTTTATACATTCATTAGTTTGTTATATACGTATGATTATTTTTAAAGGAGCAGTTTTTATTTATGAAAAAAAGTATATTACTCTCATTGGTCTTAGTGCTAACTGTGATACTCGCAGCATGTTCAAATGATGAATCCGATGATGACAAAGGTTATAGTGGAAAAAACGCACCTAAAAATGTTAAAACAATTACTGAACAAGACATCTTTAATTCAGACAAAAGTGGCGAAACACTAAGCGAAGCAGAAGCTAATAAAGCAATTAAAAAATATCTAGATGTGAACTCAGATATTATAGACAATAAGTATCTAATCCAATACCAATTAGATAAGCAAACAGGTACAGATACAAAGATTACCGATAAACAAGCAAAACGTTTATCCGAACTATCACATAACTCAGTTAAAAATGATGTGCGTTTCAAAAAGTTCGTAAAAAACAACAAATTCCCAGATGGGTATGAAGAAAACCTCGATCGAATCGTTAATTACTTTACAGCCTTAAATAGCACAATCAAAAATGCTGACGAAGACATTGAGCAATTAGATTACCAGCCACAAAACAAACTTAATGTTGCAGATGTACCAACAAAATATGCTGGAGATGTTAATGGGCAACAACAAGATAAAATCAAAAAATTCTTAAAAGATAAAGGTATTAAATCTGACGCCGTCGACAAATAAGTGACAAACTTATAGTTTAGATATGTTTTCCAACTCTGTCGCTACTTATGTATTTACAAAATATTCGGTTAAGTTACAAAGAGATTACATGTCACCTTTTCATATTTATAAAGGGCTCAAGCCTATTTATATCCATATTAACCATGGTCTATGACTTATTTCTGTAAAAAACCTTACTTAATTGTAAGGTTTTTTAATATGATATCCCTTTTTTTCACAAAGTAACATTTGTTATGCTTATTTATAAGTTAAAGAACAAATGAATCGAAGCTCAGCCACTCAAGTAATAATTTTAAGGAGGAACACCTTTATGATATTAACAATTTTAATAGGTGCCATGGCTGCTATCTTCATAGCTTTTAATCTCTTTGAGAAGAAAGAAAAATATGGCGTTGTTTCTTATAAAACAATCGCACTTAGTGTAACTTACGTCATACTTGCCGTAATTGTCGGAAGTTTTTTAGACAATTTCAACACGCTATTCCAAGGATTTCATGATAGCTTAACAGCGGCTAAAAGATATTAACCTGAACCGACGATGTCGTAGTTCAGGTTTTTTATGTTAATGGCTATTTTTCTAGTTCATAAGGTACACAGTTTTCAATTTTTCTATCAATCACTGTAGCTTCCAAATCATATCCTAAATATACGAAGCAACAACGTATAACAACTTGATGTGCTACGATAGCAATGGAATCGAGTGAATCATCAATTTCATTTTCAAAAAATTGTTTAACACGTTCCATAACATCTGCATAACTTTCTCCCTCTGGCGCCTTTTGCGTAAAACTGTGACGAAATTCAAGATAATTTTGATCTTCAAAATAGCGCGTATAAGATGGATTTTGTTCCACCGCTTCAACCATTTTACCTTCGAAAATACCAAGCGAACGCTCTCTTAACAAAGGGGTCACGCTTGCCGGAATCGATTTATCAAATATCGCATTATAAGTTTGACGTGTCCGTAATAAATCAGAAATATAAATATGATCTATTGCTTTTTTGTCAAAATAGCTCTGTAATAATTGAGCTGACCATGTGCCTCTCTCAGTAAGTGGTACATCTAATTGTCCACAGAAATAATTTTTCCCTTGTTTCTTATCATAATTTGATTGTGACTCACCATGTCTTACCAAATATATTTTCATATTAACCATCCTCTCTTTTTGTATGCATATGCGCATGATTACCATAATCAATCGGATTAACTAACAATACTGTCATGTTAAGCTTTTACTCTATATTTTTTGAAACTACCTTGTTAGTATACTAAATGAGGTGATACAAATGAATGACAGAGTTATACAAAACAGTACACAAGGAGAACGCGTTCTCGCAGCACTGAGTTATTTTAGTATCTTTTTTGCACCAATCATATTACCTATTTTTATATGGATTTTTGCTGATAGACCTACTTCTAGCCACGCAGCTAAATCGTTAGCTTATCATATTATAACGTATATTGGACCGATACTTTTAATTCTCAGCATTGGATTTGGTGGCGTCTTAATCAATAATAGTTCTACCATTACCAGTGTGATAATGATTACAGTGGCAATTATTTTATTCGTCATAACCGTTTGGTATACGATCAAAAATATTTATCGTGGTGTCAGAGTATTGATCTCTGAACACGCTTATTTCCATCCCTAAACTGAATAGCAATTTATTTTTTGACAAAATTAGCAACATTTTAAAAGGTTATATACGAATTTACTTTAATCCTTTATGCTTAACATAAAAGGAGACAGAGTATATGAATAAAAAATTAACAATTTCTATCATTAGTATTTTAGTCATTATTGGTGTCGTCTTCACCATCTTTATGATTACATCGAGTCAAAAGAGCACATATTATGGCTATATGTCAGATAGTACAACTGCTGAAAAAGTAGTCAGTGAAAAAGATGGTCTCGTGACTAAAAACGTTAAAATAGACAATAAAAATGACGATTTCAAACCTAAAAAAGGTGACTTTGTTAAATTAGTTTCTAAAGATGACGGCAAAACATTCTATAAACAAGAAGTTGTAAAACACGACGATATTCCACATGGTTTAATGATGAAAATACATGAAATGGAAATGTAATCTATACATTTAATGTGATTACTACACAAAAAGCAGGGAGGCTCATAGAGACCTTCCTGCTTTTTGAATGTAGACAAATTCTGCGCAAGTATATGCGCGGAGTTTATCTATTTTAATTATTAGTCTTATTTTTAATACAGAATGAGAGTGGGGCAGAAATCAAATTTTCTAATAGAGTTCTCGTAGGCTCACCTATGCAATCAAGTCAATATTTTATTGACAGTGATTTATGTCGACTCCTGTGGGAATAGCACTAGCCAAAGACTACAGGCTAAGGCAGTGCCGCGGAAAGTGTGCATAAAAAAACTGCCAACAAAGTCGGAGACTTTGTCGACAGTCTGAAAGCAGTAAAATTCCGTTCGTGCACTATCGATTCTTTTTATCCTTAAAATAAAGCAATAGCTCTATTAAGAAAACGATAATAAGAGAAAAACCAAATAATGGCATCAATATCCCTAATATAACCAGTATGATAACCAATGGAATAGACATTGGCTTTTTAACTCTTTTTGGTATTTTAATTTGCGTTGCTTTCATTTTCTTAATCCAAGACGTTAGACCCAGTCCTACCGCAGCAAGTAATGCGATACATACAAGCAAGTTAATCACTTTATTGGCAATACCGAACAAATGACCTTCATGCAGAGGAATACCCCATGTAAACCATTTACCAATTATGCCGTACTCTTGATATTTCACCTTACCTAAATCTTTACCATTATATTGATCTATATATAACGTCTGTTCATCGTAGGGTGACACGTCTAAGCCTGTCACACCTGTATTACTACCTTTCGAAACTGTAAATGCCGCTTCTTCACTCGTTGGATAAACAATTGAAAATGGCTTCGTAATGCCATCTTTTTGTGCTTCTGCAACAACTTTATCAATCGAAATTTGTTTTTTAATATCTGTTCTTGGCATTTCACCACTACCATGATGGGCAGATCCGCTCTCAGACTCTGGTTGCTTATTTTTACGTGTTGCCCAAGGTATTTCATTCACATCTGATTTAGGTGGATTAACTGCCAATTCTGACTGTCCCAACTCTCCAGAATTATCCATAACACTCGCAATTTTAGCCCCCATAAATCCAGACCATGGCAAGCCAGTCAATACAAGCACAAACACCGGTATGGCAATGATAATCCCAAGTGTAGCATGCCATTTTTGGAATCTTAATCGCTTACTTTTATTTGTAATTAATTTTTTCTTAATTAACATATACGTTCCAGACAATATCATGAAAATAGTCCAACACGCTGTCAGTTCTACCAAGTAATTAATAAAAGTATTTTCAGTAAATAATGAGCTATGTATATTTCGTACAACGTTCGCATACGTATGTTTTGCATTTTGATCAGCAACAATTTGATTATTTTGATCTAGAAAAACATAACGTTGGTTCCCTGCCATATCATCTAATGTAATTCTACTATTATAAGGCTCTTCTAAAATACTAACTTTACTTATGTAAAAACCATCAAATTTATCTTCTACTTGATCGACTGCCTGATTAAGTGATTGATGTTCTTTTACAGGACTATCACCGAAAAATTCTGTCTTATAAATATTATTTTCTACTTCTTGGAAAAACAGAAACCCAATGCCCGAAATTGTTAACGTAATCAGTAGCGGCGTAATAAATAACGCTGCATAGAAATGAAGCCTCTGTAATGGATTAAATATATTTTTCAAAAGTTTATTCCCCCTCTCTTTTTTAATATTATAAATAACTAACAAGATTATTATGGAGATAAATTGTGAATATTTCAAAAGAGTTTTACAAACAATTATCTACAATTTAAATTATTTTGTTTATTTATGACTATGGTAAGTTGTAATTTAAAATGGGATAAAATAAAACGTCCAACACATCAAGTAATGTCTCAGCCGTTCATACATGCTATTTAACTACTTTTACTCAATAGCAGATTAAGTGATAAGCCAATCAATATTGCGCCAACCGTATAATCAAAAATTGCTTTTATTTTTCTATTCGTAAACAATAGCTTAATATATTGAAAAATATAAACACAGAAAATAAACCAGAGCAAAATAACTGTGGTCACAATTGCAGTTAATATAGCAATTTGAGATGTAACAGCTTCACCAGTACTTAAAAATTGCGGCAATATACTGATATAATAAAGTAATGCTTTGGGATTTAAAATCGTACTAAAAAAACCTTGTCTATATGAACTTAAATAAGTAATACGCTGTGCTTTCATCTGAGATGTTGAAAAGTTCATACTTTGTCTTGCACTGATGATACTTCTAATTCCTAGATATATAAGATATATAGCACCTAAAATCTTAATTGTCACAAAGACATAATACATATTAGCCAGTATAAAAATAATACCGAACACAGCTAACAATGAATAAACTACATGAGCTGACGTAATACCTAAGGCTGCCATAGCGCCATTACCTTTTCCTGAGGTAATCGAATTTTTCATTACGACAAAGAAATCCGGCCCCATAACAATAATAATCATTAATGTTATGATAATAAATGCTGCCAAACCTTCCATAGACTACACCCCACCTTTGTACTTTATGGTATCAGTTACCAAATATCCCCGCAATATCGTAATTAACAGTTTTTTATTTTAACTCATATGATTTGAGGAAAAATGAATGCTTATGTGACAATATTACATTTTTATTGAAGCCTGATTACTAGATATGATATATTAAAGGTGTAGTTGGAAACCGACTACTAGTCTTTTATATTCATGAACATATTACTCTTAAGGCGACACGGATGTGTCGTCTTTTTTTTACATAAACGTACATTGTCTACACTGCAATACTGTGTTTCGATATTCATCACGTCCTATATAAACTTGAAAATTGAATAATCCCTCATCACATTTTTGACCGTATAATATTTACCAAATTGTCCTTCACTTTAACTCACTAATTTTAAACCAATCGTACTTCCCAATATCACTAAAATACATACTACTCTTTTAATATCCTTAGATTCATTATAAAAGATCATCCCAAGAATTGCGGCACCTACTGCACCAATACCTGTCCATATTGCGTACGCTGTGCTCATCGGAAGGTACATCATTGCGGTAGATAATGCCATGAAACTCACAGCAAAAAAGAAAATGAGTCCCATTGCATCTCGTTTTTGACGATGATGCACATATGCATTTAAAAAATTTATACCTAACATTTCAAAGACACCTGCAAAAACTAATAAGATCCATGCCATTATGCTTCTCCTCCTTTATTTGTAGTTACTAATTTCAGGCTAATGACACCTGCAAGTAAAATGACAATTAACATTATTTTCATAACATTAAACGGTTCGCCAAAAAACAAGAAATCAAACAACGTAACCCATGTTGTTCCGAGACCTACAAACACGGCATACGCTGTGCCTACAGGCAGAACCTTTGAAGCATCTACTAATAAATAAAAGCTTACAAATATAGCAATCATCGTAAACAGCCATTCCCACCAAGATGACGCATGGGTTAAACCAATCACCCATCCTACTTCAAAAAATGTTGCGATAATAATTTTGATCCAATTCATTCCTATGTCCTCCTTTAAAATAAAAAAAGCCCGGGAGATAGTGTTAATTACTATCTCCCAGGCTTTTATCCTTCCGTGTCACATAAAAATATGTGGCTTTCTCTCGGACCAGACCAAAGTAATCACCTTGCGGAACCCTAGAAAGCTTTATTCGATTAATTATATCGTAGCAAATTACACTAACGATTACAAGCATGCTCATTCATTTCATCCAGTTTAAATTATTTATTATTAAGAAAAGGCTTAAGCATGCGTTTACATGTGAAATTTTACAAATTTCCAAGATTTTTTAAGTCAAAACCCTCTACATTTTATAAATTTTAATGTATAATCAGTTATAGATTGTAATTATTATAATCTAGATAAAGATGAGTTGAAATTTATTCTCATTTACATCAATCAATGCTTCATATGTATGAAATATAATATAAGCGAGGGATAACGATGCAGTTACTAAATTATAAAATGCACAATGATGAACTAATCGCTACTGTACTTTCCGACAAAAAGCAATTATTTAAATATACGTTTGATATTACGACGCCAGAATATGAAATATTAGATGTCCTTGAAGAAATAAATCACTATGTAGACAATGGACAACACCCACTTGGTTGTTCTTTACTTAAAAATTATGCCTACGAGGACGTGAGTCACAATCTTTTATAATCTTCTTTACACAACAAAAAGATGAGTATATCTGTTATGAATTAAACAGTATACTCATCTTTTAATTTTGCATTATTATAAATAGCCATTCCAGCTTTTAATTTTCGAAATCCAAGCGCTTCGTAAAATGATTCATTCCCAGTAGTTGCGATAAGATGAATACAAGAAAGTTCCCCTAAATAATTAACCATTTCTTGAACAATTTTATTGCCAACGCCTTTAGATTGATAAGTGGTATCTACTACAACATCATAAATCGCGGCATTAAACACACCATCTGACATCGCTCTAGCGAAACCAATCACTTGGCCCTCTCTTTTTGCAATCACGACATGTGTCGCAGTATTAAATAGTGTAATCACTTCTTCTTGATTATGGCCATTCCAATGGTTCCCATGATAAATGCGCACTATTTCATCTATATCATTCATATCAAATTGATACTCATATTTTATATCCATTTAGCACACCTTCCAAAATAATTTTCAATATTTATAAACCACATCGTTCTTTATATATGAATTATTAAATAATATATATTTTAACATGAATCTTTAAAAATTAATGGATGTCATAGCAATCTATTGATTTTAATACATATTAACTAATTTCATTATTACGTATAACGCTGATCATGATGTATAAATAGAAATATACATTGTACACGTTAATTATTAGCGACTGACGGGTAAATATATATTAAACGGGGCGATAACATTGTCACGCAACGCAATCAATACTGAATATTTATTAGGAGGCGACTTATCATGTGGATTGGTTCAATCATACTCATCATTGTCGGTATTGTGTTACTCATCCTAAATCAGCAGACTTCTAAAAAGGAAGGCGTAAGCAAAAAACAAAGTTATATTAGTATCGGCATTGTTTGTATCATTATTGGTGCTTTTTACCTTATCGGACAGATTATTAAAGCCTTGGTTAGTTAAAGTCATATAAAAAAGCTCGGGGCTATGATGAGACCCGAGCTTTTTAACTTCCTATATTGAACGTTGAGTGTAAATTTATTTACATATTAAATAAATCGTTAAATGACTCTACCATCGTTGGGTGTGTATAAATGTTTGTATTCAATACTTTATATGATAATTTTTGATCAATGGCTAATTTTATTAAATTAATAATTTCTTCAGATTCTTTACCATATAGCGTCACGCCTAAGATGGTTTCGCTATCTTTATCAACCACTGCTTTAAATAAACCTCTTGGATCATTGTTTACTTTGTGTCTAGGGATTGTATTAACTGGAACCGTATTTTCCATAATATGATAACCTTGTGCTTTGGCTTCTTTACCAGTTAAACCAACACGTGCTAATGGCGGATCAATAAATACCGTATATGGCACAGCGCCACGATTTTCAGTAGAACGTTCACCATTACCAAACAATTGATCTTTCACGATTCTAAAGTCATCTAATGAAATATATGTGAACTGCATACCACCTTTAACGTCGCCTAATGCATAAACGTTTGCTGCAGTTGTTTGGAGGTGTTCATTTACTTTAATTTCACCATGTTCACCCAATTCAATATCTGTATTTTCAAGATTTAAATCTGTATTGGGTTTGCGACCAGTAGCTAATAGTACAGCATCCGCTTCGTATGTGCCATCTGTCGTATGAACAAGTGTACCTGCTTCAACATCTTCAAATCTTTCTGTATTCGCGTTTAATACGATATCGACTTGTTTATCTGCTAAGTCTTTTTTAACTTCTTTAACGATATCTTCGTCTTCTCTCGGCATGATATCATCGCCACGTTCTAGGACAGTGACTTGTGTACCAAAATTGGCAAACATAGATGCAAATTCTAATGCAATATAGCCACCACCAACAATAACTAATTTTTTAGGTTGGAAATCTAGATTCATAATACCTGTAGAATCATATAAATGTTTTGAACTTTCTACACCATTAATCGGTGGAATAACTGATTTTGCACCTGTATTAATGACTACATGCTCTGCAGATAATGTTTCTACCACATCACCTTGATCATTTAATAAATTGACTTCGCGATTCGATTTAAATTTAGCTGTGTAATCTAATACATCAATATTGTCTTCATCTGCTAAATTATGATAGTTCTTGCTATTTAATGCATTAACAACATCTGTTTTTCTTGAAAATGCTCGGTCAAACGAACCATGGTCTAAGCCTTCATGTACAAGTGTTTTAGAAGGAATACAACCGATATTAATACAAGTACCACCATACATCTCTTGAGATTTTTCAACGACAGCTACTTTTTTACCTTGTGCTGAAGCAAATTTCGCTAGTGTTTTACCACCTTTACCAAATCCTATAATCACTAAATCATACTGTTTCATGAGAATCCTCCTTTAATACTTCGTTTAATACGTCTTGGATAGTTACACTTTTATAATAATCAATTAGTAAGGCTTGCTCTCTTTTATGAAACTTAGACATTGTATGACCTATTTCCCTGGAAATTTCACAGTCACTACCTTCATCACCTGTAAACAATCGTCCATCCGATCTTTCTTCACTAAATGCAACAAATAATTCAGCGAGATTCACTTTCTTTGTTTGATCATTCGCTTGATACCCCCCGTATTTACCACGGCTTGCGTCCAAGTACTGTTGATTATTCAATTTTCTCGTGACTCTTCTTAACTGTACAGGATTAACACAAATGCGTTCTGCTAATTCACTACTACTATACCGTTCATCCGGATGTTTCACTAAAAACGTCAGAAGATGCACAGCAATATTAAACTCTAAATTCATGAACATCACCTTTTTAATTGTAACTTTTATAATTACATTAAGACATATGCCGTTTATTTTGAAAAGTATTTTGCTTATATTTTTGTACTCCCTCTTTTTTAACATTTATAAAAAAAGAGCGAGATTGTCATCTAATTAATTTAGATCTCTGTTTCTCGCTCAATCACTTTCACTATAAAATGGCTGCTCTAATGGTAACGCCATGCTCTAAGTAGGCTTTCAAAACAACTGAGCATATAAACCCAGCCTTCTTTTTGACCTAATAATTGCTTCACATCTTGCATGTCGAAGTCTTTTTCAGTTGTTGTTACAACAGTGCCCGCTTCACCCTCTTCAAATTGAATGGTTACAGGATGTGCACCCCAAGTAAATGCTATTAACTGGTTGTCCTCCACCCGCTCAATGTTGATATTTAACTCAGCATCATATTCTTCATAACGGAGTGTAATGGCTTTACCTTGTTCCCATCTTTCAGAACTAGAAGAGAACCAGAATCCTCCAATTTTCTCTGGATCTACAAATGCTTCAAAAACAGTTTCTCTTGGTACATCAACTTGCATTTTTGTTATGATATCTATCCCAACCACGTCCTTCCTATTTGTATAATATGAATTTTACATATGTTTGACATAATTTGCACTTAGCATGATATTTTATGACGATTTAACTTCACTTAGTTTGAACAGTTAAATATTTTGTATTAACTGTTTTATTTTATATACTTAAATTTAAGTAATACAAAAATTATGGGGGCGATATAATGATTCAAAGATTAGATGAAGTAATGATTTATGTTTATGATCATGATAAAGCAATTACTTTTTGGACTAAAAATTTAGATTTCAAAGTAGTAGAAGATACTGAAGAAATGCAAATGCGTGTGGTTAAATTAGCACCCAATGACGATGCGCAAACTGCTATTGTTCTACAAGACAAAGCTAAAGTAGATGAAATGGATATGGGCGTTAGCACTGATACACCCTCTTTGATTTTTGCTACTACACAATTCGATGAACTATTTAATCGTCTAAAAGATAGCCAAGTAACTGTTGGCGACATTATGACATTACCTATGGGACGCGTTTTTAATTTTGCTGATGAAGAAAACAACTATTTTGCAGTAAAAGAAGTTTAGATTCCAACATAGTTTGAGCCGTTCTATTTTATTTGTCATTGATATTGATAATGGGCTAACTGTCTATCATTCATCACTTTATTACCAAAGTAACAAGATTGTAATAAATATATGACACGATTAATGTTTGATTTCTGGGAGTGGGACAGAAATCAAATTTTCTAATAGAGATTTCGTAGTCCCACCCCGGCAAGGATGACTAGGATTGAAATGTTTACCTGAGCTAAAGCTCATGCATAAGTCTCACTAACTTAATGAATTAATCAGTGAGACTTTACATTTTCAATTCAGTCATCTACTGCCTAAATGAAAAAGAGCCTGTGACATCTATTTCTGTCTCAGGCTCATGCTTAACAAGGGAGTATTATGAAAAACGCATTCCATTCTTATTTATATTATTTAATCATGTTGATTATTGTGGGAATTATTCTGGCGACACTTTATTTCTTATATGTTTGGAAAAATGACCAACCACAAAATCAAGATCATTATAAAAATTTCACTGAACTTAAATCAGATACTAAAGAACATCGTGATTGGCAAACAAATGCCAAAACAACAAATAACAAAGATATACTCGTTACAGCGATTCATGGAGGAGGCATTGAGCCTGGCACTTCAGAATTAGCTAAACTTATTTCTAAAAAAGGTGATTATAATTTATATAGTTTTGAAGGTTTAATGAAATCAAATAATCAAAAATTACATATTACCTCAACCCGTTTTGATGACCCCAAACTAATTAAATTAACGAATCAATCAAATGAATCGATTTCGATACACGGTATACAAGAACAGAAGAAAGTTGTCTATATCGGTGGTAAAGATAAAGCTATGGCCAAATCAATTACTAAAGAACTCGAAAAAGAAGGATTTAATGTTGAGAAGAGCCCCAACTATGTTAATGGAGATTCCAGTAAAAATATCATCAATAAAAATGATACGGGCTCGGGCGTTCAATTAGAAATCTCAACTCAGTATCGTAAATCTTTTTTTGATCATGGGCGTCTCGATAGAAAAACACGTGAAAATCCCAATGATTATAAACAATCAATATACGATTTTGCTGAAGCTGTAACAAAAGGTATTAAGGAACAAACAAATAAAAATTAATAGGCAACTTAACCAGAATCGTTAAAACTATATGACGATTCTGGTTTTTTAAATTCAAAAAGTTTTCTAAAAAATTTACTTGCTTTTTTAAAGTATAGGTATAAAATACAATTGATTAAAATAGTAAAGGAAATGAATCATGAAACAATTAACTAAGCCTTTATACTTTTACCTATTACTTTTTATTACAACAACACTGATTGGCGCGTTACTATTATATTTGCCAATCACAGGTAAACGTCCTATTGATTTTGTGGACGCCTTTTTTATAGCTGCTAGTGCATTTACGGTAACTGGGTTAGCTACTATAGATGTCTCTACCCAATTCAATTGGTTGGGCGATACGATTATCATGTCACTCATACAAATCGGTGGATTAGGGATCGTCACTGTGACACTTTTAACCTTTATATTAATCAATAAGCGAATTAGTAATAAAAGTCGCTACCTCGTCATGGCAATGTGGAACATTGATACGCCTGGGGGCATAATCCGCTTAATCTTACAATTTGTTTTGTATAGTTTGGTAACTGAACTTGTAGGTGCGTTATGTATTGCGTTATCCTTTATTCCAAAGTATGGCTTAGGACAAGGGGTGTTTTTAAGTATATTCACTTCTGTGTCTGCTTTTAATAATGCTGGTTTTGCACTTTTCAAAGATAACCTAATCAGTACGGTTAACGACCCTATTATCACTATAACCGTGCCCTTATTAATTATTATGGGTGGCATAGGTCCACTTGTATTTCTTGATTTAGTAACAACACAAAAATTAACTAAACTTAAATTACATTCCAAAATCGTTTTGAGTACAACTTTCATATTAATCATCGTCGGTAGCATTTCGTTTTTCATTTTAGAATATCCATCCACATTAAATCATTTATCTTTGATTGAAAAAATTGGAGCTTCATTTTTTCAATCCGTCACAACACGTACTGCTGGATTTAATACCGTTGATATCGGACAAATTTCCACACCTACATCAATGATGATGATGTTATTTATGTTTATCGGTGGTGCACCCATCAGTTCTGCTGGTGGTATCAAAATAACCAGCTTAGTTCTGACGCTATTATTTATAAAAAGTACATTAAGAAACGAGAGCCATCCAGCTATATTTAAAAAATCTATACCTGAACGTACACTTAAAATTGCTGTTACCATCACGCTTTTAGCAACTATCTTTGTATTAAGTATATCGTTTATTGTGAGTGTGCTAAATCCACATACATCCTATACGACCGTATTATTTGAAGTGATTTCAGCGTTCGGCACTGTAGGGTTAAGCATGAATTTCACAACTGACTATGGTACTGTAACTAAAATCATTATTATTGTAACGATGCTTATTGGTAAAATTGGCATCCTCACTTTTGTGCAATTATTTATTGGTGAAAAGAAACAATTATTCCATTATGCAAAAGACAATGTACAGTTATAAACAAGCACATATCCAATTCAATTGGACATGTGCTTGTTTTTAATTTATACCTCTAGCTTCATTATTGCGCCGAAATATTGCTGACATGTTGTAAACGTTATAAAAGCAATAAGTTCACTCATTTCTGCTTCAGTCAAATGGTCGTTTAAAGTCTGTAAAATATAATCAGGAATCTCCGTTCCTAATTTCATATAAACATCAACAAAACCAAGACATATCATAGATTTTTCATCAGTAAATTTTCCCGATGGTTTCCCTTTTGCTTTACAATACGCGCATCCGTGATTTTGAGCAAGCATGCTTCTTATTTCTTCTTTTAAATCGCTAGACAGTTGGTTATCTGTTTCTAGAGATTCACTTAAATTACTCCAACTTAACATGATATCTTTGTTATATCCAAGCAACTTTTGAAAAGGCGTAGTACCATTTTCCGATAATTGAATTAATGCCATTATAATCACTCCTTGATTATCCATTATTTTATGGCATTATTAACTATATTGAATAAATATCAAAATGTGATGCAAGTTGTTCTTTTAACGGATAACACTGATAAAACAAGACATTTTTATGAAAAATACGGTTTATTTTCAAATGATAAATATCATACTGTTGCATTTATGCTATTTAGACATACGCTTTAAGATCTTTATATAAATTAAAAGAGACACTTCACTATTGTAATTTAACAATTAAATGAAGTGTCTTTATTAATCTATTTCATTTTCAGTATTTGACCGACTTTAATACTATTGGAATTCAATTTGTTATCTGCTTTAATTTTATCTACAGTAGTCTTTTGATTTTTAGCAATACTGTATAATGTATCACCTTTTTTTACGGTATATGTTTTAACTAAATACAGTGTTTGACCTTTACTAATGCTATCAGATTTAAGATTATTCCACTTTTTAATATTATCTACACTGACGCCACTTCTTTTTGAAATATTATATAACGTGTCACCAGTGACAACTGTATGAGTATCGCCGGATATGTCGCCATTATTACTTGGTGCTTTCAACTTTAATGTCTGACCAACTGATAAGGAATTACTCTTCAAGTTATTCCATTTTTTAATATTATCAATCGTTACACCGCTTCTTTTAGAAATACTATACAATGTATCGCCTTTAACCACTTTATAAGTCGCACCTGTAATAGCGTCATTGTTCCCACCCGAGAGTACTTTATAATGTTTTTGAACTAAACTGTAAAACTGATTCATATTGTATCCCCATTGACTAAAATAACCAACTGGATCAGAGTGATCTGTGCCGCCCCAATATTGGCTGATGGCATTGTGACTAATAATTGTGCCTGTTCCTTGATTATTATCTGCAAGTGACGGTGTTAAACCATTTTCTTTTAACATTTTTGCAGCTAAGTATGCCTGATTATTAACAGATTTAGCAAAACCATCAAACGTATTAGATCGTGTTAATTCAATTTGATAAAAATACGGATTGGCATTTGCACCAGCACCCCATGCTAAATAGTTACTCGGCGCAGTTTGAATAATTTTATCACTGCTTGCATAGGCATGCACGAACGCACTATTGTAATTGTTGTACATGTAGTTCACTTCACCATCAATCGTACTGCTTGGATTGGCCGTTTCATGAATAACTACGCCTATAAATTTTCCAGACTTATAATTATATTTAGGTAAATTATTCATTCTAGCATCTTGGACGATTTGGGCTGGCTTTATATTATTATTTGCAATATATGTATTGACGTCTTGGTATGCTCTATTCGCAAACGTACGTGCTTCAACAGTATTATGTTCTGCTACTTTATTATGTAATTTTAAATCTTCTGGTGTTAATTGGTCCTTCAGCGCTTGTGGGCTCATCTTTTTAGCTTTTTCAAAATTAATCGGTTTACTTGTATTCTCTTTTTCATTTTTTTCTGTTGTTTGCTTATGATTGCCTTCTTGCGCTTGTGCGACTGTTGTACTTAAAATTAAACTCGTTGCCAATACTACTGACAAACTCAACCTATATTTCATAAAATATCTCCTTTGTTTTGACCATAGCCATATTAGAAGTGCCACTGTATATTCAAACACCTATATTTTTAGTTTATAATATTATTCAAACATTCACAAAAATTTTTATTATTTTATACTACTTATTATTTTTGGTGATTTCACTATAAATTTATTTTGAAAATTAAAAACCACCATCTTCAAAGATGGTGGCTTCATTATATATCAGTGAACACACTAGATAATATTGCGATTAATGCAATGACTAATACAAATACGAGCAATGCATCAATTCTTTTTTGATTACGACTTTTAGGCGGTTTCCTAAATTCTTTTAATGCCACAATACCTGCTACTATTACAAGCACTAAACAAATCAAGTGGAAGATTAATACAAACGTAGCCATGTTCATCACCCCTAATATGATCAATATAAATTCAAACGCAAGTGTTTATAATTAAGCATTCATGAACTTATTAACTTAAAAGCATAATGAATTTCATCGTATAAAGGTTAGTCTGCGCGTAGTCTTTGTATTAAAATACCCCTTTCATAACAATCAGAAACGAAATTCTAGAATTCACTTAGCATTAGATCATCTTTCTCTTAAGATTGTCTATGGTCTTTTATAACATCTGCCAGTTGTTGCTCAGATTCGTCATCACTTTCAGCTAAATGTTCCACAATCGTTGTGTAATCTTTTTCAGATTTATTCTGACTTAATTTATATGCAGCTTGTATGTCATTCACTTTAATTTTGAAACCAACAATACCCTTGATTTGCTGTTTGGTATTATCCAACAAATTATTCCAAGTTGCACCATCTTCTCGATGTCCCTCGTATTGATCTAATAGTTTTGCTAAATCTGCCTCAAGCGCTTCATGCGTTAATAACTGTCCTTCTCCATAAATATGAACACTTTGATAATCCCAAGTTGGGACATCTTCATTTTCATACCATGTAGATGAGACATAGCCATGTGGTCCTTGGAAAATGACTAAGATTGACTTATTGTTATTCAATGTTCGCCATTGCTGATTACCTTTTGCCAGATGTCCAGAAACATACAGCTGCTTATCATCCTCATAAATATTCACTGGCACATGCGTGGCAACAGGTTGCTCCCCATCAATCGAAACGACTGTCGCAAAATTATACGCATTGATAAAACGTTTAATTTCCTCATAATCTTTCATTTCATAATATTTAGGAATATACATCATTCCCACCCCTTTAATCAGTAAATACAATAATGCAAAATTTATATACTGGCTAAGCCTTGTACATCATGGTGATATGCTTTAGTCAACTCACGACATGAAGTGACTTTACCAGACTCATTAAATTTAAATATCGCATAGACTTCAATATTGCCTTTCGAACTATCTTTTTTCTCTACCCTAACATCATATCTTAAAAATATAGTTTGTTGTTGTTCGTCTATCAACATATCTTTAAATTGCTCTATTGTTAAAGTCTTTACCACTTCTTTTAATTTTTGAAGATGCAACTTAAATTCCGTTAAATTTAACGTATCATGCTCTGTTTCTTGGATATACTCAGCTGCAAAATAATGTTCTATTTTTTCAGTATCCAAATTAATCAGGATATCTTGGTAGAAATTTTCAATTTGTGTTTTTAATAATTGATTATCTAACATATGTCTTATGCCTCCATCTTTTATTATTGAAAACGAATTTTCAAAGCTGTTGTATAGTCGCTATTTTAAAATCTGAAGCGTACTTTAATCCATAACCAAGCGTCCGATCCATACTTATATGCGCGAACCAAATAAGCGCAATTTGGAGTAATATGGGTTATTTTAACAATAAATATAATATCGTTACTAAACTTGGCAACACATACGTAAGTCCAACATTATAGACCGTGCTACCTATCCGTTTATTAAATACATAGCCAATGGCAGTTAAATCTGGCGCTAATAAAAATATTAAAAAGAGCCAAAAAGAAAAATCAAACATAAAATATAAACTAATGACTAGAATTAAAACAAAGACATTTTCCACTTTTATTAAATTGCGCATGTAACATCTCCTAATCATAAAAACTGATACGTATCAATTTATAATTATAGTTTATGGCAACAACTAAAGATATACAACTATGTATAATCTTTAATAAATTTACATAAAATTTATATATGACTTACAATGTTGTCACTTGAGCAATGTATTGTTTATTACATTATTTTTTTGTGTTTTACTTGTTTTATCGGAGGTGAAATATCTTGGATCATGATAACAATCAAAACGTACTTTCATCATTAAATTATTTTAGTGTATTTTTTGCGCCAATCTTATTTCCTATAATTGTTTGGATATTCACTCAAAAACCAGTAACCACACATGCCAAAAAGGCACTATTAAACCATATAGGTGTGGCAATTTTTTATTTTTTAAGTAGTATCGTTTTTATATTTTCTAAAGAAGTCTATGAGAAACCCTTTGATAACCCTATGACGATTTCCTATACCTCTATCACTCTAGGTTTACATTTTGCAATTATCGTCGTTATGCTATTTATCTTTAATTTAATTCGAGGTATCAAGCTTTTATCAAAATAATTACAAAGCATCCAAATAAACATATCAAAAATGAATTTCAGAGGAGTTTCTATTATGACCCGTTCTAAAAAATTCATCATTATGATCACTACAGTCATTGTTATCATTGCATTCATCTTCCTTGCTTTATTTGCTTGGAAAATTTATGCAGAACGCAATTATCATAATACTAATATACCAGAGGCTGCTCAATTCAATCCTTTGATTAGAGAATTGGACTATTATGTACAAGTAAGTGATCCACTTAAGAAAAATGGTAAAAATCAAATCGGAGCATATACTTATATGACTGATGGTTTCGATAAAGATGGAGTAGCTCATACAGTTACTTTTAATGGAATGAAGAAACTAAAAAAAGGAGCTTATTTAAAAGTTTCTTTATTCTTAGGAGAAGCGAAATCATACAATGAAGTATCTAAAGATAAAGTCCCTCATAAGCCATTAAAAAAATTAGAAATGCAACAGTAATAATAGAATGAGGTTATCAATCTTACTTGGGTTTGATATGATTGATAGCCTCATTTTATTAATAGATAAAGTTGCTAAATTTTGTTTTCTACTGGGTATACTATAATATAAGTAAAAAATGCCATATACTTTCAATTGATTAAAAGTGACATTGTACGAAAAGATTCAAAAGTAATTAGAAAAGGACTGATTTACTATGAAATTTATTTGTTTTAATACAATGACTGAAAAGGGATTAAACAAAAAGGTGAATGATTTTTTACAAGAAAATCCATATATTGAAATCGTTCAATTTGATTATCAATTGGGTAGTAGCGGCTGTGGTGTAGGTATTTTATATAGCGAAACGAAAAGACAGTAGTTTATGTCTATATACAAGTAAATAATAACCCTATAGCTAAATAGCTACAGGGTTATTATACTCAATTGATAGAAGCCTATGTTTCTAATTCAATATAATTATTTCAGTTGTGCTCTCGCTTTTTTCGGTATATAAGAGAAGCTGACTTCCTCGAAACTCTTCACTTCTCCTACTTTATATTTTATTTCTAAATAGCGCTCTTGTTTTAATTTTTTAGTAGCCGTATATTCCAGATTTTTCTCTTTTCCATCTTCGTCATATGCTTTTGCTTGATATTTATAAAGCGTACCTTCTCCTAAATCTTTAGCACTTTTAGGTGCACTTGTTTCAACATAATACTTTTCAGATTTAATTAAAGGATTAAAATCAGCTAAATCTCTGACATTTTGACTGTCCGTATGTGATTCGGCGTAAAATTTCCACCCCAATAACGCCAAAAAGATTACTATAATGATCGACAATATCGTATATATGATTTTCATGACTTACCCTCCTTTTGTATGTAATGAAATCATAACACTTCATTGCATACTGTTTCGTTTGATATACATGACATATATCCTAAATCATATGACAAAGTTGTCATCTATAGAAAAAACCCACTATCTAATAGCAAGATAGCAGGCTAATTTAATATTATTTAAAGCCTTTACGCTTAATTTGTCTATAAGTAAAAATTACAAAAACTAAGATAAACAACCCTTGTGTGCATTTGATTAACATTGATCTAAAATCTAATGCATCTACATTAAACATTGCGCCCACAACAGGAATGATGATATTAAATACAAAGAGGATCAACGTTAATCCCAATAAATATTGTTGTGATTTTGGCATAAAAAGCACCTCACCTTTTTATCAGTCACGATTTTTACGTGTAAATTATAATATCAATTACAACGCTCGTTAAATAAACATTATTTGAAATTGTTATTCCTCTTTAAATTCTTTAGACTTATTATTTTTGGAGAAGCAAACCCTAATATAAAGGCAATCATTCCTAATATTACGCCTAAAATAAGTAATCCATTTAATGCTTTATCTTCAAATATATTAATCACATTTAAATTGCCCAAACTACCTCAAAGCCTATTATGACCAAATTGTATCCCTGTATAATTAAAGAAAAGTGCAATGAGTACAACACCAATAAATACAAAAAGTCCATCTTTAAGTCCACTCATTACTCTATATTTCACTGCAAAACGCCCCCTTTGATTATTTTCTATATTTAAAATCAACTAATATTCTTCCAATTATTCATTAGTTTTTCCTTTATTGATTTTATAGATAACAAATATGATTACTACAATTATGGTAAGAAAATCAAAAGAATATGTAAAAGCATCTCCAAAAGATTGACCTTTCCAAAAATAACGTATATTAAATAAAAGGATTGAATGAATGAAAAGTGCAATAAACAGATAAATAACTGATTTATCAAGTATTAAACCGAAAACCAATACAATATAAATAATAATGCCATTATTGTTAGGATTAGCATGATTGTATCAGGATAAAACATACTCGAACTCCATTCATCATCTATTAATTTTTTAAAATGTCAGCAGAAGCCAAAATTATGTATGCATTATTAAAAGATCGTTTTGAATTATCCATCCAAAATGAATGGGTAGATAAAAATAATAACATTTACTTTATTTTCAGTAATAAACATTTGTGCGAGTACTTAGGTTATGCAGAACAAAAAATCATAAAATTGAAAAAAGAATTAGTAAATTTTAATTTACTAACTCAAGAACGTGTAGGCCTTAATAAACCCAATAGATTATATTTATTAAAACCAAATTATGATATTGAAGCCAGTCGTACCAAGGAACTTCCAAATTCACAGTCTAATGATACTGATTTAAATAACACTGATTATATAGAGACTGAGAATAATGATACGCATGATATGAATGATACATATAACAATTCAACAAACCACAATCATTCGAATCATACAAATCATCAACAAACTGAATTTAATAATGATGCACTTAAATTCCAAGTTCTCGAAGAATTGCCACAACAACTTCAAGATTATTTAAATAAATTTGAAATTAGAGAAATCCGAATTATTAAAAGTGTATTACTCAAAGGAAAAAAATCATTTAATAATGCACATGATACCTATTATCGTTTAGAAGATGTTGAATTTGAAATTGTAAGTGTGTTGAAACGTTTTAAAGCGATGCTGCTACAGAAAAATGAAACGATTGAAGCTATGCAGGGTTATTTGATGCAATCGATTAAAGCTGAACTTGAAGAAATACACGCACTTAATATGCGTCGTC